>Ga0208920_1000235_pt1 | contig 14839 bp, 14 predicted proteins | sample 19_taG_FD_184094 | JGI IMG/M metagenome (GOLD analysis project Ga0208920, IMG submission 184094) | Marine viral communities from the Subarctic Pacific Ocean - 19_ETSP_OMZ_AT15317 metaG (SPAdes) (version 2) | ecosystem: Environmental > Aquatic > Marine > Oceanic | place: Pacific Ocean | collected...
AATAACCCTCCGGAGCCTCCTCCAGCTCCGCCATAAATAGCTCCACTATTACTAATTATATATTGATTAAAGTACGTATCAAAATTACTAATAGCTGGGCCTCCGTCAAATGATGCTTTATTGCTAGCACTTAAATCTCCAGCCCCGGGACCTGTTGTATTAGTAAAATCAAATCCTGATAAATGTAAGGCACCATGGCCTCCTAGGCCTCCTTTTCCGACCAACGCACTACCAGACTCAATAATAAACTCAATTCCATTATTTAAATACACAAAATCTTGAATACTACCATCTTCAATATTTGGAGCATCAAATTGTAGAGCCCCTGATACCGCTGATACAGAAAATACTGATAGCGGACTATGAACTGTAAATGTTGCACTAACTGGGTTCGTTGCTGATACTGCAGACCATGCTACAGTATTAGTTTCTGCAGTGCTGGCTGATAATGCTTCCCATACATTAACACAACTTAACATATTGGGAACTGCAAGCCCACCTCCTATATCTGGGCCTGATTCATATGTAGCAGATATAGAAGATAAAAATAAATGTATTGTCTTGAGTTCCTCATTAATCCTCGCCAACCCATATGTTGTTCCTAATGTAGATGCATCGTTCGGATTGCTTAATTCTATACTTACAACCTTCTCGTCAGAAGAACCGGTTCCTGCTGGCTGGGCGCTTAAGTCAAACACTAAAGAAGAAACACCTCTTGTAAAATGCAATGTACTATTAGCGCTTAACTCACCAGCAGATAACGTACCTGGTGTAGCAGGAATAGGAATACCAAAATCCTCATATTCATCAATAGTATAATCATATGCTTTCGCAACTGGTGCATGAGGAGCATACTCACTATTGCTTATATTCGAAAACGGTATTACTGCAATATTACAAATAGAATCTTCTAAATATTCCCCATCTCCATATGGATCATCTCTTGTAATACCGACACGTACAGTGTTTCCTTCATTTACTGCCCAACTAGTACCTGATAAACTTAAAGTATATTTCGAAGTCGGTTTCGGTGTCAGAGTAATAGCACAGACTTGAGCTGTAGGATCAATTACACAATTAGATTCTTGTTTTATTACAAAGCTAAATGTCTTATCATCACCTGAGAAGAATTTGTTTGTACCTATAGATATCAAAGGCTTTAATGTTTCGCCACTGCTAAAAGAATCCGAACCGCTCAGCGTCCAGTTTTCTACAAATGGAAAAAAATCAGTCGCGACCGCTGTACCAAGAGTAGTATAATAACTAAAAGAACATGAATTGGCTGTACTAATATCATTTTCCCTCTTAACACCTATATTAATAACGGAGCCACCTTCAACATTTTCGACAATTGAAGTTAAAGATAAAACATTAGTTGCATGTTCATTCTGACCAGGTAGCCGAGCTGGTATCTCAGCAGGTGGATTATTATTTAAACTCTCTTCTTTAATTAAATTAAACAAATCCACCTGCTGATTGTATAATAATTCTAACGGTCTATTAACCACGTCAGTTAATAGTGGTTCATTTACTCCAATATAAAAATTACTATCGATAGTAAAATTAGAAGGTAAGTCAAAAGCCTTGTAATTTATAGTACACAGTGTCGGCATAAGGAACGTACCTTTAACATCATTATAATAACTATAAATCTTTTTATTTAAATTCTCAAATAATGAAAAATGATTATAAATTAATTTTTTAGTAGTCTTATTAAAAGTTATATTACTTACAGTCTCTTGAGGCAATACTAATATATCTGATAAGCTAAAATAATTAGTATAAAAATTCTCATGATATAATTTTGTTGATATATCCTTATCGCCAAAAACATATGTAACAGTCGGAGATATAAATACATTATTAGTATCTAACGCAGAGAGAGGAGTAGTAGTAACTGTTAAATAATCAGCATCATTATGCAGTGCACTATCAAATGATAAAATCTTATTAGCGCTCGGTGTTTCAGTGTCCGTAGTCCCTAGAATAAAATTTGCTTTAGAAAAGTCAAATGTAGTTATTGGTAGATTGAAATTAGTTTTATAGAACTTGAAAATATTTTTATTGTTACTAATATATAAAATATTTTTTGAAGACTTACTATTCACTATTTTAGTGAAATTTTTAGATTCTTCGAAACCAGTAACAGCTTGCATCCTAGTATCATATATATCAAACGGTGAATAGGGTTCTTCTATTACATTGTTTTGTACATCATATTCAAGTACTTTACCTTTTTTTGAAAGTATATACCCTGTAGGTGTTATATCTGTGTCGCTTTTTTCATCAACAACTATAGAAACTAACTTACCCGTATTAGGGTTATTAAATTTAGACGGAGAACTAACTTCATGAATAAAGTTAAAATCTAAATCAAATACCTTTAAACTATTATGTCCGTTATCAAGTATATACACTCTATCCTCATGCACAGATAAAGATGTTGCACTAAGGAGTTTATTTTTAGTTTGAGATAACCCTTGTCCGCCAATTGTTTTTAATAAATACCGACCTGGATGATCTGAATCGTCTATACCAGTACGTTTCAACGCAGGGTCGTTAGTTACTAAACCAGCTATATCAAACTTAAAAGCTGAATTTAATCCTTGATCGAGAACAAATAATAAATTACCAACTGTATCTACACTAACAACATTTTTAAATTTAAATGTTTTATTAAATTCTACATAATTACCAGAAAGTAATGTATTAGGTGAACTTAATGTAGTAGTACTTTCAAGTACAATCGATTGATTCGGACTATAATTAAAATATAAAAAATAATCATTACTATCATTAGTATAAGTTTTCTTAGCAATATGAACTTCTTTGGTACTAGATAATAATGGTGTACTAGTACCAGTTACTGGGAGAGTTGCGACCGAACAAAGCTCAGGAGTAAGCGTAGTATCAAGAGACCAATATCCAAAATCACCTGTAGTAGGAGATGTTTGGGTTGTCATTTCTGCATTTGCTATAAGAAACAAATAATTACTATATAATTTACGTATACTATCATTGTATACATCAGATATAGCAAAATCATTGTGACTGATTTTTATATCTTTAAACGAAAAAGGTAAGTCGGTCTCAGCAATTTTTAATTTATCTAAAACCCTATCTCTTTCAAAGCCTCCGGTTGGAACAGCTGTTACTTCACTATACACTGAGTTAGGCATTATATTAAATATTTAACAATTTTATCTTAATTTAACAGATTGAAGTTATAAAGACATTTGTAAATATTTATAATGCCGAGAAAAAAAGTATCTGAAGTACAGCATGAAGTAACTGTTGATTTTATTCTAGATTTATATAAAAATGCAAAACTAATGGATCCATCTGAAAGAGATCAAACAGTTGATAAAATAAAGAAGCTAGTAAAATATATGGGTAAAACGATTAATATAGATCTTAATGACCTCAAAAATTAATTTATCCTGGGAAAGTATTGAACAAGATATATCCTTATTAGTAAAAAAAGTAAAAGATTTTCATCCTACGTGCATTCTTGGTATTGCAAATGGTGGAATGATTCCAGCAGCTCTTTTAGCAAAAAAACTAAAAGTAGATAAATTACTATCATGTAATTTAAAATCCTATCAAGATGACGCTCCTCGCAAAGGTCCTCATAATATAAACGATGTAGTAAAACAAATCTCTTTTCCGACACAAGATGAATTAATGAGAGAAAGAGTTCTAATAGTTGACGATCTCGTTGATACAGGATTAACTTTAAAAAAAGTGTATGGTAATTTTGTTATATATAATGATCAATATAATATAACCTGGGATTTTGCTACATTATATTATAAGCCCAAAACAGCCTTCATGCCTGATTATACAGTGAGAGAATTTGATAATAACGATTGGATAGTATTTCCTTGGGAGTGTTAATTATTTATACACCTAGTTCATCCTTAAGGAATTGTGTCTCATCTCCCCTTCTACTATTTTAAATACTTCTTCCTCTACTTTTTCTAGAGGGCTATAATCGGTAAAGAGATGTTTTTTAGGTTTATAAATAGATACTATTTTATCTTTATCTTCTTGTGTTAATTTACCACCAGACTCCCAGTCGTTGTGTCCATATGCGACTTGATCCCAGAAATGAAAATAATAATCTGTAGTACTATTCTCAAATGTAGTCTCTTGTATAATACTCTCATGACTTAAGTCCCAAAATCTAGGTTGCCCATATAGTAATACTGCTAGTTTCATGTCTTTATGATATACCAGGATCTCTTGCCGTCAACATGCATGACTAATTTCTTCTCAGCAACAAACTCGTCGACAGCTTTTGCTACACCGCCATGCTTGAGATCACCGTAATCATGTCCACAAAATAATCCTCCTTCTCTTGTCTTTGGCCACCATGCGTTAACATCTGCCTTTACAGAATCATAGTCATGTTTAGCGTCAATATAACAAAAATCTAAACTATTATCCAGCATCTCTTTCGCGGCATCGACAGATGATTTACGTATAAATCTACATCTACTTTCAAAACCTTTTAATGTATGCATAGCCGTGTTTTTTGTTTCAATTTTTCTCCAGGTATCTATTAAAAACAGTGTGTTACCTTTCCAGTGTTGTAAAATGCCAAGTGCATGACTCCCATATCTAACTCCGACCTCTGCTCCCTTGTCTATTAAATTATTTTTATTTAAATACATTGGAATCCACCTTCTGCGAGTAATATCCGTTAATTTCATTAATCTGTGATAAAGTCTGTTAGGTTACCCCAATCATGTTTGTGATAGTAATAGTCTTGGGAGTGTTAATTAACACTCCCAAGGAAATACTATCGATAGTATTTCCTTGGGAAAAATAATTCTTACTTCACTCTAACTGATCTAACTATAAACCCACACTCTAAATTAGAAGACGCACTCTCACCAAAATGGAAATGGAATAGTTTATTAGTAAAATCTCCATAATTAGGTACGATAATTGTTTCATACCATGGTCCTCGGCGCTGGCCTCCATCAAAAGCTGAACTTCTATTATATTTTATTACTTGACTGAATCCAGATTGATAATTATGACATCCTAAAAATGTACAATAATATTCTTGATAAACTCCGAAATACTCTACATAAAATTCTATAATATTCGTAAAGTCGACACCCCATTTAGCCGTACATGCGGGTTGGTCAATAGTAAATGTTCCAAACCTAACCGTATTACCAACATCCGGGTAGGTTGCAGACGGCACCATTGCGTACCCCGCCCCACCAGATAAATATGCACTAGTTTGAGACGATGTTATATTATGTACATTCATGGTAGATCCTAGCACAGGGACCGTTTGCCATGAACTATTATAAGTAAAACTACCGTCTGTTAATTTAGCAGAAAGAGGACCAGTAGTTAAATTAGTTGTTACATGACCAATGTTATTGCCGCCAGCCGTCGTATCCGGGGCACCAAAACTAAATATAGAATCTATGGCTGTAACTTCAGCTGTACTTGTTATACCAAGTGGATAAATAATAGTACCTGTAGGTACTGTTTGTGCATTTATACCTACACCTGACAAATATACTTGATCAGAAGCCTGCCCGCCAATAGTAAGATCACCAGCAGACACAGCAACGTTACCAGAAATATTACCAGCGTGAACTTTATCACCAGAAATGTCGTCGTCTAAAACATTTAAATTACCCCACGGTATTCCTGAATTAACTGCGACCCAAGAACTATGAGTCGATTGACTCTCTGCGCCAGGTACCTGATCAGCGGTTAACATCATAACTGTAGTAGCCCACCTGTCAGGAACATTTACATAATTACCAGCGGCATTATAATATCCAGATGCCGGAGCAACTGCGAAGTCTCCTTTCATAGCATAACCACCAGCCGAAGCTTCAGTCAGTACTGTATGAAAACTGTGTTGTAATGCTCCACCACTAATAAACGCAGTCGGGCCAACAGGTCGACCACCTACAGTGGAACCATCGCCAATAACAACTCTAAAAGCATCTGTTGAATAACCTAGTTCACCTGAACATAATGTTGTGGTTTTTCGGTCGGTATCAGTACCACGTCTTAGAAATAGCCTAGCCTTCTTAACCTCTGCCATATAAAATATTTAATATCTAGATACTATTAATACAAGGTTTATAAATATTTACAATGAATAAAAATGAGACTTATTACGCTATTGCTACGCAACAAGGTAGTTCAGTAAAGCTTGAGATTCGAGAGACTGTAAGAGGTAATGTAGTAAAGAATTATAGATATCCCGGGAAAATTGAAAATCAACCTGTCATATCGGGAGACACAGTGAATTTCACTGTAAAGATAGGATCCTATAGGAAAATGATAATCCAGAACATAAGAACAGGCAAAAAAGTGGAACGCCAAATTCGATGACATAAATACTTATGTTATGAATAACTTATTTAATTATTTAACAAAACCACGGGTAACAAATAGACCTGAATTAGGGGTGTCGTACAGTCCTATATTTGATCTTTTTAACACACTAGAGCAATCATTTGCTGGACCATTTGAAACGTTTTCAAATGATAATATCCGGTTCAATGAGACTAAAGAGAGCTCAAATGTTGAGATTGATCTTCCAGGTGTAAAGAAAGAAGACCTCAAAGTCACTTACAATGATGATACAGATGTGGCATATGTTGAAGCTAAACGAACCATTACTACGAAGACTGGTTCGAAGGAGGAAACATATAACCGATCATTCAGAATTGATGGTGGTGATTTTGACGTTGAGCAATTAAACGCAAAAATTACTGACGGTGTTTTACGCATTAATGTTCCTAGACTGGATCGTGACGATCACACTGGTAAAGAACATAAGGTAATTAATGTTAAGGTTGCTTAACTCTCATCTCATATAACAACACTAACTGGTGGGACCTGTCTCACCAGTTTTCTTTTCATGTACTACGGGTATTGCGGCGGTCGTTCCTTGATTGTCTGTTGTCTTAGCTCCTACCTTTCTTACATCATCTTTTGAAGCCATTAACTTAAGAGGTACATTCTTGAATGGATGTGTGTGAGGATATAATTTAATAACCATATCACAATTGACCGATGTTACTGCAGAGCCATCGGCATCTGTTCCTATCTTATATCCAGATAATATTTTACCTCTTACTACAACAGGCTCTGTTTCTTGAATCTCAACAGGAGCAGTAATATGCTGTACACTCAGCTCACCTTCTACATGTAAACCACCACCAATAACAACATTCTGATTAACACCCAGATTACCATCTACTAGTACCTGTCTATTATTTTTATTGCGTAAAGTCAACATTTCAGCGGCAATATTAACTCTCTTAGATGACATATTAATTTCATACTCAGAGCTTATATTAACTTGTTGGCCAGCTATATTGGTAATTGTACCTCCAATATCAACACCCCCTGATGATTTGATACTTACACCACCACTGCCTACTAATACATTCCACTTGTTCCCAATATTCTGTGTAAAGTCACCACCCGGGAAGTCATCTACATGTACATATTCTATTAAAGCAGATTCTTTCTTTGTAGTTGCAACTCCTTTTGCAAATACTTTTGATTCATAATTTTCTATTTTACCTTTTTCATCTATACGAACAGAAGGAAAATCATTATTTATTAAACCAATATTTTCTATTTTATGTTTACTGATATTAATAATTTCACTACCACCTAGACCTAATCTCTTCTCTAGATTAATTAACTGTTTTATTTTACTACGTATAGAGGTAATAACTAAATCATCTTTATTTTCTTTAGCCCACGTACCGTTATAACTAGAAGGACTTTTGGCTGAACCACCACAAACGGGACATTCACCACTACCTAAAAAATTCCCAGGGGCGCCTAATTGATTCGTTAACTTACTGCTAGTATCAGAATTAACAGATACCACTCCAGCACTATGATCAAAAACACTTACTGTGCTTGTGTATGTATTAGGAGTAACAGAAGTAAACGCATATGAATTTTCCCATATGTTATCTCTAGTAGTAATCTCCGAACATAACGGACACGGTCCAAAACCATCACCAACTTTTTCCTGCTCTTGGGCACCGCTTGTCTTTTTAATTGATTCGTTATCATCAATTATAGTTAAAGCTCTTTTTATCTCAAATAATTGCTTCGCATCACCAACAGGCTCCATTAAATCTCTCCATTCTTTTTGCAATTCTTGATTTAAATTTCCAATTTTCTTATAATAATCTCCATTTATAATTTGATCATAATCTCTACCTACATATGCATTTTTAAACCCCTTAATAGTAAAAAATTCATCTCCTTGTACTAACTTTTGATTATTATTTGTAGCAAATTCAATATTAACATCATTATTAAATTCTTTAAATGAGCCAGAATAATGAGTAAGTTTTAATATCTCTCTATTGTCAGTACTAACAATTTCTATAGTGCCTCCTTTTTGGTTTATAACATATTTGTTTCTATAAGTCTCAGTATTATGATTATAATTAGGATCTAACTCGCTTGGTATATTTTCATATGCACCTGGATAATCTAATCCGTCTGAAGTAAAATTATTAAAAATAGTTTTCCATTCATCTGTACCATGAGTAGCAGCAAAATAAATAGGATTGTTAGGATCTCCTTCAGCAAAAAATACCCATACATGGGCACCTACATTAGGAATACTAAAGCTACCTTTCGCACTATTCGAATATGACGTAGGTACATAATTATAAGCAAACTTATTTAAATTATTAAATTTAACTTCATCTTTATCAGTAAACGCATCAGATACTTTTAATTTATGTATTTCATATTTATGAGCAGGTTTTTCTCCTATACCATCATCATTGAGTTTATATTTTAATTCACCTGGCTCTTCACCTCGAGATGTATCATACTCTGGGTATATGCTTGTTGCTTTATTTGAATCTGATATGGTAGCTTTTTGATCATATGCATTATATCTACCAGGAGAAATACTTCCTATAATAGGAGCAGCACATTCAGCCCATGGTATAATCTTTTTAAGCTCTTCTACAATATCTGTAATATCACTATCAATATTCCTGCCAATAAATTTAAAGGACTTATCTTCATTTGTTTCTTCCCAGTTTTTATATACTGTAGGAGAGATATGAGGTATCCATATTTTAATTTTACCTCCTTTATCAGGATCATTATTTTGTATAACTATACCTAAATAGTTTCCAAAATATTCTTTCTTTGGATTTAAATTAGAATCCGGATTTGCATTTACATATACACTCATAATTTAAAATCACCCAAAATTGGTTACCCCTACATCTCTGTTTAGAAAATCAAAGAACTTTATTGTCCCTTCTTGTATATCATATTCCATTTTAGCTAAAGCTTTTGTATTAGCAACACCAGATGTATTACCTAAATGAGTTGACCCTCCCTTTGAACTATGAATATTTACTGGAAATTTCCCTTTACGCTCTTGAATGCTAAACTGCCAATAAATGCGCTGCGCAGGGCTTTCAAGGCGCAGACCGGCACCAGTGCCGCCCTTGCGTGTGAAGTTACCTTGGGCCGTTGTTCCTAATAAATAATCTCCTTCCTTTAATGTAGATACTATTTTCTTTCTTTCCTCCCTATACGCAGCACCTTTCAGTTCATCTACTCCTCTCTCAGCAGCACTCCTCAGAGGAGCCATTAAGGTAGGAGTCGCAGCCAGCATAACACTCTCAACATTTTCTTGATTATAGAAGCCACCATCTTGTGGAAAGCTTTCTAAGGTTGCAACATAATATGCATATGACTTCCACTGTTTATCAGCTATATTTTCTGTAGTTTCTGTTTCTAGCAATCCTGGTATTCCTGCCGGTCCTTCTGCTTCTTCCGCAGCGGCCGCAGCAGCATTTGCGCGTAGTGCTCGATTTCCCGTGGTAGCAGTCTTACTGCCCTTGAAATTCGGATCGGCAGCAATTTGTGCATTAATTTGAGCCGCGAATTCTTTGTTCTGTTTTTTCTCTTCTTCAGTCATCCCTTTACTAGTTTGATCGATCGCCTCATCAGTAACTACAGCAGCGAGTTCCGGTGCTTTTTCTTTCGCTAAAGCTTCTGCTTCGCCCGGTTGTTTCATTTTTTTTACAAAATTATTAGAAGAACCTTGTTCTTCGTCACGTGTTACATACCGGGCCTTTCCAGAGCCTGAAGTGTTTATGTCAGCTAATGGTATTGTATTCTCTGTATCCTCAGTTTTATTAGCGCTTTTTCTTTTGTCTATAAACCCTTTAATTTTATTATTAAAATCCTGGACTTCAGCGACACTAGCTGGAGCTGCACCCGGGCAAATATCTTTAATTTGTGCTCTAATACGTTGCTTAAATAAAGTAACTTGCTGAATTTTAATTTTATTATATGCTAATTTTCTTAATTCAGCATCGATCTTAAACTCTAATTTATTACGAAAATTACCGAGTATACCATTTATCTTATCTTCAAAATTTAATATAAAATCTATTGCTGGTACTTTATTCATTAGATCTCTAATCTGAGTATTAATACAACCTAAGATTTGTTGTTCTAATTGCATCGTTAAACCTGCAGCTTGACCTTTTATAAAATCTTTAACTTGAGCACCAACACCATCTAGACCAACTCCCTGACTTAAATCAACTCCAGTAAACTTTTCTAGAGTTTCATTAATAACTTGTTTAGGAGAAGCATTTAACCCTTCCTTATATGCTGCAGCTACTTGTTTTATTTGAGATGGGGTGACAGTATCTACAACATCTACTACAGATTGTTTTTGATCTTCAACAAACGTATCAAAGCTAAAAGCCATATAATTATTTATTACTTGATCTTTAGAGTAAAACCGCTATAATACTCAGATGATTAAAGTCTCGCATGAGTCTCCTATTACTCTTCTTCCAGAGTCGATGGAATATAATGATTATCAGTATTGTTTAGTACATTTAATGGAAGAGGAGCCAGAGTATAGAGATTGGTTTCTTGGTCGATATAAAGCGAAAAGACCAGATGGAGAAATTCTATTAGATAATTCTATTTTTGAGCTTAAGGAAGCATTTGATTCGGCAAAATATGCAGAGTGGTGCGAGAAGATAAAACCGAATTATTACATTGTACCTGACGTATTAGAATCCTCAGAAGGGACAATGGATAATTTTAAAGAGTTTACAGATGAATATACGGGCTTACCAGGTGCTACAATAGGAGCTGTTCAAGGTAAAACATGGACGGAAGTCGTTGAGTGTTATAGGTTTATGTCAGCATATGCTGATTATATTGCTATTAGTTTTGATTTTAGCATGTACGATGTAACTGGTTTTAGTAATCAGTACGATTTCCTAACCCCTAAAAAATTAAGGCGACAAACTACAGGAAGACAACATCTTGTAAAACGACTTATTGATGAAGGCTATTGGAACTGGAATAAACCACATCACCTGTTAGGGGCATCGCTTGCTAGAGAGTTTAAATGGTATGTAAATAATAACGTCTATAATATTAGAAGTCTTGATACATCTAATCCAGTAGTTGCAGGCCTGTTAGGGTATCATTATAATGGTGATCTTGGTCTCAATGATAAACCTAGTCAACTATTAGCAGATCTTATCCATGCCGACCCTGATGAAGACGCAAAAGAAATTATTAGATACAACACAAAGATGTTTAAGAGTATTATTGGACGATGAAGTGGGTAGCATTTTTTAGTCAGACTGGTTCTGAAATAGTTAACATATCTAGAGCTATTAACAGATGGCCTGATCTTGTTGTAACTAATAAACAAAACGATAAAACTACTCATGTTGAACTCGTAAAGCGAGTAAGATTAGAAAATACTAAATTAATTACATTACCTAAATGGCCAAAAGAAATAGACTATCTCAAAGCGGCTGATAAATTAGGTTTCTCTATACTAAGAGAAGAATGGATGAATGAAGTCCTTATTACTCTTCACGGTTATCTTAGAATCTTACCTCCAGACTTTACTAAATCGTCTACTATTTATAACGGTCATCCAGGATTAATTACAAAGCATCCAGAGCTTAAAGGTATGGATCCTCAAAAAAAGGCTTGGAGTGAAAACCATATAAGAGCAGGATGTGTAATACATAAAGTAATACCAGAATTAGACTCTGGAGAGGTTGTAGCTGAAAAAATGATACACAACAACTTCGAGACGTTTATTGACTTTGTAGACGCTCTACACGTTGCATCCTCAGAATTATGGATAAATTTTTTAAATGAAAGATTACGATACAATCAAACAGGAAGTAGAGCAAGAGTATCCTGAGACATGTAATATGTTAAAGGTCTTGCTTGAAGCAGAATATAAATTATTCATTCAGAAACAACACGACTACGGCCCGTCTAATATTTCTGTTGGTCAAGACCTATCTAAACCTGATGGCCGAGTAGTTGCTAAAGCAGGACTAGTATTCCGTATTCATGATAAAGTACAGAGACTTATTAATCTCATCATTAAGAAACATAGTGAGGAAGCTGTTAATGAACCTATCGCTGACGCTTGGACAGATACAAGTTTATATTGCAAAATTGCTCAGATAGTCGATAATGGTAACTGGGGTAAGTAGTATGCTTATATCTATGACAGGAGCTCAGTCGTCTGGTAAAACGACGTTACTGAATTATTTTAATAGTGAAGCAACATTTAAGGAAACTCATCGAACTTGGCATATAGTTCCTGAAGTCACACGTAAGTTAAAACGTAATGGGTTTAAGATTAATGACGATCATGCTAACTATACTGATACACAAATCGCAATATTAGTTGATCATCTAAATAATATCTTTTCATATTCTACTAATGAAGATATGAATACTATTTTAGATAGATGTATTATAGATGGTTATATTTATACTCGATACTTTCGAATGGAAGGTAAAGTTAATGAGTTTACAGATTTAATGTTTTCTAAAATGCTAAACAGATATATCAAGAAATATGATCGTATCTTTTATACTAGTCCTTATGATGTTTCTTTAATTCATGATGGTGAGAGATCTACAAGTGAGAGTTTTCGCAATAAGATTATCGAACTATATGAACAATTAATATTAGGGAAATATCCGAACGTTTTTGTGCTTGAAGGTAGCATAGAGAAACGTTATAATAGTATGATAGAGATTATTGAAGATGACAAAGCTCGACAATCAAAACGTAAGTAAGCATCTAGGTAAAACTAGTAGCTATAAATCCGAATATGATGATAAGCTCTTAGTAAGAGAGCCTAGATCTAGCAATCGTAAACATCTTAAAATTAAGGATAAAAATTTACCGTTTGTAGGGTATGATGTCTGGAACGGATATGAGGTTTCAGGCTTAATGGATAACGGGATGCCTATTAATGCTATCGCTAAAGTAGTGTATCCTTGTGATAGTAAATATATTGTTGAATCTAAATCTATGAAGTTATATTGGAACAGTTTCAATATGACAAAATTTGGCGAAACGATGGAAGATGTTGTAAGCGGTATTGAGTTTCATGCTGCAGCTGATCTCAGTAAGCTATTACAAACAGAAGTAAAGGTTAAATTATTTTCTTGTGATACAGATTTAAAAGGAGTATCTAATCCATTCTTAGAATCATACGACGGTCTTCCGAACTCTTTAGCGATCATCCCAACTAAGAAATATGTAAGGTTGGAGCACTTTCTGACAACTGGATGGCGTGAAAAGTCTGAGATTGAAATTACTAAGTATAAAGAAGATCCATCTATATTTGATACTAAGTATACCTCTATGGCAGAGCCAAATAATCTAAATGTGATGTCTTCATTACTTAAAAGTAACTGTCGTGTTACATCACAACCGGATTGGGGAGATGTATTTATTCATATAGAAGGACAATGGTTACCTGGAGTAAAAGAACTACTTGAATATATTATTTCGTTTAGAGACGAAAACCACTTCCATGAGGAAATATGTGAAACTATTTATAAACGCTTGTACGATAGGTTCTCCCCACGAGAACTAATGGTTGCATGTTTATATGCACGAAGAGGTGGCTGGGATATTAATCCAGTTAGAGCTAATAAAATAAACTTAATCGATGATATAATGTGGGATGAAACTATCCCGTGGATTAAGACCATTAGACAATAAAAAAAGAGCGCCCTTTCGGACGCTCTTTGCATATAATCTGTTAAAGATTACGAATAGACATGTGTGGATGCATTGGCTATATCTTGACCAAGTCCCTTCACAAACACTACATGGTAGTAGTTTGAAGCACCAAAGAGGTGATCAACAACGCCGTAACGTGTTAACATACCGACCTTCGGATAGAAAGAATTAGGATCAATAGACCTCTGCACCATCACCGGGATATAAGGACAGTATATGATACCAGTATCATAATACTCAGGACCTTTATAACCAAGTAACGCATACTCAATCTTCGAATACTCATCCGCAGTACCTAAGTTCTGCGCCTCGGTGCGGGTATCGCGGTAGATGTTAAAACGTCCACCAACGTTACCAACCTTAGCAACACCAACCGGTTGCGTGTTAACGTTTCCGTCAACTGTCATCCAAGAGAACTCAGGGAGCATCTCAAGAAGAGCACAAACACGAGGTGTAGCAACAACAAAGTTAGCAGAACCCCGACGATTGCGAACAGCCATCCTGTTAGCCTCGACGATCAACTTCTGATAGAAATCACGATTTCTCTCAGCTAACCAACGAGCATCTGCCTTCGCAGACTGCCAAACCGAATAACCAACTCCACCGCCACCTTTCAGTGCGGCCTGAACCATGCGAATGATCATCTCACGATCGATTTCAGCTTGAATCTCATATGACATAGCATTTGTCAACTCAGCGTCGACATCAATACCATTCATATTCTTAAGA
>Ga0208920_1000237_pt1 | contig 14765 bp, 16 predicted proteins | sample 19_taG_FD_184094 | JGI IMG/M metagenome (GOLD analysis project Ga0208920, IMG submission 184094) | Marine viral communities from the Subarctic Pacific Ocean - 19_ETSP_OMZ_AT15317 metaG (SPAdes) (version 2) | ecosystem: Environmental > Aquatic > Marine > Oceanic | place: Pacific Ocean | collected...
TTTTATTTTGGACAATTGGGATAAATGTGCCGAGCAAACATTCAACATAGGGAATGATGAAATAAACATGAACAAGCTTCAGCTTGCTGAAAAAATTGGAGAACATCTCCCTGTCGAAATAATCAAAGCTGAATTTACTCAAGACCCAGACAAAAGAGACTATATAGTAAGCAGTCAGAAGATTTACGATGCTGGTTTTATTTGCAAATGTGATTTAGACATGGGGATTGAACAATTAATTAAAATGTATAGCCTCATTGATGAACCTCGATATGCCAACTACTAAAAAAATATGGGTAAACGGAACATTTGATGTTTTACACAGAGGACACATAGAGCTTTTCAAGTTCGCGAAAAGTAAGGGTGATCATCTTACAGTCGGCATCGACAGCGACGAAAGAATTAAGCAAAGCAAGGGTCCGAAGCGTCCCGTAAACACGCTGGAAGACCGCTACTTTTTTTTAAAATCTATTAAATATGTAGACGAAATTAGAACCTTTGGCTCAGACGCAGAACTTAGGGCAATAATTGCCTCTTATACCCCTGATTATTTAATAGTGGGTTCAGACTGGGCGGGCAAAGAAGTTATAGGGGCAGAGTTCGCTAGTGATATTCTTTTTTTTGACAGAGTAAAAGACCTTTCTAGTTCAAAAATTTTAGAGAAGCTATGACTTATGTATTTGATATAGACGGGACGATTTGCCACAGCGATGGGGATTACGAAGATTCTAAACCCGTCTGGAGTAGAATCGATAAAATAAATAATTTATATAGCGACGGACATACTATACACTTCTTAACTGCTAGAGGGATGGGCAGGTCAGACAATGAAGACCCTTATTTTTTCGAAGATCTTACTCTCCACCAATTAAATGAGTGGGGAGTCAAATATCACGATCTTTTTATGGGTAAACCTGCTGGCGATATATATGTAGATGACAAAGGCATTAAAGATGAAGACTTCTTCGACCCAAGAAATTAATTTCATCCCCAAAGGCTGGGGTTTTGAAAAATGGATTCACAATTCTGATTTATATTGTGGCAAACTTTTATACTTTGTTAAAGGAAGAAAATGTTCTTGGCATTATCACAAACTGAAAGATGAGGTTTTTTATGTGCAATCAGGAAAAATTTTAGTCAGATACTCTAAAGAAGATTCTCTTGACGAGGCTACAGAAATCATCTTAAATGTGGGAGACAATTTCCATGTAGATGTGGGCCTGAGACACCAAATGGAGGCTATCGCAGACACCGAATTATTTGAATTCTCGACTCAACATTTTGAGAGCGATAGTTATAGGTTAAAAAAAGGAAACTAAAAATGAAAAAAATTATTATTACTGGAGTTACAGGCCAAGACGGTAGCCATATGGCAGACTACCTCCTGAAGAATACAGAGCACACAATCATTGGGGGAGTGAGGAGATTAAGTGTCAAAAATCACAAAAACATCAAACACCTAGAAAACAATCCTCGATTTTATCTAATTGATTTAGATGTAACTGACGCTCACAACACAGACAGTGTAATTTCTCGCGAAAAGCCTGACTACTTTATTAATTTCGCGGCGAACTCCTTTGTAGGAAGTAGTTGGGAGATGCCTGTCAATCACATGCAAACAAACTGCATGGCTGTTCTTTACCAATTAGAGGCGATTCGAAAGCACAACCCCACCTGTCGGTATTACAACGCAGGTAGCTCTGAGGAGTTCGGGGATGTCGTGACCGCTCCACAGACTGAAGACCACCCGTTGCGCCCCAGAAGTCCGTATGGAGCCTCTAAATGTGCTGCTAGGCACTTGGTCAAGGTTTATAGGGACTCTTACGGTCTCTATGCAGTTCAGGGCTGGCTTTTCAATCATGAGGGGGTGCGGCGTGGAGAAGAATTTGTTACTCGCAAAATCACTAAGAACGTGGCTAGAATTTTAGGGCATTACGAAATTGGTAAACCAATCGTTCCGTTACAGCTGGGTAATCTAGACGCGAAAAGAGACTGGAGCGATGCCGAAGATTTTGTAGTCGGTGTCTGGAGAATGCTTAATCAAGATAGAGAAAATCCAAAAGATTATATTCTTTCTTCTAACGAAACGCATACCATTAGGACGTTTGTCGAGGAGGCATTTAATTTCGTAGGTTTTCATCGCAACGAGTGCCAATGGAAAGGGGAGGGAAAAGATGAAAAATATTTTCATGGCAGTGACTGCTTTGTGGAAATTAATCCAGATTTTTATAGGCCAGCAGAAGTTAATTTACTCTTGGGAGATTCAACCAAAGCTCGCAAAGAATTAGGTTGGGAGCCCAAAACAAACTTCTTGCAGCTCGTCAAGAAAATGGTTGACAAGGATGTTGCATCGATTATTACTTGGTAGTGGCAAAGTCCAAAGGCCCCAACAAGCGCAACATTATCTTCCGTCTTATAGAAGTTCCCGATAAGGGGAGGCGACCGTTTTTCGCTAGGGAGATGAAGCTACTGAACGATCTTTGTGATCGCTATTCCCTAGAGTTTATGGATATCGTAAACTTCGGTAAAAAGTTTGACTCCCTTGCTTATCTTGTCAGTCCGAAGCTGAAGGATGCGCTGGACGAAAAGTTCAGAGCCTTCAATTTTAAAGTTGATTTATCCAAGTATGAGACCTATGATATAGGCGAGAAAACGGGTGAAGACGCAATCATTTCCCCTTCTCAGAAAACAATAAAAGATTTTTTAGATGAGCATTGACCCAGAAGAACTCCTTAGCAATTTCTTAAAAGCCCACAAGGGCGATCATTTTAATGACGAAAAGAACGTAGATTACAAAATCTCCAGTGGGTCGCTTCAATTTGACATGCTTTTGGAGGGGGGCTTCGGACCTGGGCTGCATCGTTTTACAGGCGTAAACGAAGGCGGCAAAACATCTGAATCCCTAGAAGTAATGAAAAACTTTTTGGGGTCACTCCCAAATTCGCGGGGGCTGTATGTCAAGGCAGAAGGTCGGTTAGGCCCAGAAGTTCAAAAGCGTTCTGGCGTTAAGTTCGTGTTTTCTCCTGAAGAGTGGGCAGATGGCACCTGCTTTGTTTTTGAAAGTAATATTTACGAAACAACAATGGGGTTAATTCGGCAGCTCATTACCAATAATGAAGAGAACACCAAATATTGTTTTGTTTTAGATTCAGTAGATGGTTTGATCCGCAAAGCAGACCTAGATAAGGATTTTGAAGAAAGCACTAAGGTGGCTGGGGGTGCCGTTATCGCTTCTAACTTTTGCAAAAAAACAAGCATCGCCCTAGGTAAGCGCGGACACATGGCTATTTTTATTAGTCAAGTTCGTGCTGATATTAAACTCGACCCTTACTCCAAGGCTCCCATTCGCCAAAATACCGCGACGGGAGGAAATGCCTTATTGCATTATGCAAATACCATTATGGAGTTTGAGCCTCGCTTTAGGGGGGATTTAATTTTACAAAATCCCTCCCTTAAAACGATGGATGCAAAGAAGAATCCGATCATCGGACATTTTGCAAAAGTAACTATTAAGAAATCCGCTCATGAAAACACTAATACAGTGCTTTCTTATCCTATTCGTTATGGTCGCGCAGGAGGCACCTCTATATGGGTGGAGAAGGAAATCATAGAGCTTCTCTATGCGTGGGAATTGATAGAAAAGAAGGGCGCGTGGATAAAGCCTAGTGAAGACTTTAAAGAGCTGCTTGATAATAAGGGTTTTGAATTTCCCGACAAAGTTCAAGGCGATAATAATCTCTTTAAAACTATCGAAGGTGATAAGGATCTGTGTTTATTTTTAATAGATTATTTTAAGAAACAGATAAGCGGATGAAGTTTATTGATTTATACGGCAAACAACGCAATCTGAAAAACGCGAAGAAGTATTTAATTAATTGGGAGAAGCCCAGTCGGAGCAAGTTCCAAACTGAAGTCAAGAAATTTCTACGACGATATTGGAAGAATGATATTGTATTTGAAGAGTTCAGGGTTGTTGGTACTCGTCTTACCTTAGACTTTTATAATGCTAACAAAAAGATAGCAGTTGAAGTTCAAGGGGCACAACACACTAAATATGTTAAGTTCTTTCACAAGAATCGCTTCAAGTATAGAGAGCAGCTCAAAAGAGATGAAAAGAAGCTTGACTTCTGTAATGCTAATGATATAAAGCTAGCAGAGGTCTATCCAGAGGACAAGATAATCGCTTCCCTATTTAAAAAACAAGACATTTATTTATGAACCTAGAAGAGAACGAAGAGTTCTGCATCCCCTCGGAGATGGTGGAAAAAATCTACGAGCTGTCAGGAGGAGTGGACAAGTATAAAGGGGTAATAATGGCGGTTTCTTCTGAAAATGGTAAGCCTTTAATATATTGCAAATTTGATTGCGGCATGACAGAGTTTGCCCTAATGAAGGCCCTTGAAAACCATTTGACAATTCCTCCAGAGATGAGAGAAATGAGAGACGAAGAGCGATGATTTATAATTTTGAATTAGAAAAACAATTGTTGGCAGGCTTGATTAAAGAGCCCGACACCTTAGCGGAGATATCCAATTTCATTGGCACTTCGGATTTTTATTCCAAGCAAAGTTCCCTCCACTCCACTATTTTTAGGATTGTTAAACAAGCCATAGATGCAGGAGATGAGATTGATGAGGTTATTATAGCCCAGAGGGTTAATGATGTTGGGTTGTCATTTGAAGACAATTTAAATCCCTCTGATTACATCAAGTCCTTGGCTTTGCGGAAGGTGCCGAAAGGGAACATTCTTAAAACCGCAAAAGAATTAAAGAAGTATTCCATTAGGCGTGAAATCTTAGAGTCGTCTCAGGATATCGCCAAGAAGATGAAGAACATGCCTCCTGAGGCATCTTATCGAGCCATTATTGAGGCCGCTGACAACACCTATAACTCACGGATTAACCTCTACGAGATTGGTAACGATACTCCCGCAAACATTTACGAAGAGATGGAAGCTCTTGTCGAGGAGCGTGGCAATAACCCCCTCACTGAGTTTGGCATGATGGGTCCACATCCCAAAGTAAACGACATCTACGGCTCTCTGCTTCGCGCTGGTAATATAACCGTGATTGTTGCTCGTTCTGGCGTTGGTAAAACTCAATTTTGCATGGATTATTCCACCAAGGTGAGCTTACAGTATGATGTCCCTGTGCTCCATTTTGATAATGGCGAGATGAGCAAAGAAGAGCTTATCATGCGCCAGTGTGCGGCTCTCTCTGGTGTGTCTATGCATTTATTAGAGAGCGGGAAATGGAGACAAGCGGGCGAAGAGGTAGTGGAAAAAGTTCGGGCTGTTTGGCCTAAGGTGAAGAATTTAAAATTCTATTATTATAACGTAGGCGGCATGGATGTAGACTCAATGGTTAATACCCTCAAGCGTTTTTATTATGCTAGGGTAGGTCGCGGCAATCCGATGGTGTTCTCCTTTGATTATATAAAGACAACTTCCGAGAACATCGCCAATAAGTCAGAGTGGCAAGTGGTGGGAGAAATGGTGGACAAGTTCAAAAAATGTGTTCAGAAAGAGGTTCTCCATGATGGCAATCCCATCATCCCAATGATTACCTCTGTTCAGTCTAACAGGTATGGAATTACCAACAACCGAAACTCTCAGAACATTGTGGATGACGAGTCTATTGTTTCTCTTTCAGATCGTATTACTCAATTTTGTTCTCATATGTTTATTTTAAGAAACAAGACCACTGACGAGATGGAGACTGAAGGGGGCCGATTTGGTACCCACAAACTAATCAATGTTAAATCTCGACACTTGGGTAGCGACATTGCTGGTGCGGTTGAGCCTGTTAGTATTGGAGACGCCCTTCGTAAAAATTCCATAAACTTAGAATTTAATAATTTTAATATCGTAGAAAGGGGAGACTTAAGAGATATAGCTCGAATGCTTAATGGAGAGGAGGAGTTAGATAACAATGGAGTCCAAGAAACAATCCCAGATTTCGATCAGTTCTGAAGACTTCCAAGGCATTCTAGAGTCGATAGGATATAATTTGATTGACTGTGGAGATCACTGGAGGGCACAAGCCGTATATCGAGACGGGGACAATGAAACCGCCGTAAAGATTTACAAGAACACGGGAGTTTGGATGGATTTCGTGACAAACACTGGGTCCAAACCTTTCGAAGCCTTAGTTAAACTCACCCTTAAAGATGAGAAGCAATCAGCGGAGCTTCTCGGGGGCAACAAACTAGAAGTCATCCCCTACACCCCCAAAGAAACAATAGAAATGGAAAGAATTTATTCCCCATCAGTGCTAGAGCGACTTTTTCCCAATTATCGCTTTTATGAGAAAAGAAAAATTTCTGAGGAGACCCAAAAAGCTTTTCAAGCGGGTCTCGCGGGAGTGGGTAAAATGTATAGAAGGATGGTTTTCCCTATTTATAATGAACATGGTCAGATAATAGGTTTCTCAGGGAGAAAGGTAGATCCCGATAACCACTATCCCAAGTGGAAACATATTGGCCGAAGAAACAACTGGGTTTATCCCGCTCTCAACACGCGGACAGGAGTTGATGAAGAGATAGAATCAACAAGAGAAGTTATTTTAGTGGAAAGTATAGGGGATGCGATGGCTCTTTATGAACAAGGTATTAAAAACGTGCTGGTTATTTTTGGTCTCTCTGTTAACAATAATATTATTAACTATCTTAGTGGTAAGTCCATTAATCATATTTTCATTGCTACTAACAATGATGAGAATAGCGACGAAAATAGGGGCTTTATTGCAGCGATTAAAAGCTTTATTAAACTTTCAAACTATTTTGATCTAGAGAGACTAATTGTAAAATCCCCCCCGAAACCATATAATGATTTTGGAGACGCCCATGAAGGTGGATATGATTTTAATAATTGGCTCGCTAGAGATATAGACAAGGAGATACAACTAAATTATATTTTAGATTTTATTAAGAATAATTCAGCCAACTTCACCAAGAAAGAAATTAAAACAGCCCTAATACTTAGTGATGACTGAACCCCACACCCCGCTATCCGCCAGTAGAATAAAAACGGCGCAGTCGTGTGCGTGGTTATATTGGTGTAAATATAAACTCAAGCTCCCAGATAAAAGCAATGACGGGGCGAGGAGAGGCTCTATTTGTCACTTGATTTTTGAGGTGTTGGGCGCTAAAGGAAGAAAAAAATACTATAATAAAATCCTCAAGACCCAAGATGTGTTTTCTGTCCCATCTATTGAGAGATTGATTCTCAAACATGCTATTAAGGAGGGTATAGACGATGAGGAAAATGTAGAGCTGATGAAGGAGATGATTTATAATGGCCTCTCCTATGATTTCTTCGGGCTGGAACTAGGAAAACCCACCAAGGAATATTCAGAAAAAGATTTCGATATTATTAAAAACGACGGGAACATAAAATATAAGATAAGAGGCTTTATAGATAAGCTGTTCTTATATAAGAGAAAAAAATTTGCTATCATAAGAGACTTTAAAACAAGCAAAGAAGTTTTTAAAGGGAAGGACCACACAGACAACTTGCAAGACCTAATGTATAGCCTTGCGGTTAAGAGTTTATTTCCTGAGTATTCAGAGAGGGTGAGCGAGTTTCTTTTCCTTAAATTTGAGCTTGATCCCGATGCTCGAAAATCAGGGGTGATGAGAATGAAACCCCTTGAAGAAGAAGAGTTGGAAGGCTTTGAAATGCAGCTTTCCGAGATACAAAAATATTTAGATGGCTTTTCGGAAAAGGAGGCGCAGAAAAACTACGCTGCCCACCAAAGCTTTCCCACTGATAATTCCTTTAGTGGAAAATTGTTATGTGGATTTGCTAGAAAAAAGGGAGAACTTAAAAAAGATGGTTCCCCTAAATGGCACTGTCCCATGAAATTTGATTTTTTCTTTTATGAGGTCCGCGATGCTGATGGTAATTTTGTAAAGTCTTATTTTGAGGAAGAGTTTTGTGAAGACTTGGTTCCAGAGGGCGGCACCCATGAAATGAAATATTATCAGGGTTGCCCCCCACATTCTTCTTGACCTCTAACGAAAGGGGTTTATCATAAAGGGGATGATTCCAGTATTTAAGTCAACATTCTCTATTGGGAGAAGTATTCTGACCCTAAATAAAGAAGAAACAGAAGGTGGCCCTAATAGTATCATGGAGATATGCAAAGAACACTCCATTGATCCCCTTGTTCTAGTAGAAGATTCCATGACTGGTTTTGTAACGGCCCACAATCGTTGCAAGGAGGCGGGGATTAAGCTTCTCTTTGGTCTAAGAATTACGTGTTGCAACAACACCTATGAAGATGACGATTCTGATCACAAGATAATAATCTTTGCCAAAAACGATGAGGGGTGTCGGTTGCTTTACAAAATTTATTCATACGCTCATACAGGACAGAGTGGCAAAGTAGATTTCCCTTTCTTGTTTGGAGTTTGGAATGAGAATATTGAGTTGGTGATTCCCTTCTACGACTCGTTTATATTTAATAATAATTTTCACTTTAAAAAGTGTGTTCCTGATTTTTCCACCATCCTCCCTACTTTCTGGACAGAAATGAACGATCTGCCTTTCGACCCCTTTTTGGCGGAAAAGGTCGAAAAGTTTGCTCGGAGCATGATGAGGCCAGTTAAACTTGTTAAAACAATCTTATATAAAAACAGAGAGGATGTCGAGGCCCTCCAAACATATAAGATTCTCTGCAATAGAAACTTCGGTAAGGCGGCGTCATTAAGCAGCCCCAACCTAAATCACTTCGGCAGTAAAGAGTTTTGCTTTCAATCTTACTTAAGCCAAAAACACTCAAAACATGAACGAACCCCTTCTTAGATTTAACAAAAAACAAAAGTATCTTGTATTCGATACTGAAACAGAAGGTTTGAATTTGGTAACCTCAAGACCTTGGCAAATAGCTTGGCTTGTTGCGGAGGGAGATAGGATTATCAAGAAAAATGATTTATTTATTCAGTGGCCCGATTTAAACGTTTCGGAGGGGGCTGCTAGAATCACGGGATTTTCTCGCAAAGAGTATGAGAAGAAATGTCAGTCACCAAAAGAAGTTTGGGAGAAGTTCGCGGAGGACTTTGGCGATCCCGAAACATTAATAGTAGGACAAAATGTGCTAGGGTTTGATATTTATATGCTCAACATATGGAGAAAACTAATAAGCCTCCCCTCTACCTATGAGTATCTTCCCAGAATGATTGATACACGGGCCTTAGCGGTTGCTATAGCCAAACAAATTCCTGTAGAAAAAAAAGACTTTCTTTGTTGGCAGTATAGACTATTAAATTATAGAGAGAGGGGCTTAAGAACTTCTCAAGCTGCCTTGTTAAAGCAATACAATATTCCTCATGACCCCAAGAGACTTCATGATGCCCTGTATGACATAGAAATGAATTTTAAGATTTTTTGTAAGCAGCTTTTTCAATTAGAGATATGAACCTTACCAAGTATACAGGTTATAACGCTCCCTTCCCCGTAGGGGTGAAGCTACCAGAAATTAAAATAGAAAAAAGATATCATGATGAAGTAGCTTGTTCTGATTTGGGAGATAACTTCCAATTTCTCAGAAAGCTTTGCTTTAAAAGGCTTAAAGAAAGGGGTATTGATAAGCTAGAAAACGCGCAAGTTTATTATGATCGATTAAAGGAGGAGCTTTCCACCTTTAAAGAGCTGGGGTTTGTGGACTATATTCTCCTTAATTGGGATATCCTAAACTACTGTAAGGAAAACGATATCCCCACGGGTGCGGGACGCGGAAGTGCCGCAGGATCTTTAGTTCTATATGTTATTGGGGTGACCAATATAGATCCCATAGAATATGATTTGTTTTTTGAGAGGTTTGTTTCTAAGAGTCGCGCTCGAAAAATTGAGCATGAGGGCGAGACCTATCTTGACGGAAGTCTATTAGCAGATGTTGACAACGATATCTCTTATGATCGTCGTGCTGAGGTTATTAATTATATTGAAAAAAAATACGAAGGGAAGACTTCTAAAATTCTCACCCTAAACACTTTAAGCAGTAAGTTATGCATCAAAGAGTGTGGCAAAATAGTGGGAGAACTCTCCGAAGGAGATGTAAATCAGATAAGCGATACTATCCCCAAACATTTTGGCTTAGTAGCAAAGCTAGATGACGCCTATGAAGAAAGCGAAACCTTTAGGGCTTATGTAGACAAACACCCCAAGGTTTTTAAGATAGCTAAAAAATTACAAGGACTAAACAAGAATACTGGAGTTCATCCGTCAGGCATTTCAATCTCTTATTTTGATCTAGAGGATGTGATGCCCCTCCAAACTACCAACGAGGGGGCGTTAATTTCGGGCTACGACATGAATGATGTGGCGAGCTTAAGTGTTAAGTTTGATATCCTTGGTCTAAGGACTTTATCGGTGGTTCATGATGTTTGTAAGCAGGTAGGCATAGAAGCCTCTGAGATTGACCCTCACCACCCTTCCATCTACGCTGCCCTCTCTCGCCTACGCTCTCCCCAAGGACTCTTCCAGATCGAAGCAGACACCAACTTCAAGGTTTGCCAATTGGTCGCTCCTCGAAATCTTGAACAGCTCTCTGCGGTGGTCGCTATTGCCAGACCTGGAGCGTTAGACTTTAAGGATAGATACGCGGAATATGCGAGAAGCGGAGAATCCCAGTCTGTCCATGAGTTTTTTGATGACATTCTCAGCTACACAGGAGGCATTCCCCTCTATCAGGAACAATTGATGAAAATGGCTGTGAAAGTGGGCTTTACCCTTGATGAAGCTGAACAGCTGCGCCGAATTGTGGGTAAAAAGAAGGTCGATCAGATGCCAGCGTGGAAGATAAAGATTGAAGAGAAAATAGAACAAAACAATCTCGACACTACCGTTGGAGATGTTTTGTGGAGAGTCGCAGAAGACTCCGCGAACTACTCCTTTAACAAATCTCACTCAATTAGCTACGCGCACTTGGCGGCTTCGACGGTATATCTTAAATTCAACTATCCCAAGGAGTTCTTTTTAAGTCTTTTAAAGTATACAAAATATGAGCCTAATTCTCATGAAGAAATAGCAAAAATAAGCCAAGAGTTGGCGAATTTTGACATAAAACTTTTGCCGCCCGATCTAAACAAATCAGACATTGACTTTAAGATCGAAGGGAAAGACATCAGGTATGGCCTGAACTCTATCAAGGGAGTCTCCACTAAAATTTTAGAGGCTCTTTTAGAGTTTAGGGAAGATTCTTTTGAGAATAAGTATGAGGCATTCTTATCAGCCAAACAGGCGGGGTTGAATATTGGAGTCCTCTCCGCTCTAATACAAGCTGGCCTCTTGGATTCATTTGTTTCGAGCAATAGATGTAGGTTGGTTTTAGAAGCGCAGACTTTTAATATTCTTACTGATCGAGAGAAGAGAAATTTAATTACACTGGGTCCAAAATACGATTATGATATAATTACCGCTATTCACGATACCCGCAAAGAAGAGATGGTTGGTGATGATAATCGCAAAATGTTTACTGAGAAGCGTTTTGAGACATTTCGCAAAAAATTCAACCCCTATAAGGAAATATATGAGATGAACTCTCAACATATCAAATATGCCAATTGGTATTTTGAAGAGAAACTCCTTGGCTATAGCTATTCTTATAATATAAGACAGGTTTTTAGTTATGAAGGTGATTTTCATTCCTCTAGAGTGGTGAGGGACTTGGCAGACAGGGGAAGGGTTAAATTTGTGGGCATTTTGACCGATATTATCCGAAGGACTAGCCGAAATGGGAATAAATATGCGAGGCTCAATCTCCAAGACGAAGGGGGAACAGTAGATTGTTTATTCCTCGATGGCCGACAGGCCCCTCGCCTTACCCACTACCTTGACTCTGGCAAAAAGCTACCTAAAAAGGGGGAAATCATCATAATTTACGGATCTAAAGGTGACGATGTTGTTTTTGTTGACAAACTCCTCCCCTTAAAGGATAAAATCTACATGAAGTTATCTGAACTTAAATAGTGTAATCAATCATGATGGGTCTAACTGATTTTAATTTAACACCGAAAGCAAAGAAAGGTTTAAAAGATGCTCAAAAATTCGCAGAGGCCAATGGCCACTCTCTTATAACAACAGCGCATCTTGTATATGGTTGCTTGGCCAACCTGTCTGACAGTTGCTCCTTAAAACTGAAAGTGTATGGCGTTCCCCTTGAACCCAAAGGATTTATTAAAATCTTCAAACAATACGCTTCAGCAAACAAAGAAAAGTTTGAGACTCAGAAGGGGCAAGGGGGTTGGCACGAAGAGGTAAACGAAATTATATATTTTGCTAAAGAGTTCTCAGACAACTTTGATAGTTATTTCATTGGGGTAGAACATATTCTGTATGTCATTTTGGATATGGATGGTCCGTTTGTTGGATATTTGCGCGAAAGCGGAATTGATCCCCTTCACGCCAAAGATGTAATAGAAACACATGTCCTAGAGACCAGTATCCCGCCCACGGATCAAGTAAAAAACATTTTATATATTGAATCTAAAAAAAATGTGAGTGTTCGCGAGGAAGGGATTGGTTCCCCCCCAAGTCATTTAAACAAGTATTGCATCAATCTTAATGAGCGCTTTCTAAACAACCCCTCTTCTAAGATTTCGGGTAGAGATGACGAAACTACTGAGTTAATAGAAATTCTCTCCAAAAAGAACAAAAGTAATGCTATTTTAGTAGGTGAGGCGGGAGTGGGTAAAACAGCAATTGTTGAGGGGTTAGCCCAACGAATAGTTAATCAACAATCTCCCCCCCACATGTCCCTTATGCAAATTTGTGCAGTTGATATTAGTGCTATGATAGCTGGCACTAAATATAGGGGGGAGTTCGAAGAGAGATTTAAAACCCTTATAGCGGAGGCGGAAGGAGAGCCTAATGTTATTTTGTTTTTTGATGAAATACATACTATTATTGGGGCAGGTAATTCTGAGGGGGCTGTAGATGCCTCGAATATGCTGAAACCTGCTTTGGCTAGAGGGGACATTAAATGTATTGGAGCAACGACCTCTCAGGAATATAAAAAGTTTTTTGAAAAGGACACAGCGATGAAGAGGAGGTTCGATAAAATTGTTGTAGAGGAACCTTCTAAAGCCTCTACCAAAAAGATAGTGATGCAAACCCTCCCCTTCTACGAGGACTTTCACCATGTGCAGTATAAAGAAACAGATATAGACACAATTTTAGATCTTTCCGAAAAGTTTTTAAGCAATAAAAGATTCCCCGATAAAGCCTTTGACCTTATTGACCAAATTGGGGCTAGAACCAAAATTAAGTATATTACCATTTCTTCTAAAATGGCCTCTGCTAGGAAAAAGTTCTGCGAGTTCTTGGTTAGTAATGGGGAAGACAGAGAGCTGGATGAAAAACAGTTCACAGAACTTCTAAAAAGTTACCTAGAAGAGCTTGCTAATAGCGGGAGACCCAAGGGTCGCAAGCAAAGGATTAGACAGAAAGACATAGTGGCAGTCTTCGCAGAGAAAACTGGTTTGGCGCCCAAAACAATCTCTAAAAACAACTCTTCATTTCTTCATTTTGCCAAACAAATGAATAGCGAAATATTCGGTCAGGAAGAAAATGTTTCAACTATTCATGACGCCCTGTCCTGTGCAAAAGCAGGCTTAAACGATCCCCGCAAACCCCTTTCTAACTTTTTGTTTATAGGTGGCACTAGTGTGGGTAAAACCTTCACTGCCAAAAAGATTGCTAAATATTTTTATGGTAATGAAAAGTCCTTTATTCAGCTCAATATGAGCGAATATCAAGACAAGACAGGTATTTCAAAGCTCATAGGGGCCAACGCAGGATATGTGGGGTATGAGGATGGTGGTCTTTTAACAGAATTTGTCCGCAATAATCCCAATTGTGTGGTTTTATTCGATGAGGTGGAAAAATGTGACCCCAAAGTCCTAGATTTATTGTTACATATTCTCGACGAGGGTTATGCCACAGACAACTTAAATAGAGAAATTGATTTTTGTCGCACCGTCATCGTGATGACTTCTAATATTGGACATAGCGAAAAGTCCAAGCGAAGCATGGGATTTCTCTCTGAACAAGAACCAGATTCAGAAATCTATAAAAAGTCTCTTGAGAAACACCTGCGGCCCGAATTGATAGCCCGCCTAGATGAGATACTTTTCTTTAACAAGTTAAACGACACCCACCTTCTGAAGATTGTTGATCAAGAACTCAAGAATATTGCAGAGAGGCTCGCTGACAGGGGGGTGGCTCTGAAGTATGACTTTAGCGTTAAAAAACACATTTTTAATAAAATGAAAGAGAAAAATAATCACGCCCGACACATTAAAAATCTAGTAAAAAGCACTGTTCAGGTGCCCCTCTCAGAGTTTATTGTAAAAAATAGAAAAACAGAGAAGATTTCCCTAAAAGTAGTTGACAAATCCCTAGCATTTGTATAATATAGCACATATGAAACGAGTAAATACTAGAGTCATGAGGGCGATCCGCAATACCAAGGGCAGGTTTTTCGGCCTCTATACGTCGCAGGGCGAAACCCTCAACGCTCAACTGTCAGGCGAGACCGATAACTACGTTAAGGTCTATGATCGCAATGCTGGTGTAAACCGCAAATTTGCTAAGAGTAGCATTTGTGGTGTGCGCGTTGCAGAACAAACTTTCGGTAAGGTTTTTTAGGGTCACCGAACATCTCAACTAGAATCCCTTATCGAAGAGAAGCTTAGGCTTCTAGCTAACCCCCTTGAAAAAGGGGGTTAGTTTTTTATTATAGGGTATGCATCTTAGTTCCTTA
>Ga0208920_1000239_pt1 | contig 14718 bp, 15 predicted proteins | sample 19_taG_FD_184094 | JGI IMG/M metagenome (GOLD analysis project Ga0208920, IMG submission 184094) | Marine viral communities from the Subarctic Pacific Ocean - 19_ETSP_OMZ_AT15317 metaG (SPAdes) (version 2) | ecosystem: Environmental > Aquatic > Marine > Oceanic | place: Pacific Ocean | collected...
TTTTTTATTTTTTTTAAAAAAGTTCTTGCAATTATCATTTTTTTGGCGTATATTTACGTATAGAAAAATGAAAGCAGACAAGAAAGTGGCAACCAAGCATTGTTCAAACTACGGGAAAGGGCGGAAACGTGGTATGTGTGATGGTGTTATGTTTTCCAGGAACGAAGAAGGGCGGCTGAATTTCTGGGTTGACGAAGATTTCCATAAAAAAGCTTGTATTGCTGATAAATGTGTCTATTTCAAAAATATTGTACTACCTGGGGTTTCAGCATGACTAAATTTGAAATGGTAGAAAAAGAACAATCAATTCTCGAAGAAGCTCAAAGGCTTGTGAACGGTGACAGGGGCAAGAATTATGGGCATCCGATTATTGATTTTACTCGTAGTGCTAAAATGTGGTCAGCTATTCTTGGGACTAACATCTCTCCACAGCAAGTTGGGCTTTGCATGATAGCGATTAAGCTTAGTCGTGAATGTAATGTCCACAACAGAGATAATTTAGTAGATTGCGCCGGCTATGCTCTCACAGTTCAAATGATAGAGGAGTACAATGGATAAACGAAGGAAACTAAAAAAAGATACAAAGTATGCAGTCTGTTGGCATGATGCATATCAAAGCAGTGGATGGTCAGATGAAGATGATATTTTGGATGTTATGACTAATGGCTTCAGAATAGAGACTGTCGGATTTTACGTTGGAGAGAAAAATGGCTATATGGCATTTGCTCAAGACGTAAAGAGAATAGAAGAAGGACGCTCACATGGAAAATATGGCTCAGTATTTGCAGTACCTACAACATGGGTAGAAAAGATAAGGGAGCTAAAATGAGCATTAAATGGTCAGATGATGAAATAAAGATACTTTCTCAGTTCGAGACTACGGCTAAAAGTGTCTATGTGTTGTATCAAGAGTTAATTAATTCTGGATACAATCGTACATACAAGGCAGTTAAGAGCAAAATAGAGACAATGCCCTTGCGTAAGCCTGAAAGGTACAAAACAGGACATGGAAAGAAAATAGGGTATTTCGACATAGAGGCTTCAGGGCTTGTAGGAAATTTCTCTATTATGCTTTCATGGGCTATAAAGACTCGTGATGAGAATGAAGTATTGCATAGTGTAATTCATAAAGAGGATATTAACTCTGGATTAATGGATGCAAGGCTTGTAGAGGAGTTAATGGACGCAATGCGCCAATATGATGTCTTATGCACATTTTATGGTACGAATTTTGATATTAGATACACTCGTACTAGAGCTTGTGCTCACGGCATAGCATTCCCCCATTATCGTGAAATGCAGCATAAAGACATCTACTATCAAGTTAGAAGGCTATTTAAGCTTCATTCTAACAGTTTGGACTCTGCATGCGAGTTTTTCGGGATTAAGGGAAAGACTAGACTTAAGCCAAAGATTTGGAATAGGGCTAAGTATGGAGACGAGAATGCGTTAGAATATATCGTAAAGCATAATATTGCTGATGTACGCATACTTGAAAGGCTTCATAAAAAGATTGAGCGCTATAATACACCAATCGTACAACCCCTGTAAATAGGAGGAACGCATATGCACGAGTTGGTAAGCAGGCTATTCGGAGGGAAGTGGAACGGAGATTAAATAATCGTGGTTGGGAGTAATAGCCTGGATGAAGGAAAGAGCAATAAATGATGTTGTATGCAAAGTATATGACAGCATCAGCGAGTTTGCTAAGCATGCGGGAAATGGTGATGCAGTTGTCAAGAATTGGCGTGAAGCGGAAGAAGATGACTGGGTTCTGACAGATGATGAACAAGTGTGCCAAGTGCTTTATAAGGGTTCAATGCAACCAAATAGGATGGATAGACGTATTCCATACATTAGAACGCTTTTTGGTACATTCCTGCAAACACCAGCAGTTGAGATACGTGGAGATATCGTAGATAACATATGGAGCTTTTCCAATAGAAAAAAGAGTGAGATACACAATAAAAGGACAGAGCCTACACGTGGGGAGCAAATGTTTGCATGGTACGTTGCAAGAGGATTACCACCGAATGATGCATATATTAAAGCATTCCCTACGAATAAAAAGCCGTATGCTACGCTAATGGGACAAAAGTTAATGAAAACGGAGCGTGTGCAGGGGGCCATACGACAAGAGATAGAAGGTTTGCTGGATAATGCTGGTGTTTCTAAAACAGAATTAATTAAATCTGCAAATGAAATTGCAGGTAGTGCAGATTCCGATGCTACACGTTTGAGAGCAATAGAATATCTACTTGGACTGTTTGGTGTTAGTCCGAAGCAAGAAAAGAAATCAGAGTCTATTACGCTATTTCAGGGATTTACAAAAGAACAAATTGCAGAAATCGAGGCGGGTGGTGGTGCAGAAGTCAAAAAAATCAAAGCCAGTGTTGATAGCGGATAATTTAGTCTTTAAGGGCCCGCCGGATAACACATGTGTTGTTTGTGATAGGGAGCTGGGCAAAGTAGACCAAGAGCCCATGTTTGGGATGTTTGGGAACCCAATGGGCTGGAAGTGTAATATATGCAACAGTATGTACGACCTTGAGGGCGAATTGATGTTAATAGGGGATTTTAAGTCTACAGTAAGAGGTGAAACATAGTGCCGTACAAAAGAGTGGGAAAAATTGTTTATATCAAGAAGGGTGGCAGTTGGAAGAAGAAAGCTGCTGCAAAGTCTATAGCAAGTGCAAAGAAAATGATTAATCTTTTAAGGGCGAAGAAACATGGGTGAAAGCGCAAAAAATAGCGCAAATAGAGAAAAAATTTTAGCAAAAGCGTATAAAGACCTTATTTATTTTGGTAAGGTCTTTCTTCCTAATGATTTCTTACATAAAAGCGAATCTCCTCCGTTTCATCATGAAATCGGTAAAAAGTTAACTAGTACTAAACCAGGTGGAAGGGTATGTACTATAATGCCTAGAGGCTTTGCAAAGAGTGTTCTTGCTAAAGCTGCAATCTTACATAAGATTTGTTTCGGAGAAGCGGGACGTAAAGAGTTTATAGCTTGGATAGGAGAAGAACAGGGGCAAGCTATTGACCATCTTAAATATATTAAATATCATTTGGAAATGAACTCAGCGATAAAATATTACTTTGGAGACTTGGATGGTAGCGCACATGGAAAGAAATGGACTGAAAAGGATATTATTACAGCAAAGGGAGATAGAATAATTGCGAAAGGTACTACACAGCGCTTACGAGGGCGTACAGAGATTGATACACGTTATACGGGAATTGTACTGGACGATTTTGAGTCAGAGTTAAATACTAAAACTCCTGCCCGTAGAGATGAAATCAAAAGTTGGGTCATGTCTGCTATATATCCAGCACTAGAAGAATCTGTAGGGCGTGAAGGGTGGATATGGTTGCAAGGGACTATTGTGCATTATGATAGCTTTCTACAGTCAATTTATGATGGTTATAGAGAATCTGCAAAAAATAAGAAAGAGTATCCTTGGGATGTCTCTTTTTATAGGGCTACTAGTGACGGCACAATGGACGGTGAACCCTTATGGCCTGAACAGTTTCCAGTAAAAAAGCTTAAGGCTAAGCTGCAAGGTGAGTTTAGGGATAAACCTGATAAGTTTGCTCAGGAGTACATGAATGATGCGAGAGATTTAACATCAGCAGTATTCAAGATAGATAGAATACAGAAGTATCATGGAGAGTTTTTCGTGCAAGATGGATTTCCGTACCTGCGTTCATATGGACGTGTTATTCCACTCCATGTTTACATGGGAGTTGATATAGCAGCAAGAGATAAACCTGGTTCAGATTTTCAGGTGATACTTGTTATGGGGATAGATTCTGAGGGCAAACGATATGTACTTGAATATTTTCGTGAACGAATCCCTACTTTTGACGTAGCACCAAAGATAGTAGAAATAGCAAGGAAGTATGTACCAGTTAGACGTGTGACTATTGAGAATATAGCAGCACAAGAGGTTGTGAGAGATATGGCAGAACGTATTGCTGCCACAGACAGAAGACTTATACCTGGCATTATGAAGGGGATTAAGTATCCGCATAGAGTAGCTAAGGAAGATAGACTTGAGAATGGTTTGGGCTGGATTGTTAATTCAAAGAAACTCTACATTAAGGAAGACATGACAGAACTAGTAAATGAATTTTTTGAACATCCTCGGGCAAGACATGACGACTGTATGGATGCATTGTTCTGTGCTAACCATTATGCTAAGGCGCCAAGAAGTGATAGTATAAGCGAAGATGACTTTCCCAATATAATCAGGAAAAGAACAAAATTAGCCAAAAAGAAGTATAATTGGCTTACCGGCGCACGCCAAATGTAAGAAAAATGCAGAAAAATAAAAAAAAGGTAAAAAAACCCTTGACAATGTTAAAAATATTTCGTATATTGTACCCATAAATGAGATTGATTCTCATTAAAGATAATGGCATTAGAAATAGACCCGAGAGCAAAACTTAACCAAGAGCTGTATAGGCGCTATCGTGACGCTCGCTCCCAATGGGACACTGAGGCACGTACTGACCTTGATTTTGCGCTTGGTAATCACTTTACGGCAAGTGAAGAAGATGAGCTGGCTTCACGCAATCAGGCAGCAGTACCTATGGATAGATGCGGACCAGCGATTGAAAAATTAAAGTCTGTACTAACATCCCGTTCTCCTATATTTAATCCCGCTCCAAGAGAAGATTCGGACGTTAAAATGTCCAAGGTGTGGCGAACAATCCTTGGTTATGTATGGGATATTTCTGATGGGGATGAAAAGCTTAGGCAGGCTATTCATGACTACAGTACTACGGGATTAGGGTATTTATATATTTATGTTGACCGTAATTCAGATTTTGGTAGAGGCGACGTAAAGCTCACTTATATTAGTCCGTTTAGGGTATATGTACCGCCATCTAGCCGTGATAGATGGTATGACGATGCGGATAATGTCATTTTATCAACTATAATAACTAAGGAGCGTGTAATCAGCCTCTACCCCGAATTGGGAGAGCAGATTGACCAGGAGACTGGAGAACCAATACCTGGTATTATAGAGGAGATAGATACATATTCAGAAGAAGACATGCCAACATCAATGCAGAGTAATACACAACGGATATTTACACCTGCAGAGGTAAAAGATTTAGATTTTGGTGAGCACCAGCGCTATCAGATTTTGGAGCGCTTTTATAAAGTTAAAGTTCCATTCTATCGTGTGGTAGAACAGGCATCAGGTAAGGAGATGTTATTTGATGAGGAGATGTTTGCTCTGTTCTTACAGGAGAATCCAGGTATATTTGAGCGTGGATTGCTTGACTTTGAAGAAATATGGCAAGATAGGGTTGCTGTAAGCGCATCTATAGGACAAATATTTTTATACGAGGATATAATGAGTACGGATATTTATCCGCTTGTTTCATTCCCGAATATATGGACTGGAACTCCATATCCCAAGTCTGATATTTCAAGGGCTCGCCCCATACAAAGATTATTGAATAAATTATGGTCATTAGTATTGTCTCACGCTCAAAGCTCCGCTGGTCTCAAGTTGATTGTGCCTGTGGGATTTGCACTAAATGGAATGGAAGACCTTGAACAGAGGTGGGCTAATCCAAATGCTGTTATTGAAGGTGATTCAAGTGCAGGCGAACCGCATTTTCCACAGCCGCAACCACTTGCTGGTGAGTTTTATAGACTTATTCAGCAGTGTGAGTTTTATATAGACTTTACATTTGGGCTTCCAGAAATGATGCATGGATTTTCAGGTCAAGCACCTGAGACTGTACGTGGAACTCAAGCTATGTTATCTGCTGGAGCTGAACGGCCTAAGTCTAAATTGAGAGATGTTCAATTTAGTTTAGATAGGGCAGGGCGGGTTGCATATCAGATTAGCAAGGGACACTATACATTTGAGAAGATGTTTAGACTTGCTCAGCCTAATAATGACATGGATGAGGTCATGGTAAATTTTTATGATGATGTGACAAATACAATTACAGATATTAAGAAGGATAAATTTAATCTGGGTCAGCACGATATCAGAGTAGAGCCAGGTTCTACACTCCCCTCAAGTAAATGGGCAGAGCTTGATGTATACATGCAAGCATTCCAGATGGGGATTATTGATAATATTGAAGTGTTGAAGAAGTTTCCAGATATTTTTGATAAGCAGGGAGTCATTCAAAGAAAAAGTCAGGTTGCACAGCTTGGTTCCGCCTTACAACAAGCACAGCAACAGATTAAGTCTTTGCAGGGACAACTGCAATCAACAACAAGGGAGTCTATATCGGATAAAAAGAGAGTGCAGGTGGAGAAATTCAAAAGCAGGCTCTTTGAAGTCCTTTCGGACGCCGAAGCTGATAGAAAAGTACAAGTAGGTAAGCTTGTAGGAGCAGTGAAGGTCGAAGGTGAGAGATTGAAGTCGTTGACTAAAGATGTCATAAACGAAAGCAGTCAGGCTCGCCAATAACACATTGCAAAAGGAGAAAGCAAAATGGCAGACCAAATGATAGATGATGTTTTAGATGTTAGTAATAAACCTAACGTATTAGATGTACAAGAACCGACATTTACAGAAAATGAAGATGAAACGGTTGAAAATGAAATGGATTGGGAGATTGAGGCAAAAAAGTTTCAGTCTATTGCAGATAAAAGACAAGCGGAGTTGGATTCTGTGGCTCAAAAGCTCGCAGATACTAAACAGTTTGAACAGCTTGGTAATTATTTGCAAGACAATCCAGAACTCGTACAGAAAATGCAAGAATGGATTGTTTCTGGTGGTCAAGAAGGCACATCTTCTCAAAACAGCGCACTAAGTTACGACGAGTTCAACCCTTGGGACGCATACTATAAACCCGAATCAGAATCTTATAAGTTCCGCATGTCGCAGGAACATAAGCTCGTAGGGGAAGCTGTACAGCAACAAATGACTCAGATTCAGCAAGAATCCGCATTACGAAACTTTGTAGGTGAGCTAAAGGGAGTTCATAAACTCAACGATGAAGAAGTTGGAGAGTTTTTGGATTTTGTAGCACAGCCAAAAGATAAGATTGATACGAATTCGCTGATTAAGTTATGGAAGGAGAACAGTGGGAAACATGTTGATTCTCAGAATGCTCTCGATGCTGTACGGAAAACTAAGAGTGGTCCTCAATCTGCTGGAGCAACACCTAGTATTGGTGGTGTCCAAAAGAGTGATAAGGATAAGGTATGGGAAAGTATTGTAGGCGCTGGAAGTCGAAGTAGTGTTTTATAATAAATAACAATAAGGAGAAGTCTAAATGGCTAATTTTAATTCTGGGATTGTAAATGTCGGTACTCCTGGTAGTCAAACTGCGCTATCTCTTACTAAAGGTTCAAGACGATTATATGACTTTAGTGATAGAGTAGCAGAGTTAGCACCAGAAGAGTCTCCGTTTTTCGTTTACCTTTCCAAAGTAGGAAAAGTGCCAACAACAGACCCTCAATTCCGATTCCTTGAAGATAGAAGTGCAATGCAATGGACTGATAGAAGTTTTACAACTTCAACTAACCTTGCAGCAGTAAGCGTTGGTGCAACTGTAACAGCTACTTTATCTTCAGCTCAATCTTGGTTAATCAAAGGTATGGTCGTACAAGTTTCCTCTATTCAGGGTGAAAGTGGTGCGCCTAACCATGCGAATGCCGTGATTACAGCAATTAATTCATCCACGTCTATTGATATTAAATGGCTGACTAACCCAGGTTCAGATGCTGACCCTGCGGCTTATGTCAATGCTGCTTCAATGGAAGGTAGGATGCAGGTAATTGGAACTGCTTATGCAGAAGGTTCTGGTGCTCCAGATACTTTCTCTCAAGAGCTTGACCATGATTATGGATATACTCAAATCTTTAAGACAGCTTGTGAGATGTCAAATACTGCAAGGGCAACAGTTTACAAGGGTTATGCTGATGAATGGCAAAGGATATGGAATTTAAAACTACGCGAACATAAGGTTGATATTGAACGTGCAATGTTGTTTGGTCAGCGTGCGTCTTCTGGAGGTATTAATTACACCGAAGGCATAGCTGGTCATATTATTGCTAACGGACAATCTCAAACTGCTGCTGATAGTACGCAATTAGTTTATACTGAAGGTCAAGCATACTTGAAAACAGTTGCTGCTGCAAGTTTAACATATGATGTTTTGCTTCGAGACTTAGAGGTTGTTTTTGACCCAGCTAGAGGTGGAAGCACAGTTAAGCTTGCTTTGTGTAGTTTACCTGTTATTTCTCTTTTCAATAAGTTAGGTAGTGGTGCTGGATTCATTGGTGATTCATTGAGTTCTACAGTACCATATAACTTTGAGAGAAGTCAGGGTTCATTCGGTCATAAGATAATGAAGATTGAAACCGTTCATGGTGATTTATCACTAGTAAGAGAGCCTTTATTTAGAGGCTTGTCTAGTGAATTTTGCTGTATGGTTGACCTTGACCATGTATCTTATCGTCCTCTTGTTGGTAATGGTGTAAATCGTGACACTTCAATAGAAACTAATGTACAGGCAGCTGATGAAGACTTGCGTAAGGATTTAATTCTTACAGAAGCAGGTCTTGAGGTTTCATTACCTGAAACTCATGCGTTGTTTGTCTTTGAAGAGGCGGTGGCATAATGAGAAGTGACTATTTGAATAACAATAGTAGTGCAAGTAGTGTAGGTCTTAATGCCAAGTTTGAAGAAATATCTGCAGCTAGGACATTAGATTCTGCTGACTCAGGAAAAGTATTTGGAGTAAATCAAGCTAGTGCTTATGAAATTACTCTTCCTAAAGTTAGTGAAGTTGACCAAGGTTGGAATGCTAAGTTTATATTAACTGTTGTTGCAGCTAATGCTGTAACAATAGCTAATAATACGGATGAAGATACCATAGTTGGATACACATCAGGTGGAGATGGTGGTTCAGGTTCTTCCACAGATTCAACAGCAGTTGATGAGATTGTATTCATTAGTGGTGCTCAACTTGGTGATTGTGTTGAACTCTTTTGTGATGGAAGCTATTTTCATGCAAAAGCGACAGCACATGATGTAGCACACATTACTATAAGCTAATCCGAATAAATAAGGATTAACAGTTTTAGGATACTGTTGGGGATGTCGATAAAGGGCATTCCCAAAAATCCAATTAGGTGGTTGCGAGGTCAAACTCTCTTCCACCTCTATGAGAATCTCAGGAATATGCAGTAAACATGGCTACTATAAGGGTGGAAAATGCTCCGAATGTATCGTGAACAATAAATCTGTCCCATATGTATTCATGAGAACTGAACGTGGGTATAGAACTGATATGGAATTTAGTACTACAACTGTGGAAAAAGATATTGAGGGTATAAATAGGAGAAATAATGGCTAATGAATTAAGATTGCAAGTAGACCTTAGATATAATAAAAATGGTCGCATTATAGAAGAAAAAGAGTCTATCTGGGTTGATGTTGCAGGAGATAATGTTATTCGCAATATTCAAGAAGTTGGTACATCAGAAGAGGCATTGCAATCTATAGATGGCGGTACGCAGGGCTATCTTCTTATTAAGAATCTAGATAGTACTAATTATGTAGAGGTTGGACTGACTGGGGAGTATACTGCTAAATTGAAAGCAGGTGAGATTGCACTATTTCGATGTGCTGGTACTGTTTTTGCTAGAGCTAATACAGCAGCTTGTGATGTGGACTATATTTTAATTGAACTGTAAGAAGAGGAAATAATGGCGACTTTTGAAGCACAGGTAGAAGGACTAACAAGTCTTTCGATAGATGGCAGTAGTGCTCCCACTCAAACAGAATTGACGCAGTTTCTTACAGATGGCGCTAAGGAAGTTATAAATCTGTTGCCAGAGGGTCTTCTACCATTGTGTACATCTTCAGTTGGTTTTACTTCTGGTTCAGCAAGTACGCTGAATACTGGTAAGGTTCTTCATGTATTAAGAAGTGATGGCGATATTAGTCAACCATGTCGCAGTATTCCAGCTATATATAAGGGGAAATATTCTGACCCTGACGATATGAACTACGCTACTGTTACAGACCCTGTGTTTTATGTTGAAAACAATACAATTGATGTTTTACCTGCTGGCGGTTCATGTACATATTCAGAAGTACAGTATCCATCTGTAGCCTATGGGGATTCGGCAATATCGGTATTCCCAGATGAAGCTGAGTATTTAGTACCTTTATATGCATCTGTAAAAGCATTGCAGAATGCTATGGGAAATAAAACTTCTGATTTGCCGAGCGATATTTCATTTCCGTCTATTCCTGTAACGCCGGCAGACCCATCTTTTGATGCTGGAGCCATAAGTGTAAGTTCTTCTGCTCCAACATATACAAAAGTATCATTAGTTTTACCAGCAGCTCCTACAATATCTAATCTAAGTATTGATTCTGTTTTACCAGTAGCTCCATCAGCTCCTAGTTTTGATACTGGAGCCATAAGTATAAGCTCATCAGCTCCTACTTATACAAAAACTTCATTAGTTTTATCAACTGCTCCTACAATATCTGGTTTGAATATTAATTCTGTTTTGCCTTCATCTCCGGCAGCGCCCAGTTTTGACGCTGGAGCAATAAGTGTTAGTTCTTCAGCTCCTACGTATACAAAACCTGCTCTTGTTTTAGAAACAGCTCCTTCAATATCTGATTTAAGTATAAAAGCTATTCAACCTACATCACCATCAACTCCCAGTTTTTCTACACCAACTATATCGGCTATTACTGTTTCAGATACTACAGTTGGTACTATGCCTACTGTTTCTAATATTGGAGTAGGGCCTACATATACAAAACCAACATTGACATCAAGAGTATCATTTAATACTTTTTTTGAAGATGGGTCTGAGAATCCTTTTGATGATAGTGACCCGGGCGTTTTTAGCATATCTTTTGTGGCTCCAGTTCCTCCATCTGCTCCTAGTTTTACAACTCCAGATGTAAGTTCTATTACATTATCAAATTTAGGTGTTCCACCAACATATACATCACCATCAGTTACAGGGAACGCTGGTTTAACTGGAATGGAAGCTGGTACAATAGCAGATGCGACTGACCAAATAGAATTTGATACATGGTGGGATACTCTTGGAGATATGATAGAAACTAATGAAGATATTGAATTAGCATCATCACAACTGCAAAAAATTAATTCTTATATTAATGCTTTTCAAGCTGAAACTCAAGATGCATTAAATGTATTTAATGATGCTAATGCTGAATATCAAGGCAGGTTACAGGAAGCTATACAACAAGCTCAAATTAATGCTCAAGAAGCTCAACAAGAAGCAAATTTAAAACTTCAAAAAGAAAACCAAGAATATTCTGCTAAACTTCAGAAGTTTGCCGCTGAGGTTAATAAGTATCAAGCTGAGATTGGCGATGAAGTACAACAATATTCTAAAAAATTAGAAAGATATCAATTAGAAGTAAGTAATGTGTATAAAGCTTGGGAAAAAACAGAGTCAGATAGTTTACAGCAATATCAAATTGATATTCAAAATGAGTTAAATGAATTCAATAAAGAAAATGCTAATTATCAGGTAAAATTGCAAGAAGCCATTCAGCAAGCTCAGATAGATAAAGAAAAAGTTACGCAACAGGCTCAAATATCTTCACAAACTAAGCTTACTCAATCTCAATTAGATGCTCAGGACGCTCAGCAGGAAGCAACTTTAAAATTACAAAAAGAATATCAAGAATATCAATCTAAGTTGAATAAATATTCCAATGAAGTTCAGCTGTATCAAGCTCAAGTCAATAAAGAAGTTCAGGAATATCAAAAAAATCTCGATGCAGATTTAAGAACTTGGGAAGCTGGTAGACAAACTGATATACAGAAATATTCATCTGATATACAGAATGAGTTGAACGAATTCAATAAGGAGCAGATTGTATTCCAAAATGAACTACAAGAAAAAATACAAGAAGCCACAAATCAACAGACCAAAGATTCTGCTGAATATGGCGCTAAGTTGCAGAAGTATGGCAGTGAAATACAATCTTATCAGGCCCAAATAAATAAAGAAGTGCAGGCATATCAACAAAATTTAGAGGGCGACTTAAGGGTATGGCAGGCTGAAAGACAGACTGATATACAAAAATATTCTGGTGATATTCAAGATGAATTAAATGAGTTTAATAAAGAGCAAACTGTATTTCAGAATGAATTGCAAGAAAAGATACAGGAGGCTACAAACCAGCAGACTAAAGATTCGGCAGAGTATTCCGCTAAACTTCAAAAATATTCAGCTGAGATTCAAGTATATCAAGCAACGATTAATAAAGAAGTACAACAATATCAACAAAATCTTGCTGGTGATTTGCAGGTATGGCAAGCTGAGAGGAGCACAGATTTACAAAAGTATGCAAGTGATATTCAGAATGAGTTAAATGAATTCAATAAGGAACAGACTGTATTTCAAAATGAGTTACAGGAGAAAGTGCAGGAAGCTCAAAATCAACAAACTAAAGATTCTTCTGAGTATGGAGCAAAGTTGCAGAAATATTCATCTGAAGTACAATCATATTCAGCTGAGGTTAATGAAAAAATACAAGATTTTAGTACAAAATTACAAAAACATTCAACGGATTATCAGTGGCTTCAAAGTCAATATGCTCAATTAAAATCTGATTATAGCGTTGGATTACAAATATTAGGTGGCGGCGGAGTGGCCCCACCTCAACAATAATGATAAGGAAATAATATGGCAAATCAAATAAGAGTTCATACTTCATGCGAAGTAGTACAGGACAATACTGAAGCTGTTCAAGGTATTACTTATACGCAGAAATCTTTAGATGGTAATGCAGATTCTAGGTCATGGGGAGGTAGTTATAATATAGCAACAGCGTATACAGATGCTGATGTATGCTATTGGAAAAATGCAGTAGTTAGCGCAACTACTGCTGATGCATTGCAGGATAGTGGCTGGACAGAAGAATCTGATGTTACAGATGGCACGATTCCAGATAATATTTATGCAGTAGCAGTTGAATATGTTAGCCAATCAGTAGGAGCTGCTAGTGAAGTTACGCTTACTGTTAGCGGTGAAGTTTTTGCAGTTCTTACTCCCGGCGAAGGAGTCGTTATACCAATAAGTTCAAATAACGCAAATACAGCAGTTCAGATTCATGATGCAAATTATAGTAATGGGTCAAGAGAGGCATTGGTTAATGTTATGATAGCGGGGACTTAGTGTCCGTACGCACAATAACAGTTAAAGAGATTCTTAGCAGGGTGCGTCAGGTATTTCCTGATGTACCTGAAAAGTATGTAATGACTTTAATCAACGATGCGTTGGTAGAGCTTGGTATGTATAACTGACTATGATAAGGGATTACAGATATTAATGGGAGCATTCCAAAGGGCAGAAAGATAATATGACATTTAAGGAAATTCTTTCACGTATACGTCAGGTTCATCCAAATGCTAGTGAAACATATGTAAAGGCATTATTGAATGATGCTTTATTTGAATTGCGTAAATATAAAATCTCACGTAAGTATGCTACGATTGATGTTGTGGCAGAACAGAGATGGTATGAAATTGGAGATAAGAATAGCGACTTGAAGATTGATAAGATTTATACGGTAGCATATAAAGACGGGGATGGTAATTATCGTAAAATACCTCGTATAGTAGAGGCTGAGAGTTTAATTAATTTGGATATAAAGTAATGGCTTACGCATACCCTGAAAATTATCTTGCTTATTATATAGTAGGTGACCGCATTGCATTGGTTACTACTAAGAATACTTCATCTAAGAATAGCTGGGAGGCAATGGATGAATCACAATCAGATGGCTTATTAATTGAGTATGCTGCTGAACCTGCAAAGATTATGTCTTTGTCTGATGAACCTGATTGTGATAATTCACTACATATGGCACTTGTCAATTATGTTAAATGGAAGTTGTTTGAAGATAAGCAGGGCAAACAAGAGACAGATGTATATGAAGAGAATAAATATAAAAAACTTTGGATTAAACATGTGCGAGATGAAGCTGCACGTGATAAAATTGGTGGAATGAGAGCAATTGCTCCGTTCTCGTTAACATAATGAAAATCTACTAAGATTTTTAATAACCAAGATGTCCATGAGATAGCCAAGCTCGGTAAGGCATCGTAACAAAGGAGAAAAAAGATGGCAAGCAGTTTACATAAATTATCAGTAGTAGAAGCCCAGAATGCGGCTCTCGGTCAAGCAGGTGCAATCTTTGAAGATGGTACAACTGCTATATCAAGTAAGAAAATAGTAGCCATTCAATTTTTAGAAGACTCAACATTTACAACATTAACCCCTGGAAGTTCTGATTTTATAGGAACTGCAAGCGGTAGTGGGGATGCTATTGATACAAGCAATACGTTTCCACAGGGTATGACAATATTTGGGCAATGGACAGCTTTTACTTTAGCTAGTGGTACTGTGATTGCATATCTTGGAAGCTTTTAGTGTTAAACTTAGCATTAAAGTTGTCCTCATTCGTCACCCAGACAGCACGTCTTGCCAGAGACTTGTGGGAGACAGTCAATGATATCTGGCAGAACGAACACAGAAAGTGGGAAGACATTGTATAACAATACAGCCATGTCAAAAGTTTCGGGCGGTAAGCTGTATAACAAACAAGGAAACTATAGAGGAATAGAATTATGGCAACATTAAAAGGGCAAACAATAGCCGCATCGTATCAAGACCTCGTAAAGAGAGCTGATACTTATAGCCAGACAGGCACT
>Ga0208920_1000245_pt1 | contig 14398 bp, 16 predicted proteins | sample 19_taG_FD_184094 | JGI IMG/M metagenome (GOLD analysis project Ga0208920, IMG submission 184094) | Marine viral communities from the Subarctic Pacific Ocean - 19_ETSP_OMZ_AT15317 metaG (SPAdes) (version 2) | ecosystem: Environmental > Aquatic > Marine > Oceanic | place: Pacific Ocean | collected...
AGTTTTCCCTCTTTAACTAATTCTCTATGTTTATCAAAAACAGTTTTGTCGTCTACTGACATGATTCACATAGTCCTTCGGGTTCTTTACACTCGCAATTTGCGCAGGTGCACCCCTCGTGATCAGCCTCTATACAATGACATAGGTGTCCACATTTTTTACAGGTTTTTTCAGTCATAATTACTTATAGTAGTCTTTCCAGAACCACTTGACAAATTTTTTCCACCATTTTTCAATCACCGTGGTCTCCTCAACGTTGTAGGAGAGTCTATCTGACTAAAACTTCTAGTTTGCTAAGAAATAAACAGCAATAATAACTACCACAACAGCGGCAGATATTTTTTTATGAGCTAATGCTAATGCCCATAGTTGTTTTATTTTGTCCATAGTTCCTCCTAATTTATATTACCCCAATTTTCACCAGCTTCATAGTCCACTTTGTTAGGTACTTCTAGCTCAACTGAAGATTCCATTATTTGTACTATTTGTTTAGCCTGTTTATCATCTTTGACAGAAATGTCTAGTTCATCATGTACCTGGATATGCGGTATAATTCCTACTTTATATAGTTCCAGCATCGCTTTTTTGGTCATATCCGCGGCTGATCCCTGTATTAATTTATTTAATGCTTTGTACGTATAAGCCCTTTTGATCCCTGGTCCGTGTTCCCTGAGCGCGTCTTCGTGAGGCAATGCCTTATGAATCCCGAATTGATTGGGCTCCCATAAATGAAACCTGCACAATCGTCCAAGAAGCGTTCTTATTTTACCACTATCCTGGGCACGGCGCATGACGGCATACATGAGTTGTTTTACAAAAGGAACTCGTGTATGATATTGGCCAAAAATTTCCTCAGCTTTTTCTTTATTCACTCCTAATTCTGCCTGGAGTTTATTTTTTCCCATTCCATAAAATAATCCTAAATTAATGGTTTTAGCTTGGAGTCTTGGAATGTTGGCCATGTCAGCCACAATGGTATGGAAATCTGCATCGCCAGCTTTATAAGCATCTAAAACATCATTGACTCCATGTAGATTTTGTAAAGCTGAATAATGTACGACGAGTCTTGGTTCTTGTTGTGAATAATCAAAGCATCCCCACTTACATCCTTCCTCAGGAAGAAATAAAGATCTGATCCGTGGTCCAAGATTCTTGTTGCGTGCTGGAATTTGTTGAAGGTTCGGGTTACTATAACTAAATCGTCCGGTTACGGTTCCCCCGTTATCTCCCCTTAGTTGATTAATCTCTGCAAAGATACGACCTCGATGAGTATGTTTTAAAATGGTATCAATGAAGGTGGTATGAGCTTTATTAATCTCTCTCGCCTTCGCAATCTTTTGAACAGTTGGATGAGGATGATTCATTAAAAAATTTTTAGTAAAACTAGGGGCCTGCGTCTTAACGGTTCGATCATACGGTAATTTTAATTTATCAAAAACTTTTGCGATGGATCGTGCCGCCCAAATCTGTACTTCGACGTTCGTCTTTTGTTTTACTTCATGGAGTAATTTTTTCTCTTGTTCTACTAATGTTTTCTTTTCGTTCGCAGCTTGTTCTTGGTTTACACGTACCCCGAGAAACCGCATATCTACCAGACAGGGGAATAAGTCGGTTTCTAATTTCCATATGTCATAAATATCTTGATGCTCAATTTCTTTTTTTAATTCTTGCCATAGCTTGTAGGTGAGTTCTGCATCTTTTTCAGCGTAAGATCCTACATACATTGCTGGCAGTTTGTACATTTCTGCTTTAGCATCAACTCCCCATTCTTTCGCAGCTGCGTAGAGTGCTCCTTCATCTTTTCCCTGGCCTAGATAACGTTTAGAACAGTTATTTAAATCATAACGCAATTGATTTTCATCCACGAGAGCGGATGCAATCATGGTGTCTATAATTCTTCCTCTAATAGTAAAACCCTCAGAACGTAGCCAACAAACGTCATAGATAGCATTATGAAAAATTTTACGAGCGTTGCTGTTTAAAACTTCTTGGAGCCATTTTTTTACGATTCCTTTATCCATATTGCCACCGCCTTCATGAGCGATAGGAAAATATCCTACCCAGGTTTGAGTAGCTACTGAAATTCCAACAATCTTTCCATTTTTTACAATAGAGCCGGATCCCATAGCACGATTTAAATTTGGATCTTTGGTTTCTAAATCAATTGCGATTTCATATTCGTGGCTTAAATCCGGAAATTGTTCCGGGGGTACCCATTCCGTTTGCGGTTTAAATAAAGGATATTGTAAGCTCATTTTTTTAATGTAAATCCTGCTGGTAGGGGTTTAAGATGAGCATCGTCTGCATAGTCTCTTTCAATTGCCATATCAATATAATGTTTAGCTTTTAATAAATCTTGCTTTTGTCCTTTCTGTTTGTGTCTGCATAAATACTTTATAGCATTTCCTTCGGCAAAAGGAATATTATTTTTATTAATAAATTCACTTGGTTGAATTTTCATAGAAGCATAGTGGCTCCCTCCTATTTGTTTTTTATAAGTGTCGCTCATAATAGATAACTTTTGTAAACATCTTTCGGTTCTACAATATGTAAATGTTCCTTGGTCCGTGTTGCACCTACATAGAACAATCGATTAACATCATCGGGTCTTTGTTCATATTCTCCATAGGTACGCCTTGTTAAATCTGTTAGAAGAACAACGTTTTCACATTCCCCTCCTTTGGCACCATGGATTGTAGAAAGCACAATTCGCGGTGCCTGATTCAGTTTTTCTCCATTTTGTCGCATCTTTCTAATATAAGAAACTCGTCTAAAAGGGGCTTCATCTAAAGCTTCATACCAAACCTTATCCGTTCTTAATCCAAATGTATTGTAGCAATCTTTTAAAGTATAAAAAGAATTCTTATCCATTAAAGCTATTTCCTGCTTCTGTATGTTGGTGGGACTCATATAACTATATATTTGAACAATAGAAGCATAGTCTAGGGTAGCCCCTTTTCTCCATTTTTCCCAATCCGTTATTGCCTGATATAAATCAGACTCATATCCTTTTTTATATTTATTAAGATAAAAATACCCCTTTTGATAAAGCACTTCTTCTAATTCTTCTAATAAGGATCGTGTTCGAGCGAGAATTAACCATTCTCCTTTAGACATATCAATTTCTCTAAAATCAGAATACATAGAAACTTTTCCCTGTTTCATTTTAGGTTTCCATAATTTTGGAATTCGTGTGTTAACTTTACCTATTATCTTCATTGCCATCTCATGAATTTTAGCTGGAATACGATAGGATTGAACAAGATTAATAAATTTCCCCTTGAGGGCAATAAAACTATCTACATCTGCGCCGGCCCATTTAAAGATAGCCTGGTCGTCATCACCGGCTACATAATTATTCTTTGTTTTATTCCAAATGGTTTTAACCATATCCCATTGCATTAAAGAAAGATCCTGAGCCTCATCAACAAAGACTACATCAAAGTGAGGAGAAGCATCGGATTTAATAAATTTTAAAATCATGTCGTTAAAATCCACTAAGCCATATTCTTTTTTGTATCTTTCTAGTTCCCCTTCAATAATTTTAAGTTTATCAAACTCAACATCCTGCGTATGTTCTTTTAGATCGTATTGTTTTTCGAAGGAAATATTTCTTAGTTTTGCCAATTGAATAATTCTTAAATAATCACTTTTGGTAGAAAAAATTCCATTCATCTCTTGATCATTTTCTTCATAGTCTACTGGAAAACCAAGTTTGTTTCCTAAATCTGCGTAGTGTCTTTTTTGCATTACATTTTGTTTTTGAACACCGAGTCTACGAAATGCCAAAGAATGCAGCGTTCTAAAATAAGGTAGGTCATCCTCACTTAAATTAAATTTTTCCATGGCTCTATCTCTTGCTTCGTAGGCAGCTTTTTGAGTGAAAGCAAAATAGCCTATTCTATTTGGATCGGTTTGTTTTAGATATTTATCTACGAGATTTAAAAGAGTTGTAGTTTTTCCTGTTCCTGGTGGGCCAAGTACAATGGTTTTCATTTATATCTCCTAAAAAAATTTCTCCATATAGCGGAACGTATAATAGATACGACAGTAAAGATTAATGCAATACCCATTGTGTCTAAAATTGTAGGATGGAGCCCGAAGAGCGGAAAAATGGTCAACTGTATGATGATAGCCAGGATGAATCCTGAGCCCACATCAATAATACTTTCTATAAAACATTTTTTAAGCATTAAAAGGGTTCCTTGGGTTTTAGTTCTTTAGATTTATAATCGTCTTGAGATTTTTCAAATGAATTAATAATAGTAACGGTAGGTCGATGTTTACCAATTGTCATTCGATCCGTTGTACAACCACATTCTTCTTTTAACATTTGACTTGTTTCTTGAAATTTAACATCCCATCTTCTTCTTTGTAAAAATCCATAATAAAAAGAATCAAATAAGAAGTAATGTTTTCCTTCTTTTGTGTAGACACTTCCTTTTTTAATATCTTCTTTTTCCACACTTGAAGAAGCTCGATTAGTGCAAAACTCTTCTAGATGATTGGTGAGTTGATCTTTTTTAGTTGTGCCGGTAGGTGGAGTAATTATTTCACGTACGCTAAGTAATTGATTTATAAGGATTTTCCAGTCTTTTAATTTCATACTAGGAGGATAAATTCCTATCCCTGCAATACAGGCTTCTTCAAACAATGATTGTTGTTTTAAATATTTAGCACTTGGAAGCTTAAGTCTTTTGCCATCTACATTTAAGTAATAATAAGGTTCTTCTAATTGAATTTCTTGAAGATCACTTAGGCTAGGAAAGGTCGGAGAATTTCCTATACCATATTTTCTTTTTCTACATAAATCTTTATCACAATAACTACACATGGGTTCATCTTTACATTTATAACCCCAATCCTGTTTTTCATGTTGACTTTTGACCTTGTCAATTTCGTTTTGTTCCAGTTCCCCTATCATATAATCTTTATGAAATTCAGAAACTCTCTCTTTCCAATTCTTCCATTTCTTTTTAGCAAAAACAGCATAATGAAATAAAGCTAAATTTCTATTTTTAGCAATTTTACTTTCTGCTAATATTTCTACACAGGGTGGACCATCAGAAAATTCCGACTCAGCTCTTTTTACTTTAATGCTACTAACGTTGCATTTTTTAAGGTCGGCTATCCCATAGAACTGTTCTAAAGTAGCTGCTGTTCCTTCTTCAGTAAAAGCATAACGTGTTGTTTTATCTCCTTGAAAATAAGGAAGATTTAAAAAGTTTCCTGTATCTTCTTCTGATTTTAATTCTATTTGTTTTGGAAATATTTCTGCATTACCAAATCCTAAGATAGCCCTAATCTCTAAGAGTTTATCTCTCATGATTTTAGCTTCTATGGATTCTGTTGAAAATAAAAAGATATGTGCTCCACCACTTTTAGATCTACATACTACAAGTGGAAGTCGTAAGGTTTGAATTTTTTTTAATAATTTTAAATGATCAAACCCAGCATAACTATCCACATCAATGCATCCCCATTTACATAAATCATTTTCATTGATAGGAATAATTCCTAAAGTTGGTTCAATTCCTTTTAAATGATTTTCAAAATGAGTTCTAGTTACGGCTTCTCTTTTTACGAATGATTTTGTTTTTAATTTAGTCCCATTTTTGGGAAGAGTATTAATATAAGTGCACCCATGTGCTCTTTTTAAACCTTCAAATATATTTATAAATCTATCTACCATTTTATCACCTTTTAAAAGAGGCGACTCCCGCTTGGTTGTCGCCTCCCCCTTGCAAGACATTCACTTAGTGAATTCTTAGTATGGAACGTCTGTATTGGTTTCAGAAGGCGCTTGCTTGATTTTGACTTCCCCCTTGCTCAATCTTTGAGCAAAGTTCTTGGCAATTTCATAGGCGCCTTTGTCTTTGATGGCATCTTGTTTAGATACATCCCAACCATACCATGTTCCTTTGTCGTTAGACATTTGAACAGTTTTTAGCCTATAAATGTGGCTATATGTTGGCGGTGTAAATAAACCATTTTTACCCTTCATTTTGATGCTCATCATCATTGTGTTCCATTTTTTGCTAATCTTTAATTGAGTAGCTTTCATGGAAATCAAAGCAGTTGATGGCGTTGAACCCGATAATAAGACAACAAAATGGTTGGCTGTATTTTCAAGATAATTACCGTTTGGTAATCTATCTTTATTCATTTTGTCTCGAGTGGCTTCCTTAATGGCTCCACTGTTGACTTCATGAATTGCTACAGGAGCACCCATGCTTGTTCCTCTATCCTGCCATTCGACATACTGTCTTTTATAAAAGACAGGTAGTACATCGATCTCATTATAGAGTTCGGTTGTGACAGTATTATATATTTTGCCTGGTTCAGCACCAGTAGTATATTTACTGTCCTTCTTATTTACTTCGGGAGATAGTTGTCCCAAAACTTTCAGAAAAGGTAATGCAAGATCTTCTTGCATAATATTCTGAGAGCCAGCATTTGCATCGTCTTCAAAAATATTTGGAGCCAATGCGCCTGCTTGATCGCGTTTTACGATGTTCGTTTCTTGGTTCATGGTTATTGTTTCCTTGTTATTTTGGTTCGGTTTCCTACGAACACGTTAAAAATATCCGTTGGCATTTCTTTACCTGCCTCAACTCGCTCACGGACAAGAGCTTTCAACGTCATGGGTTCAACCTTCAACTTTTGTGTCGGTTGATACCCTTGACGTTTCGCAAGGTCAGCATACACAGCTGCCTTGTTGTCTTCGTTACGACCAAAGGAAACGGAGATTTCGTTCTTTATAATATCCCCCAGGCCGTTGATACGAAGCCAGCTATAGGCTTTCTCTCTATTTGCAATAGAGATACTCGCGCTATAATACGGTTTGACATCTACAGAAGATCCGTCTGCTAGTTTAAGGGACGATAATCCCATTTCACTTAACATAGTCGGAATAATTTCTCCTGAGACCACTTCAAGTTTTCTTTTATTAGTTTTAAGAGATTCTTCTTGCTGTTTAATATGATCTTCCATATCTCTCAATTTTTTCACTTCTTCGGCTAAGGATTTAATATTAGAAGTTTTGTCGATAACTTCTGTTTGATCCTTCTCCATTTGTTCTACAAGTTTATTCATACTGTTTTATTTCCTCCTGTATTATTTCTATTTCTTTTTTACATTTTTTATATGATCGGTATACTAACAGCTTTTTTATAAAAGTCAAGCAAATTATAGGAAGATTTATAAAATTACTTAAAAAGTAAATAAAAGGGGTCTCTTTGCCTAGCGCCTGCGTCACTTTGTCGCTGATAGCAATTTGACGTTCTGTTTCTACGAACTCTTTTTTCCATTTTTTAGCTCTGTCTAGTCTTCCTCTTAATCTATAGTAATACCAATCTTTATGGTTCGTCATATTTTTTAGTTCCCCAATCTATTATTTTTTTTAAATTTTTTGCTTGTAAATCTAATTTTACGCCAACGGGGCGCCATGCCTTTTTTATAAGGTTTAATTCTAATAGGAGAGTAGACCATTGTTTTTGGCTAATATTATGTGCAGTAATAACAATTTTATTACTCATCTATGTTTCCTTTCTCATGTAGATTTATTTCAATAGGATAGTATTTTTTTTCCTGTTTATCCCATTTAAGTAATTTATACTTTCCATTAGTAATATCAGAGACAATAGAGCATGCGACTCCAATAATAGCTGGATCCCCTGTTAAAAGGAGATAATCTTTAAGAGTGTAGTTTTTTAAACTTTCTCTTAGTTTAAAAATTAAAGGACCTGGAGAAAAAATAATTTGGGACATTTCAGGCAATAAAAATTTAAATTTACCATACCGAGAAGCCCCCATAATATTAATTTTAGGTGTCCCCCATTTAGTTCCTGCAATTTCCTGAATTACATAAACTATGGATTCCGTTCCTTTTTTAAGGTTTTCATAATCTATACTTTCTGACATCTTGACAAACAGTCTAGCACATGATACACTGCTTGTCAAATAGAAAGAATTATGAACTACAAATTTAAGACGAAGCCTTATCAGCATCAGCTGACCGCCTTGGAAAAATCTTGGAATAGGGAAACGTATGCCTACTTCATGGAAATGGGAACCGGTAAAACTAAAGTGCTTATCGACAATATGGCCATGCTTTATGATAAAGGTAAAATTGATGGCACTTTAATTATTGCTCCTAAAGGCGTTATTAGTACATGGGCCACTCAGGAGTTACCTACTCATTTAGTTAAGCATATAGAAAATGTGATAGTATTGTGGCAAGCCCATATTAATCAAAAGCAACAATCTAAATTAGATCAACTTTTTGAATTAGGGGGAAATCTTCATATTTTGATTATGAATGTTGAAGCGTTGAGTACGGAGAAAGGAAAAGTTTTTGCTGATAGATTTCTAAGATCCCATAAATCTCTTATGGTTATAGATGAAAGTACAACTATTAAAAATCCGAAAGCTAAACGTACTAAAAATATTATTGAATTATCAAGACTCTCTAAATATAGAAGAATTTTAACAGGTTCCCCTGTCACAAGAAATCCTTTGGATCTCTACTCGCAATGTGAATTTTTGGATCCTTATCTTTTAGACTTTGCGTCCTATTATGCCTTTCGAAATCGTTATGCTGAAATGAGGCAAATTAATGTGGCTGGACGAATGATTAATCTAGTTAATGGATTTAAAAACTTGGGAGAACTTTCTGAAAAATTAAAACCGTTTTCTTATCGCGTATTGAAAGAAGATTGCTTAGATCTTCCGGAAAAAATTTATATGAAGAGAGTTATTGCTCTGACCAAAGAACAGGAAAAAATTTATGAACAAATGAGGAAAGAAGCTTTAGCAACTTTAAATGGAAAAACGGTTACAACCGTGAATGCTTTAACTCAGCTAATGCGATTACATCAAATTACATGTGGTCATTTTGGCGCTGATGATGGCAGTATTCAAAAAATTAAAAATAATCGTTTAGATGAATTAATGGAAGTTTTAGACGAAGTTGAAGGAAAGGCTATTATTTGGGCTCACTATCAATATGACATTAAGCAAATTATTAAAGAAATTAAGAAGGTCCATGGTCCGTGTTCCGTGGTGGATTATTATGGACTCACGCCCCAGGATCAACGAACTTTTAATCGCAAGAAATTCCAAGAAAATGAAAAATGTCGGTTTTTGGTGGGGACTCCTCAAACAGGGGGTTATGGACTTACGCTCACGGCCGCTACGACCGTCATTTATTATTCGAATGGTTATGACCTAGAGAAACGACTTCAATCCGAAGACCGAGCCCATCGTATTGGACAGAAAAAAACAGTCACCTACGTGGATATTATTGCGGAAGAAACAGTTGACAATAAAATCGTCAAAGCTCTCCGTAAGAAAGTTAACATCGCCTCCGAAGTTATGGGCGAAGAGTTAAAAGCTTGGATATGAAAAAGAAATGTACAAAGTGTGGTGAAGTAAAACCTTTAACTCTTTTCCCGAACGACAAATCTAAAAAAGATGGTCATCATCCTTGGTGCAAAAAATGTACTAATGATGTAACAACAAAGCGCCGAAATACAGAAAGAGGGTATTTAAAAATGAGATATGACAGTCTTAATGGTGAGCAAAGAAAAAGTAAATGCTTTTTCACTTTCGACGAGTTTCTTGCTGCTTTTGAAAAACATAAAAGCATATATGGAATGAAAAGCGCGTGGGGACCAGGGCCTGATCGTCTGGAAGAGCATTTACCTATGACCATGATTCAAGAGGGGAAGGGACGATTGGGAAGAAGAGGAGGAATGATCAAAGGATCAAAAAGGATACTTAGTAATTTGAGCGTAGACAGGCTGGATCCAAACCTAGAATACACTTTACAAAATATAATATTTATTAGAAATGATGAAAATTCAAGAAAAAAAAATACCACCTATGAAGACTGTAAAATACAGATAAGATTACATGAAGAACGGTTTATGAAAGACAAAAAAATCATTTCCAGGGACATTACATCCCTGAAAACGTAGGACTTACGCGCGAGGCGCGCTAAAATTTAGCTTTAGTAATATCGCGTTCAAGTACTTTGGCTTGTTTTTGAAGCCCTCGACGTTTTAATCGATTAATGGCTCTAACATAACCTGCTCTTTCAAAAAATTTAAATATTTTTATCATATTATTTATAAGCAGGGCGCAGAACGCCCTGCTTTTGTTATTAGGTTAAAGATTATTTAACTTCTATTGATTTAGGCTGTTTGCCTTCCGGAAGAATCTTGTTTAAAGAAACTTTCAGTAATCCGTCTTTCAATTCAGCGCCTTTGATTTCTACATCATCGGCAATAGTGAAAGCCTTCGAGAAATATCTTTTAGCAATACCTTTATGGATTATTCCATTAGATTCATTGCTATCTTTTATTTCCTTAGCGGATTTAATCGTCAATAAGTTATCTGCGTAGTCGACTTGGATATCCTTCTTATTGTAGCCTGCAAGTGCAACTTCTATATCGTAAGTTGTCTTTCCAGTTTTTACAATATTGTAAAAAGGGAAAGTAGACGTAGGCGTACGAAAGAATTCATCGCTGTCGTCGAACATTTTTTCAAAATGATCAAAGACGTTGTCGAATCCTACCGAGATAGGTCTTAATTGATTAAAGATTGATGGTAATTTATTGAGTGTCATGTAAACCTCCTTGTTTAGACAGTTTATAAATAGGGCCTCTTTAAGCACCCATGCACTCTATATATACTATTTATACAAAATTGCAAGTAACATAATAAACAAAATTACACCCTGGTGCTTGTTTATTGTATTATTAATTGCATTATAAAATCTTTTCATTATGCGTCTCCTAAAAGAGGTTGGTATTTAGTTATATTATCTTCATTTTTAAAAGCTCTAAGATTCTCCTTTATATTCTCGGATGATTCAGGGTTGTAACTCACATGAATCCATCCTGAATTAGGCTCATCTTTATTCCAAAATTCGAGGATCATTTGATCATACATAAGGTTCTTTTTGATCCAGTTAAAGACTTCATTGTTTGGTGTCCCATAAATTTCGAAGTCTGCCGCCATCCCTTGAGTATGTTGGCTGTCTATAGAGCCCCCAATGGCAGCGCACAGCGCTGAGCTACGATAGCCCGAGGAAACAGTCACAACGTGGTTAAAGTGGTCTCTAATGGGCTGTAGGACCCTCTCACAGAGCAATCTGAGGTTCTCCTGGTGGTCGGGACTGGGATCATTAGCAATGCCCCTCCTTTCGGCTGTCTGTGACTTAGTGAGCTCCACTAAGTTAAAATTTTTAGATAGTTGCATCAAATGGTTTGAAATAAAACACTGATTAATTGAAAGGCGACGGCCCCCACCGTAGCCAAAAGAACCCAATAGATTTTATCTATCTTGCCACCCAAGCTTTTAATGTCACAATTCATATGTCTTAAATGATTAGTTTTGATATTAGCAATATCTTTTTTTAATCCTTTCACGTGGCCATGTAAACTTATGATATGTTCTCGTGTGGTTTTGGGTGTCATTAAACTGTTCCGGTCATTCCTTGTTTTTGGTTTTGTCTTCGAGCTATTAATTGTTCATCGGGAGACAATAACGCTTCTTGATTTACTGTCAACCCTGTTACTGGACTTACTTGCATTGTATTCGCAGTTGCTAATTGATTATTGGGCATAGGTGTCCTATTTTCACTGACTTTAAGGACCTCTTCAGGCTTAGGTAAAGCGCTTACGGGTTCTACTTTTAAAGGGTTCACAAAAATAGGGAACTCGGAACCTGGTTTTGTTTTTAGTCTGTAAAGCCTACTTGCAATTTTATTAATGATTCCTGAAACTCCAAAGAAAGGATTACGTAAACCTAGTTTCCTTGCATTTCTGTGCATTCCAGCAAACACATCTTTCGATGGATAATAAGGTTGAAAAATTCCAGCCTGTAAAGAACCTAAATCTTTTTTAGAAAGTCTTTCTAAACTTGAATAAATATCTCTAGATTTAGTATTTAAAAGTTTCGCTGCATTAATATTTTGAGTCATGTCTTTTTGTGTTGCAAACAAAGCTCGGTTAGCATTAATATATGCATCAACTAATTCTTCAGGATCTACCGGGCCTTCTTTTAAAGCGACTTTCGTAAAGAAACTTCTAGATTTTCTAGTTCTTGATGAATATTCTGCTTGTTTAAATTTTAAAGTTCGAGGTACATTTAATTTAACAGCTCTCATTCCAGCAATCCCTAGCCCTTCATCCAAGAGTTCATAAGACTGTCCATTCTCATCATATTTTCCTATCATACCCCATTTAAATGGACCTCCTAAATCACCGACTTGTAGAAACGTATCAATTTCAGGGATGGCATAATCAATTCTTCCTAATTGTTTAACACTTCCTGGTAATTGGGCTTTCATTAAATGCATAAAGATTTTTGTTGATACGTTTCCCCACGTATCATTTTCTTTATCGTATATGGTATAACCCTCTGAAGTTTTTCCTCCTCTTCCCATGATCGGGAGGACATCTACCAGCGCTTCTGTCCAAATAGATTCTGTCACAAATGGGGAAGCAATATCTCCAAAACCTTTTAAGGATCCTAAGATAAAATTGTTCATGATACCTTCTTCGTTAAGCTCTCCTGCAGCCGCTTCGTTTAAGGCGGCTTGGAAAGGTCTCGTTAAAGTGTCATAGGCATTGGCATGACTGAAGTCTATATATTTAAAATCTCCCTCTTCTGTTTTGATAGGAATGATTGTAGAGTTTTTAGACCACGGAGCTACAAATCTTTTGAGTGCCATGAGTTCTTCATTACTTACATCATAGATTAATTGTCCCATTTTCACAGCTCCATAAGGAACGGCCGCTGTAGTAAAGGCCATACCGGCAAGACGTTGATATCCAATAGCTGCTAAAGCTTTATTTCCATTAGGAGCTTTATAATTAATTTCATGTAACGCTCTTCTCACAATGTTTGTACTCGTTCTTAAAATTTCTGCAGGGAAAGATACAAAATTACCGACGGGAGCTTTACGTAAGGACTTAACCATTTGAGAAACATAATCATAGTTAGGTACATTGTTTCTAACGATGTCGGCTGCTTCTTCATTCAAAGCTTTTCTAACTGCTTCCTTATTTTTTCCTAGTTTTACACCGGCTCTTTCATAAGCACTGGCTAATCGAGATCGTTCGCCCAGGTAAGTAATAATTTTCCAAAAGTCATCTTCAGCTGTGTAGGCATCTTGAGTCCAGTTCTTTAGTTTAGAAAGGGGTTTTAATAAACCTCTTAATCCTCTGTCTGCTGAGACAACAGAACCAAAGTCAACATCTTTTAACAGAGCTGATAAATCTCCAAGTCTTACGTTGGTATTAACCACTCCCAGTTCAGCGAGTTCTCTATAGAACTCATTAAATTTTCTTGTGCCTGGAGCTCCGACTTGTAAGCTTCTCCATGACTTAGCCACGGTTGCTGGTGTAATATTAATCCCCGGTAAAATACCATTGGCAACAGCAAACGCTCCTGCACTAAGAAAGTTTCTGGCATGAGTAATGGGAGACAAAATAGTCTTGGCCATTTGTGCTGTGGCTTTTGGAAATAAAATTAAATTTCGATATAAAGTATTAGTCGTTATATTTTTGATAGGTTTCCCTGCAGCCAGTTCAATCGCTTCAGCTACTTCTTTAAGAGCCCATTTTCCTGAGGTAGGGTTAACAATCCCTCCAGAAGTACTTGGTAATTTGATTTCTCTATACATGTTGGCATCAATAGTATCCCCCATTTTTCTAGCGGTTTCCCATATCTGTTGTTCACTTTCATAAAGGAGGGGACGTTCCACACCGGATTCGCCTACTTTAAATTTCCTGTTGGCTTTTAAAATTTTATCAGAAGCTAATGCTAATCCTGTTAAGAGTTGATTTCTTCTGGTTACAGCTGAAACTTCGCCGGTTGCTGCCAGAATAGTTTGAACCGGGTCTCTTGTTTTCCCTAGAATTTCTTCAATAATTTTTCTTTTATCAGCTGACAAAAGGCTAATGTCAAAATGTTTGCCGCCCACTTTTTGAGCAAAACTTTTTCCTGTAAAAAATTCAGGAACTTTAACCAAAACATCTTGTTCAAAATTCTTAGGAGCTCTTGCATCTTTTGCAATGTTATTAACAGCATTCAAAGCTTCCTGTTTTGTAATAGGCATTTTATTCATCCGCGCTGCTTTCATGAAAACATTAGCAGCTCTTTCAGCGACAGCACTGGATACCGGTTTAGTAAACATAGGAATTAAAGATCTATTTTGAAATACATCGTAAGTGGCTCCTAAATAATCTTTAAACTTGGAACCAAACAATTCTTTATATTTGCTGAAGGCCCCCTTCATCCCTTTTATTTTTAATTTTTCTCCTTCTCTAATCCCCTTTCCTAACATGGTGAACATTTGTCCCCAACCGTTTCGGATAGATTCCAT
>Ga0208920_1000247_pt1 | contig 14376 bp, 23 predicted proteins | sample 19_taG_FD_184094 | JGI IMG/M metagenome (GOLD analysis project Ga0208920, IMG submission 184094) | Marine viral communities from the Subarctic Pacific Ocean - 19_ETSP_OMZ_AT15317 metaG (SPAdes) (version 2) | ecosystem: Environmental > Aquatic > Marine > Oceanic | place: Pacific Ocean | collected...
ATGTTTACCTGGCCTACGTACATACTTCGAACTCTTTTCAGAGTCAGTTTTCTGTAGAGCTAGGTAGATGTCCTGAAGTTCGCTCAACGGCTTCCGCTACTTCCACAGCCTCAACAGGAGATTCAGTACCTTTGAAGCTAGTTATGTTTACTACGAATTGAGGCTTAGAGGTTTCTGAGGTTTCTACACGTACGAGCTTAGTTTCTTCACGCGCTGCGCTAAGAGCCTTCAAGCACATAGTGTAATCTTCCATAGTCTCGTTAGCTTTATATATTTGCTCTAGTCTGCTAAGTCTAGTGGCAAAGTTTGCTATGGGTATGTGAGCTACTAAAGCATGACGTTTCTCCTGAGCCTCGTCAATCATAGATTGTACTTTAGAACTCTCAAGATGCTCTATGACCTTAGTGCGTGTAGTGCTAAGAGCCTTTGCTATTTCGCCAGCGGTCTTACCTTCGTAGATCAGCATAGATACTACGCGAGCAGAATCTAACGCTCTGTCATTTACTAGGTTTGTCATTTTAATAATCTACCGCGTGCGGGCCTTCATACCCCATACCTCGTAAACGCTCTTTAGTAGGGCCGGCAACTTGTTTATATAAATCTTCGCCCATAGATTTATTTTTAAATACGCTGCTTCTTTTCTTAGCCTTTGTCAAAATCTTTACTAAATGTAGTAGTTCTGTATCATTAACTTTATGGCCAGGATTGCCCATACGTGTAAGAAAACCATTTATAGAGAATATCGCAGGATCAGGATCTTGCTTAAACGCCCATTGACCTTTTGATACAAATGCGTTATCTACTAAGGTATCTAAATCGCCGAAATCTGCATAATCATCGAATTTACCTATATTAAACGCTTTATCCCCTATCCACCCCGCTCCTGGCTCTTCGAGAGGCTTACCTCCATAGTTAGTCATATGCTCTAGAGGCTGTTGAACCTTAGAAGCTCCAGCAGTGCCTTTTCCGCCTTGGCGTCTTTTACGTTCTTTTACAAGTTCTTCTAGCAATGCTTGAAAGTCATAAGTTCCGTAATCAACCTTATCTCCTGAAGCAAAATCAGCTAGTGTTTTATTCACATCTATAATTTCTTTACCTAACTCATCACCGAGCAATGACTCTGCATACTTCTGCTGTCCTGCCTTATCCAAAGGTCTGCCAGACTTCTGAGCCTTACCTGCACGCCTGTTATCACGCTCTTTAGCGTACGCTCTCACCATTGCTTTTAAATTATTCTCGGTAACGGGTTCCATAGTACCAGGAGCATTCAATAACTGATTAATACCTTTAATCTGCTCGTCTAATCCTTCATCAGACATACCAGCTAACTCAGTTACAGCAGAACTTGGAGGAGATTCCACGCCAGGCTTTAACTTAGGCTGAAAGGTAGGATCTATTACATCTGCATCCATAAATTCAGCTACAGATGTGTCATCCCAGTCATCTACATGATGTACGATAAGGTCTTGCCTAGGCGCGTCACTGACTACACTCGAAGGATCACCTTTAGCTAGGTTTTTTATTTTTGTACCACTTAGGCCACTTATAGCGTCAGATTCAAGTTTGTTTACGCCTAAGGCTTGCTTTACTTTACCTGTTATTTTAAGAGGTACCATAAGGCCCGAACTAGGAACTATACCTGAGCCAAAGTCCTCAGCAGCCTTCATAGGATCAGCACTATACTCACGGCCTGCACTTTTGAGACCTTCCCAAAACGCAGATCTATCATCAGGGTTATTTATCAAGCCGTCTACAGAACGCCTAAGTTGTACTAACTGCTCGGGCGTCATAGTCAATAAACTACCAAACTCCTTAGAGGCATTAGCTGCCCAAGTCGCTGGTAATGCTGCAAACCTATCAAAATCATTAGTGGGTAAATTCTTCCCGCCTCTACGTGAATTTTGATATAGAATCAAATCACCTAACTCAGAGAGCATATCTCCCGCGCCAGGTGCTATAGGAAACACACCAAGATCTTCTAAGCCTTGCTGCATTTCGTCATATTCGTCTGGGACATACCCACGCCCAGGATCCTGACGACCTGTGAAATCCCCTATAGTCTGACCATAGCTAGGATCTAACATATTTTGTAATAGTGACGCCATTAGGCTCTCCTAGAATAATCCGGCTGATCGGGATCTGGCACGAGAAACTTATCTCCCGTATTTCCTACTATATTATACACTGTACCTTTAAGTACAATTCTACCATTTTGTATTTCTTGCGAGCGAGCGTGAGGTATAGCACTTAATTCTAATGCGCCTGTGATACCTCTGTTATTCTTTGCGTCATACCCTGGACGATGTGCAGTAGTCCTCGTGCTTCCGCCTGTAGAACTTTGACCTCCACTTCCAAACGTACTCATATGCTCATCTGTTCTACGTTTGTTAGCTTCGTCTATCATGTCCGACAAATAAGTCATCCTAGAGTTTAACGCTTGTCCTTCAGGTGAGTCTAATTTAATATTACCTCTACCATTATGCATGTCTACGTATGCCGACTGTATCGCGTCCCATTCCCCCTCAGCATTATCGTAGTCACCTTCGTAGTTTGATTTAAATCCATACGTATCATACTTCTGCTCTGATCCCACACCCTCATCCATATTCAGACCCATAGTACCCGTAGAATCTTCGTCTGATAGGCTATAATCTACAGGTCCCTCAAACCCAGCGTACTCGGGATCCGATGGACGTGTAATTCCTACATCTTCTGCACCAAACCCAGGATTCCCGTTGCTACCTTCTTGGTTTGCCTGTAACGCTTTTAGTTGCTCAGATTCTTCAGGAAACTCACTAGGTTCTTTGGCTCCTCCTCTACCTGTTACATTACGTACTATACCAGACAGAGCATCAAACCCTTTATGGAGGGCTGCTGTATGATAACCGTATGGATTATATTGAGGGTACCGGTCTTCTTCGGGTACACCTGCTTTCTCGTCTTGGTAGTTTCTGTATTTTGAATATAACGCGGCCCCACCCCCTGCCGTCATAATAATCGGGTTAGCTTGTATGGCCCCTCGAGTCACATGCTGAGCCAAATTAGCGGCCTTTACAAATCCACCACCAACTTTTTTGAGCCCGCTCATTATACCACCACCACCACCACCCTTACCTTCTTCGTTATTTTGAGTAGCCATACATACAACCTTTTTTCAAATTTATGTATTGTACCGCACAGTTGATACTTGGTACTACTTAGTACCATGCGGTAGTGCCCCCCACTACTTAGTATCACTTAGTACTTATGTAGCGTTGGCACGGTTTTTGAATACAGCAAACATCGTGCCAGCCTGATTATACACCGATGGCACGGTTTTTGTTAAGCAATCCGCGTGCCAAAAATAAATGAGAAAATACTTGACTTATCCTGTATTATTCCATATATTAAAAATAAAAAGAATTTTTTTCTGGCACAAGCCAGAATATCACGCGCCTACATGGCGCAAACCAGAGGAGGCCACAATGGCCAAAATTCATACCACTCCATATCGCGCCTATGAAGATCAGGCGGCGCAGATTGATCGCTTCGAAACAGCGATTAATAAAGGTGGGCTCATTGATAACGCACGAGAGGCCGTCAAACTGCTCGTAGTGCTCTCTAAGAGCGATGATGGTGACCTGCGACACATACGAACAGCCATAGAGTATGGCATCACAAATCGTCTGCAGGAGTCTATGAACATCGCGCCTGCTGTTGATCCTAACGCTAAAACAGAAGACTAGAAAGGAGTAGGGGTGGCGCTGCCATAGGTCACCCCAAACATATTATGAACTACTCTGACGATAACTACGGCCAATGGGGAGGCATGGATGATCCTGAGATGCAGGCATTCTACCGCCATGTCCAAGCTACCAATGTAGAAAAAGAGTGTCAAGGTTGCGGCAGCCTGGTGCGCATCCAACCCCAATATGCATACTGCAATCGATGTGCTGATGCGATCGAGCGCGGCATAGACTTCTAGCACCTCCTCTGGTGCTCTGAGACCCTAGGTCCCTCCCTACGGGATCTGGGGTCTCTCTATGTCTAGCCATTAATTCACACCATGAATCAATGACTCCCCTATGTAGTACTAAGTAGTGACATATAGTAATAGTACTACATAGTAATAGTACTACATAGTAATAGTACCAAGTAGTAATAGTACTACTACTACATCGTACGAAGTATACTCGGTACTAAGTGTACTCGGTACCACATACGTTTACTTAATACTAAGTTTACTTAATACTAAGTTTACTCGGTACCAAGTTTACTTTGTACTAAGTGGTACTACTTAGTACTACTTTGCTTTACTTAGTATTACTTTGTACTTTGTAGTAATACTTGGTACTAAGTAGTATTACTTTGTACTTTGTAGTACTTTAAAGCCGTTTATGTGGTACTACGTAATACTTTACGTCATACATATGGTATTATTTGATACGATAAGGTATTGTGCGGTATAATACATAGTTTTTCTTGGTACTACTTAATATAAAGTATGACCATGTGCTTGTCAAGGGGACCAAATGTGCACTAAGTAATACCAAGTGATACCATACATATGACAATTCACGACAAATCATGCCAGTATGACAGTGTGACAATACCAAGTAATACCAAGTATGTAACTATGTCACAATTTCATGCCGATATGACAGACCATAGTATCAAGTAGTATGTAATGATAGATAGTGATAGGTAATAGTAGGCATAGTGTAAGTATAGTATAAACAAGGGTTTAGGGCAATAAAAATAATCTTTACATATGGAAAGTAATGGCATAGGATTTGCTTATATATAGATGTGGCAAGAGTGCCACAATCGGAGAATTTTCTCCATAGCCCCATATAGGGAGATACAGCAATGCCAGCATATGAAGATCTCGATGTAGTCCTGATGCATGAGAGGTATCAAATCCGAACCCATAGTGTCAATCGGCAAGACGCTGATAAAGCATCATACGATTGGCCTAAGCTTCGTATTACCAGTAACAGCGTAGATGTCGCCGATATGCTCGCACAGTGGTATGATGCGGTAGGCGGCGAAGTTAATGGCTCGTTGACGGATCTGTTACAAAATGGCCTAAACCACGCAATTAGTGTGGCGAAAGACCCCAGCCGTATATCGTCCGACCCTCGCATTAAAGAATTCAAGGCGTCTTTCCGCAAAGCATTAGGTGCCAATGATCTTACTACCTTAGAAGATCTTAAGGTCGAAAATGAAGATCTATTCATAGAATTGAAAGACGAAGCCGTGCGCAAGATCGAAGCAAAAGCCGCTTTACTTGGGTAACCAGTAAACATAGGGGGTATGTAGACATAGAGTCTATGTACCCCTTATTAACATAGGACAAAACATAATGATAGGCTTAAACTACAAAACAAAGAAAGCATTAAAGGAAAGCATAGGGGAGCCCTTGCGCTATGTAGAGACTTCGATGTTCGGCGTGGAGTATGTCTCAAACGGTAAGGTAACGGGTGTAGGTCCATCGCCATATGTTCGCAAGTGGTTCGCAACCGTAACCATAGAAGACGATAAGATCGTAAAAGTATCATAGCCCTAAGGTAAGGGACATAGGGTAAAATATACTCTATGTCTCTTATCTTATACATAGGATATAAAATGAAACATAAAATAGAAATAAACATAAGTGAAGAAAACATAAGAATAATCGAAAATGTAGTAACTAGTTATGATAATACTTTAGTTAGCAGTGTAACTTTAGAAGATGCCGTAGTGTTAGGCACACTTAAGCAGATTTTACGCGAGATGGAATTTCATGACGGTTGGATACGATTAAGCGCACAAGAATTTAGCGAGACTAACGAACTACACGAAGTAAATGGTGATACAAATGACAAATAACGAGCTTTGGGACCGCATAGTCGCTTTGGAGTATGAAGAAAAGAAACTCCGCAATGAGCGTATGGAACTAAGGTGTGAGTACACCCGCAGGACCACAACCCCTTTATGGGGTATTGGGAATATCCTGTTGTGGAAAGCTTTAGACCGTAAAGAGTCTAAGGTTGTAAAAGTAATTGAGCGGATAGCAAATCCGCGCGAATGGGTTTATAAAGTAAAGTATGAGTTAAGCAATGGGGCTGAGATAACCCCAAGCGTATTGGCACATCAAGAAGACTTAGTTAGGCCGCGTGGTGTAGAAAATAAATATCACGCAAAGGTTAATCGTAAGCCTAAGCTCAAGACATGGGAGGAACGCAGTAAGGTCAAGGGTAGTAAGAAAGCTAAGAAAGTAGTAAGCACTATAGACTTGGCTAAACAATTAGAATTGTTAAACAACATATAGGAGAATGCCATATGTTAATAACAAACGGAGTATATAGACCTAATCAGTATATAATGATAGAGCAAGACATAGAAGTAGACATACTCGCAGGTTGGGTAGATATACCAGGTAAAAGTAAAGCTAAGAAAAAAGCTTTAAATCCAGAGAACTGGTTACATCTAATCCGTAAAGACCGCGGAGAGGGTAGTAACAAACAAACTTCTACAAGCTAAGTCAAGTAAAAACAATGGTTTAGGACAAACTTAAACCAAACTTAAACCAAACTTATACACTTAAACCCTTTATAAACAACACTTTAGAAACTTCTACAAACTTCTACACCCCCCTTGCCATTGCCCAGAGAGAGGGAAAATATTATATATATAATTATATATATATAAAAAAACCCCTTCGTCGGCGAGATCATAGGGGGTATGTAGAAGTATGCAGAAGTTTGCTAAGTCAAGTAAAAACAAGGACTTAAGTCGTAGAAGTTTGTAGAAGTTTGGTAGAAGTTTGCATAAGTTTGCCTTAAGTATAACAAAAACAAGGGGTTATGACATGGGAAAAATCTTCCCTTGACTTCACCCCTAAATGTATTATATTATACTATACAATTACACCCTTTAGGTGTAAACATACACCACACACTACATATAGGAGCCTCATAATGAGCGATAGTATAGACAGACTAGACATACGAGTAATTAAGAGTATGCTAGAAGACTTAGCATTAGAAATAAATAGCATCAAGGAAACCGTAGAAAGCTTAGAAAACGCAAACGAAACCGTAGATATACAACTAAACGACATAAGTAGTAGCTTAGAAATACTACTACAAAACGCGGAGATAGATTAAGATGGCTAATAAAGATTATATATATACATATAAAACCCCCTCTATAGGAGCATTCGAGATACTCCGTGACGGCGATGGAGTGATGTTTACGCGTAACGGAATCAAAGGACAAAACACCCTAAGGTTACCGATAGACTGGTATGAGTTCACAATCGGACTACAGAAATGGATCAGGCGCGAAGGGCTCATACAAGACATATTCCCCACACTAGACGCAGACCAAAGGGAGTTCATACAGACTGGTATAACCCCTAGCGAGTGGGCGGACATGTTCGCACCAGACGAAGACACCGAGCTTAACAATCCAGAGGTAGCATAATGTTAAGCTCATATGACATCTGGCGAACCGACACACCGCCGTACTTCGAAGTCGTAGTAGTGTGTAGTGAATGCGGTCAGAAACCAAAGTCTTGTGAATGTGTAGAATGCGAGGACTGCGAGAAACCCGAAGAAGCCTGTATATGCCATCGCACAGAACTAGTGGGAATACTTAAAAGAATGGGAACCCCTAATGATTGCTAGCGTAGACTCCGCGACAAGCACTAACGAGAAACTAGCACTTGTTGACAGCATAATAGACAAACATCGTGCAGCCATAGAACTCCTACGCGACCTTAAGATCTCGCTGTTAATACAACGCTCAAAAGAAAGAAAAGAGGACTAACATGACACGTAAAGACTATCGCTTACTCGCAGACGTAGTAGTGGATCTGTACAAACAGGGTCTCGAAGACGATAACCACGTCAAGCGTAGTATTGATGTAGAGCTAGCACTAGGCGAAGCGTTAAACCGAGCATACGGGAACTTCGATAAATCCAAGTGGCATTTGTACATACAGAAAAACGCATCGCTAACGTGTCATTAATTCACAACGTGAAACAATAGAAGGTATATATGTGGGAAATTCTTAAAGGTATGGACGGCTTAGATCTCCTATTAGTAATAGGTACCATATGCCTATTGTGGTTTTGGAATCTCGGAAAGAATAAATGAAACGTATGTATGTTAATCTAGATACCGAGCTATATGCAGACCTAGCTCGGTATCTAGAGCGTGAAGGCAACCACCACGGCAAACGAGCCGAGGTATTACGTAGAGCCTTAAAAGAATACCTCGAAAGAGAAAGGATTAAGTTTGACAGACATCCAAGCAAAGCTCCATTCGGGGGCATACGTATATTGGAACGGTGATATACGCATAGTAGACGAACCTAGCAACGAGGGTTACATGTGGCTTCGTGGTAGACCTGAGAATCCTAATCGTGCAATGGCTCCCATAGCAGATCTCGAGCCTGTACCTATGGACTACGAGCTACTACTAAGAGACGTACAAGAACTCAGTGATGCCGAGTTAAGTAGTGCTTTAGACTTCTTAGAAAACGCAAAACTAAACACCAGTGACAGACCGCAAGCAACTAAGAAACGCGCAGTAAAGATAAAAGAAGACATAAAACTTAACTCTAAGGCAACCTTAGACTTACTAAACAGCCTGTAGACAAGGAGATAACAATAATGAAAGCCGGTATATATCCAGACGAACGTGTAATAAAAGTAGACAATTATGCTTTAGGAGAATTCCGCACATGCCCTCGTAAGTTCCAGCATCGTATAGAACAGAACCTAGTGCCAGGCGGCTTTATGGCTGACCCCCATAGCATCAAGATACCAGACGCACCATTACTCTTTGGTATCGCAATCCATAAAGCCTTAGACGCTATGTTTATGCAGGAGTCCCTAGAAATATCACAAGAGGAATTCCTAGAAGCATATCAACCTGTACCGGAAGACACAAAGCGCACCCCAGGCAGAGGGCTCAGATTACTAGAAGCATACTGGAAACGCTGGCGTGATGATGACAAAGCCTACGATACAGTAACCTCAGAATTGTATTTCGAGTTCGAGCTAGGCTCAATGCCTGTATATGGAGAATCCTGGACCGTAGTATACGGTGGCCTAGTAGATAAGATCCTAGACCTAGATGGCAAGCTCCTATGTATGGACCACAAAACCTCAACATGGGAGTCGCAGTACTTAGTGCCTAGCTTCCAACTTAGTAACCAGTTCATCGGTTACGTATGGGCCACACAACAAATACCAGAATACGAGAGTTGTAATGATTTCATAGTGGACGTATTATTAATATCACCCAAGAACGACAGCTTCTTTCGCAGCGAACTTAACATGTCACAGGAGATAATAGATGAATGGAAACGCGGCATAATCGTTACATGCCAACAAATCCTATCCATGCATAAGAATGAGTTCTTTCCTATGTATGGTAAAGACGCATGTACATCATGGAATCGGCTTTGTCCATATTTCGATATATGTGGAGCATCACACGGATTCCGAGACACAGTACAAAACACACAATATAGCGAGCTGGTCTGGGATACCTCAGACCGCTAGAAAGGTAGTAATCACATGCCACAGCACATAGACATGGGTACAAAACGAGATGATGCACCTAAGAAGACTCTCATATACGGCGATGTCGGTAGCGGGAAAACCTTCTGTCTTCGTACGTTACCTGAGAGGGCTTTACCTGCATTCATCATAGACATAGACGAGGGTAGTGAGGCTCTAGAAGGTGACTTTGCCGAGGGTACATTCAAAGGTCTTATACCTGACAGACTCATCACGGACAAAGGCAAAGAGAAACCTGCGGCGTATGATCAGATCAAGCAAGCTTTACAACGTATACACAAAGCGGAACCTGAGTCACAACCTAACACAATAATCATAGACTCTATGACTCGCCTCTACGGTGCAATCATGGACTACACTATGAGTAGTAACAACAAACCATTAGATGCTGCACCTACACAACCAGACTACGGCATCGCAATGCGCTTAACCATAAAGTTCATTGAAGCTTTAATAATGATGCAGAAGAACATAGTAGTGATATGTCACGAAGACGCTAAGGAAAACGAAACCACAGGCATAGTGAAGATAGTCCCGTCACTCACTGGTAAGCTCGCAGGTATCATTCCATCGTACTTCGACTATGTACTCCATGCAGTAGTTAAAGGTAAGGGAGACAAGGCGTCATACCTATGGCAAACCCGTCCCAGTGGCGTATACACAGCACGTGTACGTAACCCTAACCTAGAATCCGAGATGCCGCAGGATTTTAACATACTACTCCCATGAACCCTAAGAAAGACTTTAACCTTTTAGGCAACATAAACAAAGGGTATACTAAAATGCCTGAGGATACGATATATCTACCCATCACAGAAGACGATGCGTACATCCTACAAGAAGTTTTAATTGGTCAAATAGACCATGCGCGATACATGGGATTCCAAGAAAGACGAGAAGCTCTAGTTCGCGTTAATATAGCACTACAACATAGCCTCGCGGCGGCGCAAGAGAAAGGACAACAGTAGTAATAGTCGTACGTAACATTCGCGTATACACACGTATACACATACCAACATTATCCATAGAACAAAGGGTAACATTATTATGACCGAAGTATATCAAGACCTACAGTTTGGTAGCCTCGAGACCGAGAAGAAGAACCTTGACCGTAGTATTGATCCCGGACAGTACGAACTCATGTTCAGCAAATGGACATATCGTGAGTCTCGCGCATCCGCAAAGCCTGGTATTAATTTCGAGTTCAAAGTTATTAATGCCGATGACGCAGACTCCAATGGCTTTACGGTATTCCACTGGTGCTCCTGGGGTTCGTGGTTCTTCAACCAAGCAGTGCTGGCTATTTTCGCTGATCGTCTCTCCGAACTGAACAGCCTTGATCCTGACAGTGACGAATACGAGCAGAAGAAACTAAACCTTAACTTCATGGAGATCCAAGAGAACATCTCAGAGGACTTAGACGAAGCTGTTGGCAGCGAGTGTGTGGCTAAAATCAAGTCCGAAGACTGGTCTAACGAGACTACCGGTACATCTGGTACCTCTATTAAGATCGAGCGTTTTGTAGTCTAAGATAGTAATCCTAACGTACATTTAACCCCACGAGATAGGCAGGGCATTGGGTAGTGTCGTAATAACACTACCCGTGCCTTGCCTTTCTCAGTTAAGGATATTTAGATGACCGAAGACATTAAATCCATAGCACCATCGGAGATAAAAACTCCCATGATGCGGCAACGTAAAGAGTTTGCTCCTGCAAAGCTCAAAGAACTAGCAGACAGCATCCACGAAGTAGGCCAGATACAACCTATTGTAGTAGACTCGAATCTCGTATTAATCGCAGGCGAGCGTAGACTTAAAGCAATCAAGACCATACTAAAGAACAAGGACACATATGAAAACTGGGCAGACTTCGAGACCGTAAAGATCTCAATCATAGACCCTACAGACGATTGGCATCGACATACCATAGAACTCCAAGAGAACATTAAACGTGAGCCGTTGACTCCAGCTGAGGAATCTCGCGCCGTCGATGATTACGAGCGTTTGATGGAGAAACTCAAAGGTAAGACTAAGCGTGGCCTGGGAGCATCCGAGGGAGGTCACTCACAAAAAGACACGGCTACGGATCTTAATATGTCCCAAGCCAGTGTAAGTGATCATCGTAAGGTAGCGCGTGTGCTAGACATAGCACAACACATTCCAGAACTATCAGACCTCGAGCACGAGACATCAAAGAGCGGCATCCTAGGCAAGTTCAAGGCATACAAAGTTAAAGAAATACGAGCCGAGATAGCACGCCGCGCTATGGAATCCCATAGACAAGACCTAGATGGCGTAGTAGTCCTAAGCGATGCCTTAAAGTGGCTCGATACACTCGAAGAAGAAAGTGTGGATTTAGTGTTAACCGATCTACCTTTTGGCATAGAGGTCTTTGAGTCTAACACACTAGCCAAATCCTCTCACGGCACCCAATGGCAGGACGATGAGGAATCCATTAAGTCCTTCGTACAACAGCTAATCCCTAAGTTGTATCTAGCCTTGAAGCCTAATGCCCACATGTGGATATTTAGCTCCTGGATAGAGACATTCTGGATCGAACGTGCATGTACCTTAATTCCAGACCTAGAGTTCGAGTACCCACCTTGGATATGGAACAAGGTAAAATCTACACCTGCAATCAATGGAGCTGCCACAGGTGACCAAACCTATGAGTATATCTGTCATCTACGTAAGGGTACTGTATCTATGCCCGAACGTCTTGGCCCTAATCTTATATCATACGCTAGACCTGTTGCTACCAAGTATCCGACAGAGCGGCCACTAGACATACTAAAGTTCTTCATAGAAAACTGTACCCTTGAAGGTGAGCTAGTAATAGACCCGTGTTGTGGCTCAGGTGGACACTTAGTAGCAGCCATACAAACCAACCGTAGAGCTTTGGGCTCAGACATAAATCCCGAAGCAATCAAAGTAACTAAGTCTAGACTCGTACTGGAGACTTCTCATGAAGGAAGCCAAGATACATAGTGCCCGCTTTAGCGCAAACCAACAAAAGGTAACCGTATATACATCCTCGGGCAGAGTCCAAATAACCATAGAAAACAATAACATCCAGGTTCATCTACGCCCACATAAATCTAAAACCTTAGTAGACCCTAGGGGGTGGTTGAGAGCTGCATACAATACAGTTTTGTTTATGCCGAAGAGGGCTTATAAGGCTGTCAGGACTACAAGGAACATGGGTACCAAGTAGTACTAGGCTTCTAAGGGGTCTAGCAAAGTGGTAGAGGGCAAAGGATTCCAAGTTGGACCTAATGGCCCACCCAATAACCAAGTGGCTTAGAAAGCGAGACGCTTACATGAATATACAACCAGACGGTGCAGAAGACGCAGAAATTGTAGTTGTAGGAGAATCACCATCCAAAGACGATGCTATATCTGGCGTGCCTTTTTCAGGATCTCAAGGAGAACTATTGTTTGATGATATACTAGCCCGTGCAGGTATCTTCCGCAAGGATTGCTTAGTGTTACATACCTACGGCAAGCAAGCTCCTGGGAATAAGCTAGATATAGTAAACGATCCTTTCGAACGTAGTGCGGAACACTGGAAACTTATACAAAAACATCCACGTAAACTAATCATAGCAGTAGGCGAGTATGCGCTTAGGTTTCTATGTAGTGAGTCCGGCATCACTAAGTGGCGTGGGTCGTTGTTGTATTCTAACAGAGGAAAAATCCCTGTTATTCCTATGATTGCTCCAGTAAGTATCATACGTCAGTATTCTTGGTTAGTGCTTTGCCGTAAAGATGCCTTAAAAGCTAGACGTGTGGTGACGGATTTTGACTCCATAGTAGATCACAAGCGTGACATTGTACACTATGGTCAACTTAAGAAGGATCATGCCACCGAGGAATCAGGCTTAATAACAAAACTCCTAATAGAAACTCTTAGATCGTACCACGATGCACCATGTTTAGCATTTGACATCGAGACATATGCTGAGTGCATAACATGTATAGGAATAGCTAGATCTGTTAAGGATGCTGTAGTGATCCCGTTTACTACACAACTTAGACACGAGGACAGAATAGCACTCATACGAGAGTTAGACATACTCCTTAGTAATAACTCTCTTAAAGTAGGACAAAACCTAGACTATGATGTCCAGTACCTAGCTAAGAACTTTGGCATACGGGTACGCAATGTATGGATGGACACTATGGTTGCACATTCGGTAATGCATCCCGAGATGGGCCACAGCCTAGACCTCCTAGCATCTATATACACAAACAAGAATTTCTACAAAGAGATGCGTAAAGAAGCAACCAGTGGTAATTATAACAATACCCTATGGGAATACAATGGTATAGATTGTTGTGTGACCTATGAGGTAGCTATAAAACTCTCGCATGAGTTAATAGATACACATGCTTGGGAGTTCTTTCACAATGTAGCCATGCCAGTGACTAAGACATTAATTCGTATGGAACATAAAGGAGTAAACATAGATGAAGATCTTAGGACGAAACGCAAAGAAACCCTTAGCAAAGAAGTGGCTGATCTTCTTGCCGATGATGCTTTGTGTGGGGTTAATCCTAACAGCCCTAAACAGGTACTGGACTACTTCAAATCCAAGGGAGTTCGATTGCCTGTAGGTAGAGGACGTAAAACACCTTCTACAGATGTACATACACTTAAACTACTACGTCCTAGACAACCTAAACATCATGCATTTATAGACAAGTGCTTGGCAGTACGTGACAGACGCAAAACCATAGGGACGTATCTTGAGGCTAAGGTACACAAAGACGGCAGAATGCGTACATCGTACCGTACATCAGCTACAGACACAGGACG
>Ga0208920_1000249_pt1 | contig 14363 bp, 1 predicted proteins | sample 19_taG_FD_184094 | JGI IMG/M metagenome (GOLD analysis project Ga0208920, IMG submission 184094) | Marine viral communities from the Subarctic Pacific Ocean - 19_ETSP_OMZ_AT15317 metaG (SPAdes) (version 2) | ecosystem: Environmental > Aquatic > Marine > Oceanic | place: Pacific Ocean | collected...
CAATGTATTCATATTTTAATTCATCCATGTATCTATAATGAGCAACGGATGCTGTAAAGTGTCTCATTACCTTATGAAGATTTTTTTCATATCCGGGAATGCCTTTTCTTTTCATGGAGAAAGTCGGTATTCTTCGTCTACTTTTTCTCTTCATTGTTTCTCTTGCTTTTTCACCAACAACAGCAACATCTTCAAGTGTTAATTCTTCTGCCAAAGAAGAGGTAATTCCCTGCATAATGTTTCTGTATTCCCTGTCATTCAACACAGTCCTGTCATCAGACATATATTTTATATTAACAGGTGCAATCTTAACGGTATCTGTTGGATGTTCCTTTATGTATCTTTGTGCCGCCTTGAGAGCTTCTTCTTTTGTATTAAAAAATAAAGTGTGTTTGCTTGATTCAAGATCATTAATAACATTTTGTATTTGTTCTTCTGTCCTGCCCTGTGCCTTTAATTTTTTAGCCAAGTCTTTTGATGTTTCAGGAACAATAAGATCTTCCCATATTTCCTGACCAGATTCTTTATCTGTTCCCTTAAATACTTTCAGCCTGAATGATCCAAAGAATATATGAGGAATATATCCAACTTTTTTTCCTCTAAGGGAAATACCAATTAATTTTCTTTCCTCTAGAACATACTGAGCAACAGAGTCATTAAAATTATCAATTGCCGCATCGCTGTATCTTGTCAACGGAATGGACAAGATCTGTTCATCAATTGATTGAATTTCCTGTCGTATAGATTCTGGATTACCGATGTTATTTCTGAACTGTTTTTCCAATAAAAACTTTCTCGCAAACAGTGTTCTTAAATCCTTAATAAATTCTGGATTAACTTGTGCTTCCACTTGTTTCTTACGAAGTGCTTTCATTCTTCTTATGAGGGGAACCATACTTAGATTGTACTTATCAACCATCCTGACTGTTCTTTCCATGGATTTATAAAAATCAAAATAAAAAGCAACTTCATCATCAGTAAACTTACTTTCCTTTTCAGCCCTGTTTATTTCCTTCGCACTGTGTCCTTGCCTCTTTAGTTCTGCCTTTTCTTCCTTCGTATATATAAATCCTTCTTTCAATTCTTTAGCAGTAAATTTTCTTCCTGCCGCATCACCAGTCCACATTACATCCACTACTTTGTGAAAGTCTGCTTTTTTGTATTTTTTTATAACATCTAGATATCCATACTTACCACTATACAATCTATTGGCCATTTTTCTTTCCAACATTTGTGCAAAAATAGATTTTTTAACAAAATTATAAATAGTTTTATCTATAAACCTTTTTGCAACAACAAAAGGTGGTAATACTTTTTGAAGCATACCAGCAGTTATTGCTGGAAATATGCCTTTTTCGATATGAATATTTTCATTAACCTCTGGCATGATGATGTTGTCAGCATGTTCATTGGTTCTGCTGTAGAACTGTCTTGTCTCTCCAACCCTAGGATTCTTCCTTGCACTGTATCTTTCATTGACAGACCGTGCCATTGAAGTCATGCTGTTCCTTATTCTCTTGAACAGGGAATTACGGCTGATGTTTGTTTCATCCTTTATGGAGTCGAGGATATCTTTAGGTGTCTTCATTGCACCAATACTAGCTCCTCCTTCGCCAGCGTTGTTCGGTCTGACATTGTCCTTCGCACTTTGAGCGGCTTCACGGTTCGTCACTGTCTGGAATTTAATTCCCAGTTCATGCAGATGCTGTAGGACATCATACAAGCTACTTCTATTCGGCCTGTTTTCCACGAGAGAAATTCTGCCAACAAAGTTAAACTCTCCTTGAGTTACTTTCTTCCATCCGTTTTGCAATCTGTCCGTTAAATCCTTATTTTCCAGTACGAGCTTTGTACCTTTCTTGACTCGTATGAAGGCGAGATCCGGCACGGAAGGAGAGGCAAGTATTTCAATATCACCCCTGTAGTTTTTAACTCTGGCATTTCTTCCGCCTTCGACAAAATACTGGTATATTTCCTCTTCACTGCCAAACTTGACAGGCATATTTTTAATGGCTTTTTCGGCATTAAATGTCTTAGGCATAAGAATGCCGATAAATTGATTAAACTCTGCTGTATCGCCCACTCTTTTCTGGATGTTAACAAAGTTTCCGCCCTTGATTAAGCTTGAACCTAAAAGAAGATTTCCTGTTATAAGATGTCTTTCTTCTGTAACTGCCTGTTGTCCCGATGTGAATAGTTCTTCTACTTTGGACGATTCCACTGATCGTAAAATAGACTCACCGCTTGTTCCATCATTCTTCACAAAACGAGAAAGAGCAACAGTTACCTGCTGTGTTTCTCCATTTGCCAAGGCAAGTGTTACCTGCATTGCCCCTGCTGTTGCAGGATTCTTGGAAGTATCCCTTTTTCTGTTAATGACCATTCCGTCATAGACAGGAGATTCCTCCTCTTTCCCAACCCTTATTTGAACGGTGGATCCAATCGGATACTTGGTAATGTGTGATTCTATTGCATTCCAAAGTGTTCTTAATCTTTGTATCTCTTTTGCTGATCGATGTTCTTTTTCAGTCTTTTTCTTTGGATCTGTTATATCCTCAGTTTCTGTTCTAAATTTTGTCTGTACTTCATTAGCAGCCTCTTCAAAAATTCTTTTTGTTTCTGCAAGTTCACTTGCTGTAAATTGTTGAACACTTTTTCCATCAAGAGCATCCTGAATCTTCTTTCTTAATTGGGCAGTAGTATAAGGCTTGCTAGCTTTCATAGTAATCTTATCAAGATATACTGGCTTTTGGAAAGGACTGCCATCTGGCAATCCGTCATGAATTTCCTGCTGTTCAGTTGTCACAGCTTGTGCATCTGGCATAAGAACTATATGAGTTTTATTAATACCTAATCCAGTTTCCTCTTCCTTGATCTCTGGATATCTTTTTAGAAGAAAATCATAGAATTTATTGGCTGTTGCTGGATCCACAATTAATAAGCCACGAGCAACCTGTTCAGCAATACCTATTATTTCTTCTAATTCCTTACCTTCTTCAACAAATAAAGATCTCATACTTGCATTAGATTGCAAGAACTCTCTTACAGCTTTATCACCAGCCGAATTCATAAAGTCTACAATACCCTTAACGCTATAATCATTTTTAATTGATCCACTTGTTGAAGCATTAAGAGTTGACATTTTTCTCTCTAACATTGCAGCAATTCTTTTTTCTGCTGGATGACTCGTACTGAACAATGAATATTGAGGAACTCTATCCTCTTGACCAGTTCGGTTTATCCTACCCAATATTTGAACAAAGTCCGTAACATTCGGTTCAGCCTCCAGAACAATCATGTGGCGAATTTTTTGATCAGCAAAATCCTTGCCTGCGTGCATAGACAATCCTGTTCCTGCCGTTCTATTCATCACAAGAGCGTCAATATTTCCAGCATTGAAGTCATTAACGCCATTTCTGATGACGGAAGGACTGCTTACTCTGGACTTCAACTTATTATCTTTGGTAATGATCATGCCACGACCTGTTAATTCCTTAACTTTTATTCCAGCATCTTCCAGTATAGTAACAAGATCATCGATTGGCTTAACGCTTAGATCTTTAAAATCCAGTGATTTTATTTTATGCTCTAATTCTGAAAACTCCCCTATAATATCACCATATCCAAGTTCTTCTGAAATTTGCTCTATAATAGAATTATTTAGCGTAAATACAGGATCTAAATTGACGATCTTCGCATTATGTGTTGCTATCTTTGATATTTTTTGTTTATTTATTTTTACTTTAAATTTTTTAGTCCTATTCAAATATCTTATTAAAAGATCATTATAAGTTATATTAATAGAATCTCCTGACTTGAGATTGTTATCTGCCACATATTCCCTCAAGAAAGCTTCCATTGTCCTTGACAGGACTATCATCGGTTTTCTTCCAGCCTTGTGCTCCTTGATTGCCATCTCAGCAACTTCTTTTATCTTCATGGCAGTCATTAACTGTCCTGAAATATAATGCATTTGGGATCTGAAGTTAGTTGGTATTACATTAACTTTAGCACCTGCTTGTCGTGCCTCTTGAAGATCAGGATCAATGGATGTTAATCTTTTTGCAATGGCTGAAAGTTTTCTATCCAAAGAAACAAGATCCTGATAAACAGAAGAAAGGTTATTCGCTGTTTCAGTAAATCCTTTCTTGTCAATATCAATTTCAACAGTATTGAAGCTTATACCCTGAAAGCTTTTTTCCAATCTTCTATACTGACCAGTTTCAGCCAACATATTGGATACTGTTGATTGCAAAGGAAGACCTCCTTTTATCATAGTATCAATAAATTCTTCTGCATCTGGAATAGAATCCTGAATATCAGTGTTCATGTACAAGTCCATAACTTTTGGATGTTTTGCCCATGTTGCTGATGAATACATAGCCCCTTGAGATCTTCTTAATAAGTCTCTTAAAAAATCTGCTCGTGTTAATCCAACTTTGTCTTCGGGTAAACCAGAAAGATTACTTATTCCTTGTCCCCCGCCTGTGTGACTTTCATCTAAAATGAATATAGAATTTTCTGCAATTGTTTCTAAAAATTGATGACGAACATCTATTCTTCCGCCAACCCTGTTCATCTGATCATATGTAGTGAACACATAATCGTATTCCTCCATATTACCAAGTTGCGTCAACCGGTCTAATTCTTTTTCATGCTCTTTCTTTTTCGGTGTGACAACTTCGCCAAACTCTGGTACATCACTGACATCAATATTCAATCCATTATTTGTTGGAAGTATCTTTAAGTCCTTAATATTTTCTCCAATATCATTCAAGTCACGAATCATATCTGCATACAAGGTAGGTTTTTGCGTTACGAATACTGCATTCTTTCCCCTTAATTTAGACCAACGCAGCATTGCCGCAACTACACGACCTTTTCCCACGCCTGTCTGATCACCAAGAATAAATCCTCTACCACTATCCAATTGGTCAATCGCAAGGGCTACAGCTTCCACCTGTTCACCTCCAAGGCTATTGGTCATTTCATTTTCATCTTTGTAATCAAGCTCCGTTGTTACAAATCTGTCAATATCACCTCTTCTTTTAAGAAGACTTTCCATCCCTCTTCCAAGAGGGGAATCTAGATCAATGGGCGTAAAGGTATCCATTTTTGGTGCCTTACTTATTGGATTATGCTTCAACTGATATTTACTTTGCTCACCTTCTTTTGTTGTGTTGGTAAGAGATCCCTGTCGTAAACTTTGTATAAATCTTTTTAAATGTTCAATGGCAATTCTTAAATGCTCCTTAATTTTACCAAACGTTCTTTTTAAAGCTTCTATGGTTTGCCTTGTCCAAGCTTGTATTCCTATGCCTGCATCTTTTGCATCAGCCCAAGATTTTTCAAAATAAGGTTTCGCCTTCTTATAGTCTTTATTCTTAACGTGGGGGGATACATCCGCACCGATTGCCCCCGGTGGTTTTCTTTTAAATTCCTCTATGATTTCTTGAAAAGCCTTTATAAGATTCTTCATCGAATCAGCAGACTTTTGCAGTAAATATTTTCTTGGATTAGGAAGATGAGAAAACTTATTGTTCAAGACCGTATTAACAATATTAGCGTGTAAATATTCACGAGTAAAATTATTGTCTTCAGGAAGTCTCTCATTAAAAATGTCAATCCAATTACTGACTGTAAATTTCTCAGACTTGTCAAATGGAACACCTTCATCAACTTCAATTTTTTTAATTACATCATCTCTGGCCCTAGCCAGCTCGGAAGGTAATGTTAATTCCTCAATGGTTAATTCAAAGTTCTTGACAAAATCAGGTACCGTGAAGTTCACCCTTCCCTTGATGTCAACGATGCCGCCAACACCTGAATCGGTAAACTTCTCAACATACGATTCTCTTGACAATGTCAGAGCATCACCAACATTTTCTTTTTCCAGTCGGGTGAGTTTTCTTGTTCCTTCTTTTGTCTTAATTGTTATCTTGTCTAATATTTGGGATAGCTTTCGTGCAGCCACTCCAGCAAGTTGGTAGTATTGGAGATCTCTTTCAGATTGTTGTCTTGCTTCAGTTGTATTGGAAACTTTACCTCGTTCAGCTCCAGAGGTAAATTCATCCAACTGTTCAGGCTGTGCAGTATCAGGTCTTCGCCCAGATTCCCTAGATTCCTGCTCTCTCGCCAGTCTGTTAATAGGGCCAGTTCCCCGTTCGGTAATACGCTCTGAAGATTCTCCCAGACGTTCTCGCTCTTCTCTGCTAAGTTCTGGACTCGATCTTTCAGCAACGTCAGGTACTCCTGCTCGGAGAGAGTCTCCTGTTTCTCTGATGTTACCAAGGTCAATCTTTCTTTCCCCTTCTTCGCCCAGAAATACTGCATCGGATTCTGGTCTTGTTGGGGAAGTTTGTTCTGCTTCTGTTCTGTAGCCATTTAATTCTTCCTCCGTAATTGGTAAAATGTCTTTCTTAACGTCCAATATTGAACGCTCTAGTATTTGTGCAGGGGTTTGGTCGCCTAGGAAAAGATCCTTGAAGTTCCGTGAACTATCGGCGTATTGGGATAGGACTTTAGCTATATTGTCCGCAGTCTCTAAATTCTTATAATTCTTACCACGATAAAAGATCGTAGACAACATTTTTGTATAAGGATGTATTTCCCCTGTCTCCAGCAACGATCCTTGATTTAAGAAATTGTCAAAAGGCATTTTCTTTTTTCTTGCCTCTCTTATTTGATTAAGGGAATCAATGACATGATAAGTCAGATCAAATTCCTTGGGTATTAAGCCACTTTCTATGCTTTCCCGTAACTTAATCCAGCGAGGTGCCGCCATCAGAAATGATTCGCTTAACGCCTTTACCTCTGGGACTGCTGATTCCGCTATCCTGTTGAATAGGCTGATATCACCAAATGCCTTTATGATTAAGGCATTCTCAATTCTTCTAACGCCACTTTTGGTTAAATCACCTGCATTATCTATTATTTCACCCTGTTCATTTTCAGGGACAATATTATGGAATCCATTGACAAAATCACGATTCTTTTCCAGTGCTATCGATCCACCCTCATACTTGTCAATCAATCCCTCCGGCATTCTGGAAACGTCAATCTTGGCCTGTTCAGCAGATGACTTTTCTAAAAGGCTTGATGAATTGGAATCCTGTGTAAATTTCTTTCTTGCTTCAAAATCGGAAAAAGGAGTAACCCTTCTTCTTACAACGATAGCAGGATCGCCTTCATTAAATTTCTTTTCTAAAATACCAGCAATTTTCTTTTGCTCTGTTGTATCCAATCCAATATCTACCGATATGTCCCGTAAATATTTTTGAAACTCTGTTGGAAATTGTTTGGAGGATAATCTTAAACCCATCACCCTGCCGTTACCACTTTCAACAATATTATCTGGCCCGATGAGAGGAGCACCCTGATCGGTTCTATTTTCCTCACCCAGCCAATCAGCTTTAGGTTCTTTTGCAATTCGTTGTGCCTGCAAATCAGAATTGACATTATCTTGTCTGTCCCTTGGTTGCAGTTCTTTCGGAAATTCCTTTTTATTGTCTGATGTAATAAGCTGACTTAACGGTACGATTTCCGTCTTGTAATCTATTGTTGTCTTATTATCAGGTGTAGTTGCTGGTTTGGTTCCTGAAAGAGAGAATATAGGTTTTTTTCTTAACTGTAATTCTTCCTTAGTAGGAAATTCTTCTTCTTCCTTTGGTACCTTTACTTGACTGTCAAAGAAATTCATAAATCTCCTTGCAGCAGCATCATCAGATTCTTTTTCCGACTTAGGATTTAATTCAGCTAGTTTTTCCCAATAATCAGCCCAATTCTTATTTTTTCCCGTTTCAATTAACCTTACTTGCTCTTCGTGATCCAAAGGAACATTATATGTTCTTCCTTTAAACTTAATTTGTTTTGTCTTTTCCTCTACTTTAGGTTTTTCTTCTAATTTTTTTTCAGCAAATAATTCTTTTTCAGTCTTACCTTCAAGTTCTGTTTCATCTACAGCTATTTGTTCCACCCTTTCATTAGCTTCAGGGTCTGATCTAATTTTTTTTATTAGACTCTCATATTTTTTTAAATCTTTTTGTAAATTGTTTTTCTCTGCATTGAAAACAAGAACATCAACAACGTCATTTGGTGTTTGAGTTAAATCATTAAAATAATCAATAGTATAAGCATCATCCTTTATTTCTTCTGCTTTTCTTATTTTACCACCAATATCATTTATAAATTCTGTTATACCAAATTTATCGTATAGATCAGAATATTCAATTTCTCTTATTAGAGTTGGTTTATAATCTTCATCTAATGGTTCAGGTGCTTTAGGTTTTTCTTTTACTTTTGCATAATAGTCTTCAGTCGCAAACTTACCCGGAAATCCTCGTTCCTTATATAACCTGTTTAATTCTTTTATAATTTTTGTTTGTTCTTCTCCCTTTGTTTTTTCTGCTTGTGCCTCAAGATCTCTTACTTTTTTTCCTAGTTTTAAAGTTGTAGGAATATCCAGAAGTTCTTCATCTTCCACTTTAGGTTCTTCTTTTATTACAGGTTTCTTTTCCCCTTTTATTTCTGCTATTCTGCTGTTAACGGCTTCTAAATTTGATTCTACGTTCTTAGGAGTGATACCTTCAGTTCCGGGAAAATATTGACTCAAACCAGTTTTAGAGTAATCTATATGTTTATTTTTCTCCAACACGCCTTTTGTTACGTTAAGTAATCCAACACTATTTTCTTTATTAATGAGTCCAGATATGTCCGCATTAATAAGATCTAATAACGTCTCATAAGCATCTTTTCGGCTGGTTACATTTCCTTTTTTAGCATGTACAATATCTGATTTTGAACTTGCACGAATGTTCCACTGTCCTATATTCTTAATGGGTTTTGTATACCCCTCCACCTTGACTTCGGCAGGAGCTTCTACTACTTTTTCAGCTTCTTTTTTAATCTCCTTGACTTTTTCCTCGACAACTTTCTTTTCAACCTGTGCTTCCTCTTTGACTTCAATGCCGCTGGCGATGTCATCTATCATGGAGCTGATCTGCTCGTTGGTCATTGCGGCCAACTCTTCCACGCCAGTCGTCTTCTCTACCTTTTCCTCAACCTTTTCCTCAACCTCTTCACTTGTGAGTATCTTATCTATGAATTCCTTTGGTTTCTTCTCTTCAACAGGTTTTACAATGGGAGCTACTTCCTCTACTGGCTCTCCCTTTAATTCTGATATTCTTTTATTTACTGCAATTAAGTTTTTCTGTACTGCTTTGTTTTTAAACTTACCCTTTTCTAATTTACCTCTTACAACTCTTAAAACTGCTGGTTTAGTTTCCTTGTTAATTAAACCTTCAAGATCAAATTTGGTTAATTGATCTATTACTTCTTTATTATCTTTATTGGCTTCAAATACATTGTTCCAATTACCTACTGTTTTAATGTTATCAGTTAATACTTTTACTTTTGGTTTTACATCTTCGGTGGTTACTTTTAAATCGTCATTAAACTCTTTAACTTTAGTTTTAGTAATAGTTCCCTCAACACCATCTTCTCTTGTAACTTGAAATTTTGTTGCATCATCTATATTATCAAATTCTCCAAGTTGAGTCATAACACCTGTAATAGTGCCTTTTGTTCCTTCTTTATCTAGGTTTATTTTTTTACCAACTCTGTCTAAATCTTCTACCTCTTCTTCGACAGGAACTACCTCTTCTTCAACTGGTGCTACTTCTTCCTCTGTAGGCAACTGTATTGCCACTGGTTGTATTTCCTCTGGTAAAGGCTCATTTATTTTTGTTTTTTGATAATATACGTCATCAAATCTCAAACCTTCGCCAACCGGCAGATCATTCCATTGTTTCTCTAATTTATTATAGTCTTCTTGAGACATGATGGCAGAAGGTCTTATTTCCTCTTCTGCTACTTCAGTTGGAGTTACCTCTTCAGGAACTATAGGAGTTACTTCTTCTTCAGCAACAGTTTCTACAGGAATTACTTCTTCTTTTACATCTGGCTTGTTCAACCATACTATGTCAAGATCATCAACAGGACGGTCAATAGGAGCAGTACCGTCATCTGGCTGAATTTTAACATTAAGAGTGTCATCTTCTATGTCACGATCATAGGAAATAATTTTTCCATTTCCTAAATTAACTCCAGCTTCACTGACAGAAACTTTAGCACCAATAGGTGGAGATCCATCAGGGGAAAAGTCTTTCTTTACTTCATCAGGACTGCCTTCTTGAGCTTTTTCCTTTTGCTCTTCTGTTGGTTTCTCGCCTATTTCTTTTTCAATTATTTTTTCTTTTTCTTTTTCTATCCTATTGACTGGCTGTATGGCACCACCAGCACCACCCATCATAAATCCAGCTATGAATCCCGGCCCAAATGCTTCTCCTAAACCTTCTAGCGTGTCTTGATCGGCATTATATAAAAGCTGTGCAATAACATTATGTAATACATTTTGTCCTTCTTCCAATGTTGCTTCATAAGTACCTGTTATCAAACCTTGTGTTAAAAAATTTCTAAATCTTCCTGATGATCCCGGAACCATTCTGTCCAGTAAAGTCATCATTCGTCCTACGGGAACAAAATCAACAGCACCCGGTGCCCATCCAAGTTTGGCCGCAACAGCAGCAATATCATCTTCCAATTCAGGTTTTCTGGCAAAAGCCATTTCCACCTGTTCTCCCATTCCAACAGTACCTGCAAAATCAAGACCTACAAGCCATCCACCAACTGGCCCAGCCATTGCCGTTCCAACTGCATAGGAAGGAATAAATCCAAGGGATCCGCCAAGAACTTCAAAACCACGCAAAAATAAGTTAGCCATTTCATCTTCACGATAATATTCATCATCTAATTGAAATTTCTTTTCAGCCCATTGATTAAGGGCTTCTCCAGCTTTCCAAAGTTCTCTTTCCCTAATAGGAACTATGGCTTCTTTTTTTTCATCTAGATAATTTTTAGCTTCTTTTGCCCATTCTATACTATCTGGTGCATAATTTTCCTGATTTTTTAATATCTCATTAGATCTGTTTCTTAAATATTCATTTCTTAAATATTCATCTTGTGTTTCATCAGCTTTACTAATTCCTAATGTTTTCTTGACAACATCCAAATAGGGAATCATAGTTGGATCAGGAATCTTACTGAAATCGTATTCCTCTCCCTCTTCCAACCCCAGTTGTTCTCTCCACCAAGGACTTTCAATGGCAAGTTTCTGTGCGTCTGGAGACATTTCAGAAAGGTATTGTTTAGCAGCCTGACCTTTCATCCAAGTACCAAATGTATGGGTAAATCCTCTTGGTACCGCTTCCATTAAAGATTTATAGTAGTTTAACTCAAGAAACGGATTACGGTCTTCACCGTTGACCTTCTCTTCTAGAAGTTCTGGTTGTTCTGATTCAATTGTAGGTGTGATTGTTTGTAATCTTGACTTGTCAAACAGTTCCGTATCTGTCGTCAAGTATTCACGGAATATACTTTCGTCTTCGTATTTGTCTTTGCCGAGTTGATCCCATAGCATATCCGTTAGTTGGGATTCTGCTATGCCATACAAATCTGGCTTATTGGATCTTAGCTGCTCTAAGGGTGTCATGTTTTATTCCAATCCTAGATCTTTTAATGATAAACCTGAATTACCTCCACCAATTGCTTTTTCAGCAGCAGCTCTTAGATCTTCTAATGGTATATTAAATCCTTTCAATGACATGTTAAGGTTCTTGATCATACTATCAACTCTATCTTCATATGATTTTCCTTTTGATTCTGTTAAACTTTTATAGTAGGCAGTTGCCATTACATCTGGCGGAATATTTGCCATAGCTCCTATCTCTCTTAATTGGTCTGCTTTGGTTTGTGTTCCAGTAGTTGGAGATGTTAATCCTGTTTTTTCGTATGTACCTTTTTTCTTGTTGTAACGAACAACTATATTCTTGCCGTCCTTGTCCTTGACGGTAATCATCTGGATGTCGGATGACTTTTCTTTCATTAGAGGTGCGACAATTTTAAGCCCTGTCAAAGCACCTTCACCTGCTCCAGTCAGTCCCGGTTTCTGTGATGCCATCATTCCAAGTCCCATGGATATCAGCAACATGTTCTTGTCGGTTAATCCCTTGGTTTCAACGCCTTGGCTCTCTAAGTTTGTTGTTACGTCTTCTTTCTCCTCTTCATTCAGTTTTCTTGCTAGTTTTTTCTGAAGGTAATACTGATCAATGGCTTCTGATCTCTTGCTTAAATCTTTAATTTCATGTTGTTCCACATCGACTTTCGGTATTTGCAGGATTCCGTCTTTTTCTGTCATTTTATAATCGGAATCAATTAAGGTATCTGAAACACTTTTCTTTTCTTTATTTTTAGCTGCATCCTCTTTTTTGGCAAGATCAAGCATATACTCGTCAAGTCCGCTCTGTCCTTCATTTTTAAGTATTTCCTCCCTTTTTTTGATTTCATCCCACTCTGTATTGCTTGGCCCAACAAGTTGATCAACACCAAGACCCATCACCTTGGCCCTTTTCTTCCCGTCATCTATTTGTTCTTTAACTTCTTTAAAACTTTTTCCAGTCTGCTTAGCATTCCACATTAACAAATCACCAGTTGATAAACCAAATTCCTTACCAAGAATTTCCTTCTTCTTCCTAATTTCATGTGCGTCTTCTCCTGATACTCCGGCACCAATAAGTTCCATGAACTCATCAAGTTCATCAAGCGGAAGAGTCAAACGCATCGCTTGCACCCATTTAGGCATATCACCTGAAACAGGAAGACGATGTTCCTCTTTATTCAGAATTTTTTTCTTTAATTCTTCTAATCTTCCTTCACTCGAAACACTGACATCATCAGGTGATTCTATCGCAGAAATGCCTTCGGTTATCTCTGGTGGTACAATTGACTTTGACTCTGTAGGTTTTAAACCGCCTGTCTGACCATAATAATGATAATCTTTTGGTTTTATTGTATCTATGCCACCTTCAATTTTTCCTCCTAGAGTTGCAGGATATTTCGATAAAGTTTCTTTTGTGCCGGGATCAAATATTGCTTGCTGTATTATAGGCCAAAATTCTTTACTAAAACCTTGTTCTTCTTCTTTTGTTGGAGAATTATTAATATTGTATTTTTCTTGTAATATACTGGCTTGTTCTTCTACCTTCTTTCTTTTTTCCTCTGAAAGATTTTCTAATATACGTTTAGATTCATGAAACATTTCTCCACCCAAACCATATGAATAGTGGTCTTCCATTTCTTGTCGTGAAGGTTTTATTGTATCTATACCACTTTCAGGTTTAAGACCGCCTGTCTGACCATAATATCTATAATCATCGACACCTTTAGGTTTTAAGCCTCCTGTCTGACCATAATATTGATAATCTCTTGGTGTGCCCGCACCAGCCTGATTCATGATCGCACTAGAATCCGCTTGGGACATGATATGAGCATTAGGATCGGAATAATCTGCTTGAGCTTTAAGACCATAAGGATCAAACCTTTTTGCCGTTTCCTCTGAAATTTTTGTCACAGGAAGATTCGAGTCAAAAGACGATCCCAGCACCTCCTCAAAAGAAAGAGTTTTTGCATAAGGATCTCCTGCTTGTTGTTCCTCTTCGGTAACCTTCTGGAATAAATTTTTTTCATAATCCAGAAAATTCGCTTCCTTGTTTCCGTACTTCTTCTTCAATAACTTGTTATTTTTATCTGACGGATAATTCTTGAAGATTTCAAGGTCTTGGGTTGCCGATGTCGTGGATGTTATTGTATTTGATACAGGTATTGCTTTTCCTTGCTCGGAACCTTGAAATTTAGGTAACCAAGTTCTATGTTCATCGGTTAATTTATCTGGGTCAATTCTGAAAGGTTCAGAAAATTTGAATACACCATCTTTTTCCATTCTGTCTCCTAATTTAATTTCTTAAATTCTACGTCTACTTTTGAATAATCAACCATGTAGTATCCGTTGTCATTCATCATGGATGCCCAAGGAACTTCATGTGCCATTACGCCTTCATAAGTGCCTTCCAGATCCTTGTATTGGAATGAATAGATGTTTACGCCTGAAGGGGATTTTCCAACCGGCTTGATGTCCGTTTTCAATCTGATGTCACTACCGCCCCACCATCCCATTGCATTACCAATTCCCAATCCAGCTAATCCCAAACCACCCATTTGCGTGGCAGGACTTGGGCCGGGTTGTTGACCATAAACGGTAGCCATTTGAGGTGATGGCATTCCACTTAGGATTCCTCCCGTGAACGCCGCTTGGGAATAAGGGAATTGCTGTTGTCTTTGGAAATCTCCGTAAGCGATGTCCATTCCCTGTTGCAGTTGCTGTTGCTGCTGTGCACCAGCCCCTTGCATTCCTTGCAGTCCTTGTTGGACTCCGCCGATTCCAGCCGCACCCAGTTGCATTCTCTGTGCAC
>Ga0208920_1000250_pt1 | contig 14346 bp, 22 predicted proteins | sample 19_taG_FD_184094 | JGI IMG/M metagenome (GOLD analysis project Ga0208920, IMG submission 184094) | Marine viral communities from the Subarctic Pacific Ocean - 19_ETSP_OMZ_AT15317 metaG (SPAdes) (version 2) | ecosystem: Environmental > Aquatic > Marine > Oceanic | place: Pacific Ocean | collected...
AAAGAGAATTAATTTATACAGTAATTATTACAATAGGTTTTGGATTAATACTGTATACTTATTTGAAGTAGTGAGGAGTTATGGATTTATCTAATCAATTAAAAAAAATATCTGTTGAATTAAATGATAATCAAATAAAAGATATTACAAAAATAATTAAACAAAAACAAGATGAAGGTTATATGGCAGGATTTTTTGATGGAGAAGGTTGTGTCAAAATTAGTAATAGAGGTCGTTTAAGTGATTCATTAGTTATTGGAAATAATAATAAATTTATATTGGATTGGATTGAAAAAACATTTAGTGGTAAAATTTATAAGAGAAGTAATATGCATTACAAGGATGGGTATAACAGACAACAATCTTATACTTGGTATCTTAATGGAAAATATGGTGTTAACTTAGCAAAACAACTGTATGAAATTTGTTGGGAGAAGAAAGAAAAACTAGGAAAATTCATTGAAAGGAATGAAAAGAATGCCGAAAGGATTTAAAGACTTTGACATTGACTTGAAGTATGGTACAATTAAGGAACAAAAGGTAAGGGATATGTTTCAGAATTGTACCATAGAGGTTAAGTCAGAGAGAAATTGGTGGAAGAAGACCGGAAACATAGCCATAGAGTATGAGTATAGGGGTAAACCTAGTGGTATTTATGCAACAAAATCTGACTATTGGTTTCATAGATTGGAAGAAGACAAGGAAGAGTTTTGTACACTTGTATTTAAAACATCAACACTAAAGAAAATTGTGGATAAGTATAAAGATAAGTTGACAAAGAATGTAGGGGATGATAAGGCAAGTAAATGTGTTCTTATTCCTATAAAAGAAATGTTTAACAAGGAGTTTTATAATGTGGTTTAAGGTTACGATTGTAATATTATTAATATTAATTCTTTTATCTACTTGTGGAACATAATTCTGACACATTTATATGATATAATATATATATATAACAAAGAATAAATAATTATAAAGAGTTATTAATAGTTATTATTGTTATTATTATAATTATAATAATAATTATTAATAATATTAATATATAGGGTTTCGGACATATGTTTTTGCAAGACATATGTTTCTACTGGCTGAACAACAGTCGCAAAGTTGTAAGGCACAGTCCTTAATGAGTATGTCCAAATGGATGAGGGGTTAGGGGATGGTACTGAGTAGCAACAAACATATAGAATGTGATTTGCTGTGGAAGGTTGAAGGTGCGGTCACACTAGTCCTTCGTAGAATACCGGAAATAAAGGCAGGGGGTAGTGCCAAGGGATTGTGTTTGATGTTAAATTGAAAACCAGAAGTTATTCTGAATTTAATAAAACTATTACACAAAGTAATCAAGAGTTCCCAAACTACCCTAACATAAATAAGAAAGGGGATTAATTATGTATGTTGATAAGTATTCTGTTCAAGAAATTGGTACGAAATTTTCCAATAAGGGCAGGGAAAAACACAATCAAATACTGACTGAATTAAAATCAGAGGATGGTATTCAGTTAAGAAAACTGTTAAGAATGGTAGAAGATTTTGAAGATAACTTAATTCACTATGGAAATTGTGAAGTTATTGTAAGGTTTACAAAAGATAATTCTTGACTTTTGTTGTCAAGTGTGATATAATATAACTATAATTAAAAGGAGAAAATTATGCCAACAGTAGAAGGAAAAGCTTATTGGGCGAGTATTACTAGACCCAACACAACCTTTGACCCAGTCTACCAAATTGATGTGGCAGTTGATGATATAACTGCTAAAGATTTTGCTAGTCGAGGAGTGACAGTAAAGGAAGACGAAAGAGGTAAGGTTTTAAAGTTCAAAAGAAAAGTAGCAAGACAAGACGGAACAGCAAATCCTATGCCAAGACTTGTTGACGCAAAGAAAAATCCTATTGATGTATTAGTAGGTAATGGTTCGCAAGTTAAAGTTCTTTACAAAGAGTTCGAATGGACTTTTGCCGGTAAGAGTGGCAGGAGTTTAGACCTACAAGCAGTACAAGTCATTGACCTAATTCCATATGGAGAGGACTTTGACATAGCAGAGGGTTATGTTGCCGAGAATGGCAAAGGTACAGACGAATTTTAAAACTGTATGAAAGGGCGATACAACATGGAAGACAAATCAAATTTTGTAGAATACCATGTTCCTTGTGATAGTTGTGGAAGTAGTGACGCAAGAAGTATAAATGATGATGGCAGTAGCTATTGTTTTGCTTGTGAAAACTACTTTCCACCGGATAGTGAGGACATAATAATTAATAAAAAAAGAGAGGGCGAACCAATGCAGGTAGCACAACAACAACAGAATGTTTCAGACTTTGGTTATCACACCGGAGTATCTTCTGCCATATCAGACAGAGGAATTAATGAAGATGCTTGTAAAACTTTTGGTGTCAAGATTATTCGTGACAGCAATGGAGTAATACAAAAACATATCTATCCCTACTATGATGAGAGGGGTACAATGATAGGTACAAAAACAAGGTATGTATCAACCAAACAATTTTCCATTGTCGGTTCAACAACTAATGCAGGATTATTCGGTCAACAATTATTCAATGGTGGCAAGTATGTAACGATAACAGAGGGAGAGGTAGACGCATTAAGCGTGTATCAAATGCTCGGAAATAAATATCCGGTTGTCAGTATTAAGAATGGTGTTGCATCATCTATAAAAGATATTAAGAAAAGTTATACTTGGCTTGATAAGTTTGATAACATTGTAATTAATTTTGATAATGATGATATCGGAAGAGAAGCAAGTAAAAAGGTAGCGGAATTATTTAGTCCGGCAAAGGCAAAGATAGTTAAACTTCCGGAAGAATACAAAGACGCAAACGATATGCTTCGTGATAAGAAGTATGAGAAGTATATGAAATGTTGGTGGAACGCACCGGTTCATGCTCCGGATGGAATTATAAAAGGTTCGTCACTACTTGATGAGGTGTTAGAACCGGTAGTTAAATCAACAACTGACTATGGTTGGAAAGGTTTGGATGAATTAACATATGGTATTCGTAGTGGGGAATTAGTAACCTTTACTGCCGGTACTGGATTAGGAAAGACATCTGTTATAAAAGAATTAGTCTATCATATCTTTAAAACAACTGATAAAAATATAGGCATGATTATGCTAGAGGAAAGTCCGAAGATAACAGCACTTGACATTATGGGTGTTGAAGCGAACCTTCCTTTAAGAAGACCGGACATTGTTTTAAGTAAGGAAGACAAGATAGAATACTTTAACAAGACCATTGGTTCTGATAGGTTTTATTTCTATAATCATTTTGGTTCTAACTCCGTTGATAATATTATATCAAGGGTTAGGTACATGGCAAAGGCATTGGATTGTAAGTTCATTATGCTTGACCATATCAGTATGGTTGTATCATCACAAGAATATGGGGATGAACGAAAAGGACTTGATGAAATCATGACAAAGCTTCGTACACTTGTGCAAGAAACGGATATGGCTTTGATGATTGTCTCTCATCTAAAGAGACCGGATGGAAAAGGACATGAAGAGGGGGCAGTCACATCCCTATCACAATTAAGGGGTAGTGGTTCTATTGCTCAACTGTCCGATATGGTCATAGGATTAGAGAGAGACGCACAGAATGATGATGAAGTTATTCGCAATACAACATCATTAAGGGTGTTAAAGAATAGATTTGTGGGTATGACCGGACCTGCTACTTATTTATTTTATGATAAGGACACCGGTAGACTACACGAAACAGAAAAACCTTCAGACAATGAGAATGCAGACGATAAATTTTAATAGGGTAAAACAACAATGGCAAAATTATTTCTCGACATTGAGACCACTTTATTTAATGGTACATTACCTAATAAGATTTGGTGCTTGGTTACTATTTGTGACAAGGGCAATATTGTACATTATACTTCGGATGATATCCATAAATTTCAGAATGTTGCGGTTAATTATTCGGAATTTATTGGACACAACATCATAGGTTTTGATGCACCGGTTATTAAGAATGTACTTGGAGTTGACTTATTTAAGATTGGAAAGGTTACTGATACAATAATCTTATCGAGATTATTTAATCCGGTAAGGGAAGGGGGTCATAGTTTAAAAGCGTTTGGTTTAAAGTTTGGGTATAAAAAATTTGACTTTAATGACTTTACAAAGTTCAGTCAAGAAATGTTAAAGTATTGCATTCGTGATGTCAAGTTATTAATACAAGTTTATACCTTACTCAACAGACAAGGAGTTAATTTTTCAAAAGAGTCTATTGAATTGGAACATGATGTTGCAAAAATAATTACACAACAAGTTTCAAATGGATTCTTACTTGACCAAGAAAAAGCACACTTACTTTTAGCAAGACTTCAACAGAGAGTAGATGAAGTACAAACAAGAGTAAGGGAAACATTTATTCCTTTAAAGATTGAGACAACATTTACACCAAAGGTAAACAACAAGGCGAGAGGGTATGTAAAAGGAATACCTTTTACTAAAGTTAAATATCAAGAATTTAATCTTGGTTCAAGACAACAGATAGGAGAGAGATTAATTAATCTTGGATGGAAACCAAAGAAGTTTACTGATAAAGGTCATGTCATTGTAGATGAAAAAGTTCTGTCAAAGATTAAGGACATACCGGAAGCTGAATTAATTAAAGAGTTTCTTTTACTGCAAAAACGAGTGGCTATGATAGAGTCATGGATTGAAGCGGTAAGGGAAGATGGGAGAGTGCATGGTAAAGTTATTACAAATGGTGCTATAACTTCCAGAATGAGTCATTCTTCGCCCAATATGGCTCAAGTTCCTGCTGTGTACTCTCCTTATGGAAAAGATTGCAGGGAATTATGGGTAGTTCCTAGTGGCTACAAATTAGTGGGAGTAGATGCTAGTGGACTTGAGTTAAGAATATTATCCCACTATATGAATGATAAGGAGTATATTAATGAAGTCATTAATGGAGATATACACAGTACAAATCAAACTCTTGCAGGGTTGGAAACAAGAGATATCGCAAAGACATTTATCTATGCGTTCATTTATGGAGCAGGTAACAAAAAGCTCGGAACTATCTGCGGAAGGTCTGAAAGTTATGGAAGAGAGATTAAAAATAGATTTCTCAAACGCCTTCCAAGTCTTGCAAAACTTAGAACAAGAGTGGACAAAGCTGTTAAAAAGGGTTGGCTCAAAGGACTCGACCAAAGAAAGCTCATCATCCGGCAAAAGCACTCCGCATTAAACACTTTGATTCAAGGTGGGGGTGCGATAGCCATGAAGAAAGCACTTGTTATTTTATCTGATTATATTTCACAATATAAAATAGATGCTATACCGGTGGTGAATGTGCATGATGAATTTCAATATCAAGTCAAGGAAGAACAAGCTGATAGGTTTGGTACACTAGCAGTTAAATCAATCGTGGATGCCGGAGAACAATTAGGTCTTCGCTGTTCACTTAATGGGGAGTATAAAATTGGAAACAACTGGAAAGAAACGCATTAGTAAAAGTTTAGATACTTTAGTTCCGGATATAAATAAGTTGCTTGTCAATCTTACTTATAAAAAGAAAATACCGGTAACAGAAGAACAGATATCTAGGTTTTTAAATAATATAAAAGAAGTTATACAAGACTTTACAAGTCCAATGAAGGCAGACAAAGGTGTTTTAAGAATGTCTATACTTGGAAGACCGGCAAGACAATTATGGTATGATAGAAACAGACCATTTAAAAAATCTGTACCAGACCCTGCCTTGCAATTAAAATTTTTAAACGGACATATCATGGAACATTTAATTTTATTTCTTGCGGAATTAGCAGGACATAAGGTGACTGACCAACAAAAGAAAGTAACTGTTGATGGTATTGTAGGTCACATGGACAGTAAAATTGATGGAGAAGTTGTTGATGTTAAGACTGCTTCCTCTCATGGCTTTAGAAAATTTAAGGATGGTACACTCTATGAGGATGACCCATTTGGTTATGTGGCACAGCTATCCGGCTATGAAGAAAATGAACCAACAAACAAGGGCGGATTTCTTGCTCTTAATAAAGCAACCGGAGAGTTAGCTTTGTTCAGACCGGATGATTTAATGAAACCCAATGTCTCTGTTCTTATAAAAGATGTGAAAGAAAAACTGGCAAAGGATACACCACCGGATAAATGTTATGAACCGATACCTCATGAGAAAGGTGGTAACATGAAATTGCCTATGGGTTGTTTCTTTTGTAATCACAAGGTTGAATGTCATGCTGACACGAACGAAGGAAAAGGTTTGCGATTGTTTCAATATGCAAAGAGCAAAGTTTATATGACAAAGGTTATAAAAGAACCAAAGGTTGAAGAGATTGCTGTAATTGCGTGATAATAAATAAGAGTTGTAAATGAAAATAAAATTAAAAAAATCAGAACTTTCTAAATTAAATCAATATGCTTCTTTAAGATGGCAATTATGCAGAGTATCTGGAGTGTTTAATCAGCGAAAAGATAATTCTAGGAGTGATGATGATGTTGATAAATTAGGATTAAAAGGAGAATTTGTTGTTAGTAAACTTTTTAATATTAATTTTAATCCATCTTTAATAGGAATAGATGATGGATGTGATTTGTGGATTAATGAAATATCAATTGATGTTAAATCAACTTTTTATGAGAATGGTAAGTTACTTTTTAAATCACCAGACGCATTTAAATCTGATATTTCTATCTTAGTTTGTCAAATAAATGAAGAAATTTATAAGGTTGCAGGTTGGATTACAAAAGATTTTTTTATAAAAAATTTTACATCTTTTAATGGTAGTTCCGGAGTTTGTTTAGAACAAGATAAACTTTTTAAAATTGAAAAACTTTGGCTTCATTTAAAACAAAAAGAGTTATCGGTAGTAGAATGAAACTAATAATTTTATTTTTATTTGTATTCAGTTTAAATGGTTGTGCATTCATGGTTGCAAAAGAAACAGCAAAGGTTGTTAATATCGTTACAGAGACAGATAAAAATCCTAATAAGAAAGAAAAGATTTTAAAGAATAAAGAAAAGAAAAAGAAATCACAGAATCAGAGAGCAAGGGAATTTTATTGTAGTAAGGTAAAAGACCCTATAAAATGTGAGGAATTACAACAATGACGAAGATGGATAAAGTCTATGCTATTTTTGGATGTATTGGAATTGCGGTAGTTATGGGTATGCTTTTATATTTATTAATTAGTTGGGGTTTAAAATTTTTTATTTAATAAAATGAAAAACATAATTTTATTATTGTTGTTAATGGTAGTGAGTGGTTGTTCTTCTACTAAAACTACTACTGTTCTTGATACTCCTAATGGAGAAATTATAATTACGGATTTACCTTTATTAGATGAATAGAAAGAAAATAAAAAAGATAAGAAAGAAAGCAAGGGGCATTCTTGTTGAATGGTTGCAGTCATTGGTAGAGGATGAGGAAAAGAAAAAGATTAATGAAAAGAATTTATTTAAAATGATGCCGGAGCAAACACACTACTGGTTTCAAAATCAATTACGATTAAGTGCGTGGTCTTATAAATGGGTTATAAAATATTTAAAACAAAATCCGGACTTAACCTTTAAGGAATTACATGACACGATATACAAGGGATAAGTATCGTTCCAAGTTTGAAACGAGAGTCATAACAAAATTAAAACGAAGACGAGTAAAATTTATCTATGAGAAAGAAAGATTATACTTTATTCAACCGGCAATAGAAAGGAGTTATCTTCCGGATTTATATTTTCCACAGACAAATATTTATGTGGAGTTAAAAGGTTTATTCACATTGGATGACAGAAAGAAACATCTATGGTTACAAGAGGATGAAAACTCTGACTATGATATTCGTTTCTGTTTTCAAAATGCAAAGAATAAAATAAGAAAAAATTCTAAAACAACTTATATAGATTGGTGTAAAAAACATGAGTTCAGATGGTGTGAAAAAGAAATCCCAAGAAAATGGATGGTCAAAATTGTACGAAAAAGATAAGGCATACATAATGTTATCTTCCGTTGGTGTGGGTAAGACTAAAAAAATAGAAATTGAGTTTGTTAATGTCTCTGATGACACACAGATATTAACTCTTGGTGCAGGGGTGCATTGGTTTTGTAAAAACAATATGGCTCTGTGTCATTATATTGGAATGAGGGAATTGGAATTAGAAATGTTTGGAAAGGGGGGAGCAGTTGGAAAACCTAAAAACTAAAACAATATTAGAGACTGCTATAAAATTAGTTAGTGGTCAACGACATACGGATTATGGAGACAAGGTAGAGAACCATAAAAATATTGCAAGTCTTTGGTCTGCCTTTTTAGATAAAACCATAACACCACATGATGTGGCTATTATGATGTGCCTATTAAAGATAGCACGAACAAAACTTGGAGCAGTCAGCGAAGATACTTATCATGATGGGTCTGCTTATATGGCAATTGCAGGAGAATGTAAATCAAATGAGCAGAATTAAAATAGATTTAGAAAGAGATGATAACATAACACCATTTGGTATCGCAACAATACAAGACAGATACCTTATTGAAAATGAAACTTCACCGCAACACGCATTTGCTAGGGCATCAAAGTATGTATCAACCTATCATGGCAAGGTGGATTGGGATATGGCACAGCGAATGTATGAGTACGCAAGTAAACAATGGTTTGGATTTTCCTCACCCATACTTTCCAATGCCGGTACAAAAAAAGGTTTACCTATTTCTTGTTTCCTTAATTATGTTCCGGACAGCAGGGAAGGTTTAAGTGAACATTATAACGAGAACATTTGGTTGGCAAGTAATGGTGGTGGTATTGGTGGTTATTGGGGAGCAGTAAGAAGTGATGGAACAGCAACAACGCATGGTTCAAAGTCAACCGGTTCAATTCCTTTTATTAAAGTTGTTGACAGTCAAATGTTAGCATTCAATCAAGGTACAACAAGACGAGGAAGCTATGCAGGATACATGGACATATCACACCCAGAGATAGAAGAGTTTTTATTCATGCGTAAGTCTTCCGGTGGTGACGCAAACAGAAAATGTCTTAACCTTCATCATGGCATTAACATAACTGATAAGTTTATGGATGCAGTATCAAAGAATATAGATTGGGATTTAATAGACCCTCATTCAAATGAAGTTATTAAGTCTTTGAATGCAAGAAATTTATGGAGAATGATTTTGGAAACAAGACATGAAACCGGAGAACCTTATCTTCATTTCATTGATACATCCAACAGATATTTACCGGACAAACAAAAGAAACTTGGATTAAAAGTTAATCAATCAAATTTATGTAGTGAAATAACTCTTGCAACAGCAGAGGATAGAACTGCTGTCTGTTGTCTATCAAGTGTTAATCTAGCCAAGTATGATAAGTGGTCTAGCTCTCCGACATTTATACCGGACATGGTACGAATGCTGGATAATGTGCTGGAACATTTTATTCTTGCTGTCTATGATTTTTCTTTTGATATGGAAGGAAACATTAAGGACATAGTTATAAAGGAAAGCATGACCGGATTTGAAAGAGCAGGATATAGTGCGTTCAAAGAACGAAGCATTGGACTAGGTGCTATGGGATTTCATACTTACTTACAGAAATTAAACATACCATTTGATAGTGATATGGCAACCGGACAGAACATGAAAATGTTTAAATACATTAAGGAAAAATCTGTTGAGACTTCAAAGAAACTGGCGATAGAAAGAGGAGAAGCACCGGACATGGAAGGTACGGGTATGCGTCACGCACACTTGTTAGCCATTGCCCCTAATGCCACCTCATCCATTATTTGTGGTGGTACAAGTCCATCCATTGAACCTATACGAGCAAATGTTTATTCCCATAAAACTTTAAGCGGTACATTTCAAGTACGCAATAAACATTTACATGAACTCTTTAAAGTAAAGTGGGAAGAGTCAGAAGACTTGCAAAAAGAATATGATAATGATTATGTTTCCTTTAAAGATAAAGTATGGAAACATATTAGTGAACATCATGGTTCAGTAAAACATTTAAAATTTTTAACAGAGTGGGAAAAGAGTGTGTTCAAGACTGCTGATGAGATAGACCAACATTGGATAGTGGAACACGCATCACAGCGACAACAATATATTTGTCAAGCACAGTCAGTCAATTTATTTTTTGTTGCCCCACCTATACAGTCTTCTCAAGATGACCACAATAATTTTTTACGATATTCCAACAAGGTTCACTTCGAAGCTTGGAAGAAAGGATTAAAAAGTTTATATTATTTGAGAAGTCGTGAAGCAAAGAGTGCTGAAAATATTAACCTTAAAGTAAAACGAATTAAACTTGATGAAGAAATGTTAGAAAAGGAGTGTTTATCATGTCAAGCGTAACAGAAAATTTATTAACGGAAAGGACTTATTACAAACCCTTTGAATATCCTTGGGCTTTTGATTATTATATCATTCAGAACCAATTGCATTGGCTACCGGAAGATGTACCCATGCATGAGGATGTAAAGGATTGGAATACAAAAATTACACCTGCTGAAAAGAATTTACTGACACAGATATTCAGATTGTTTACACAATCAGATGTTGATGTTGGTGCAGGATATTATGAAAAATATATTCCGGTGTTTAAAAAGCCGGAGTTAAGAATGATGATGGGTTCATTTGCAAACATTGAATCTGTTCATCAACACGCATACTCATTGCTGTTAGATACAGTAGGTATGCCGGAGTCAGAGTACAAAGCATTTGCCAAGTATGAGGAAATGTCAGCCAAGCATAACTATATACAAAAGTTTAATGTGAGTGATAAGAAAAATAAATTAAAACCTTTGGCAAAAGCAATTGCAGTTTATTCTGGATTTACAGAAGGACTGCAATTATTCTCTAGCTTTGCCATACTGATGAACTTTCAACGATTTGGAAAGATGAAAGGTATGTGTAAGATAGTGGATTATTCCATTAGGGATGAGTCTCTTCATGTTGAGGGCATGACAAAAGTATTTCGTACTCTTATCAAGGAGAACATTCACATATGGACTGATGATTTCAAGAAAGAAATATATCAGATATGCAGGGAAATGGTTATCCATGAGGACAACTTTATTGAATTGGTATTTGAAATGGGGGATATACAAGGACTAACATTAGAAGAAATGAAACAATATAATCGTTATATTGCTGATAGAAGACTGTTACAACTAGGATTGAAACCTAATTATAATGTCAAAGATAATCCTTTATCGTGGTGGGATGAAGTGATTGGAGTTGAACACCAAAACTTTTTTGAGGGGAGGGCATCATCCTACGCCAAAGCCAGTATCAAAGGAAACTGGTCCAGTGTATTTGATGATGTAGAAATGAGCTGATGTGCCTAATAAAAGACATAAAGAAGCTACGATATTTTCGTATACCTTACTAATAAATAAAGAAGGAAAGCTCGAAACTGAAATAACCTCTTTACCCATTGAGGATGAAGAGGTTATGATAAAGTGTTTTAAAATTCGGGAGGAACGAAATTTTTATATTAATCTTGTTTCTGAAGCTAGACGAAAACTTAAACCTATTCACGAATGGTTAAAGAAGTATTTAAATTCTATTACTTAGATTTCCGGTTTCTTTTATTCCATCTTAAATGCCACGCCCAATTACTGACCTTGCCACAATAGACTTCACAAAAATTTAAGAATCTATCTTTCAAATATTTATACATTATTTCTTAACGAGACTTCCCCCAAAGTATAGTCCTATTATTGCTGACATTAAGTGAGTATCAAGTGGTGTGATAACAACACCAAAGAACTCCTTGTCCATTACGATTTCTTTCTTTTCAATAAGGAATAGAAATCCATTTGTAAATTCTGTCCATGTAAGGAAGACACTTGTATCAAAGAATACCGGAACTAATTTAGGATAGGCAATGATAAAGAAGACTGCCGTTAAAGCAATGATTCTTCGTGTCCATTGAAATCCCTTGTTGTCATACTGCCTTGCCTTTTCAATAGCTTCCATTTGAAACTTACCTCGAGCAAGAAGCATCTTTTGTTCCGCTTGTTTTGCCTTTATGCTCTGACCCCAGATGGACATAAATCCACCCAGTAAGCTAGAACCTAGCATTGTAATCATTTCTACCGGCAGTCCGCCTAACATTTTATTAAACTCCTAATTATTTATAATAAAGTTTTCCAAACAATAAGGAGAACAACAACAGCACCAACTACTACTGCTATCTTTCCTTTCTTGCTTAATTCTTTCCAATATTTCATTTTATCTCCTTAATTGTTTTTAAATAATTTTTTCAAGGCATTAAAATCTGGATGTTTACCAAACTTCCCACCTATTTTTATTCCACCTATTTGAATATTTTTCTTTGGTGGGTCAGTATAAGTAGGTTCTTTCGTATCAAATACGACTGGCTTCCATTTCTTTTCTAACTTTTTTCTATACTGTGGTCCACTCATTGCATTTCCTGTTATTGTTATTATTAATATTATTAATAATAAATATTTCATTTGTAAGAAGGGGGCGATTAACCCCCTACCATTTTTATTTTATCTTGATTGTTCGTGGTTTCTTTTCTTCCGGTAGATTTAATTTCATATCCACCACAAGAACACCATCCTTAAACTTTGCGTCTTGAACTTCAAGATGCTCCATTAAAGTCCATTGTCTTTTGAAAGCTCGTTGAGCTATTCCTCTATGGACAAAACTATCCTCATCCTTATCAGAAGATTTTGCAGAGACAGACAAAGTATTTTCCTTTGCTTCCACCTCTATGTCATCCTTTGAAAATCCTGCCAATGCCATTTCCAGTTGATAGTTTTCCTTGTCAACTTTCTTGATATTGTAAGGGGGATAATTTGGTGTCTCAAAATGAGACAATGCTGATAGTTGGTCAAAGATATTATCGAAACCAACTGTCAAGTTTCTGAACGGGTCAAAATCAGAGACCCAATTCCTATTGTGTGTAGTAGGTAGGTTATTCATATGTGTTGCTCCTTTTCATTTTAAGCGAGTTGTTATTATACCGGATACTACCTATAGCTATCCCGTATATCTATATTATACACCTATATGGCGATTTTGTCAAGACCTTTTTCTGTCCAGTAATCCGCCTTTTCTTAAACCTAATTTTTTGGTAAATATTACACCATATTCTGTATTATCTCCAGTATTTTTTACACCACCTTGAACATTCCAACCAGAACCTAGCTCTTTTCTACCCATAATAGAGTAATCACCATCCTCATATTCACCACCAATTGAAGTATCTCCTTTTGTCCATTGAGCTTCACCTCTAATTCCCTTATCAACTTCTAAAGATGAAGGGTCTATTGATGTTAATCCAATATAACCTTCTGTACCAATTTCATAACTACCACCAAAGATTTCTCCTTCTTTTACTGCTTTTATATTTGCTTTCCCAGATTCTAAAATATCTATAGATTTATTTCTTCTAGTTTTTTCATTATCAATAATAGGTATAGGTAAATTTGTAGTAACTTGAATACCAGTATCAATACCATTGCCATCATCACCACCATTGCCACCTGAAGAACTTCCTGAAGAATCATTCAAAAAATCCAATCCAGATACATCATCACTTCCTCCTGAAGAACTTCCTGAAGAATCATTAGAACTTCCTGAAGAATCATTAGAACTTCCTGAAGAATCATTCAAAAAATCCAATCCAGATACATCATCACCACCACTAGAACCACTACTACTAGTATTGGATGATGAAGCTGTTGGTGTATTACTATGAGGACTAGTCCAAGTAGAACCACCACCATTTAATAACTGTCTTACTTGTCCGCCTACCGAAAGTTTTGGTATGTGCGGAATAACTTTATCCCATGAGTCTTGTCTTCCAATTGAAGCCCATTTAAAATCTTTTATTTTATTGTCTTTTCGTAAAGGCAACCAAGCAAGTGACCTCTTAATGCTTTCCTCAACATCAAATCCCTTGTAATCATTTTTTACAAACAACCACTTATGATGATAGATTTGATTTATGTTTAGTTCTTTTGTTGTTCCATTAGATAAAACTTTTAAACCGGTTGTCGCAAGAGGTTCATCTACTGTATTCCAATTCGGAGATTTAATAAAGGAAACAATATCATCCTTTGAATTGTGCTTTACAATGTCATAAGTAAAATCTTTTGGAAGTTTTGATTTAAATGATTCTAAATTTGGTATAACATTTTCTGAACTTTTATGAACATATAATTCCCCACCAATTTTTTTCCCAACTCCTGCTGAAGTATCTCTTTTTATACCATGATTTGTTTTAATTTTTTTAAGTAAATCATCCAATGATTTAGGCAGGTAATCATCAAAAATTTGTGGTAATTTTTTATAGGTTGCTTTCGTA
>Ga0208920_1000253_pt1 | contig 14272 bp, 5 predicted proteins | sample 19_taG_FD_184094 | JGI IMG/M metagenome (GOLD analysis project Ga0208920, IMG submission 184094) | Marine viral communities from the Subarctic Pacific Ocean - 19_ETSP_OMZ_AT15317 metaG (SPAdes) (version 2) | ecosystem: Environmental > Aquatic > Marine > Oceanic | place: Pacific Ocean | collected...
AGAGTTTTCTAAAATTCTCTAAGACCATAAAAGACAAGTCTAGTTTTATTTGATAAACTCTATAAATTTCATAAGCCCTTTCAAGTTGTTCTTCGGTATATAATAGTAACATACTGTTATTATAGGAAGTATTTTAAGATTTGTCAAGTTTTATTTATGGAACGTATCCTCTTATCTCATGTAATCTTTTTAGTTCGTCACTAAATCTTTTCATTCGTGGTCTAATTCCTGGTATACCTAATGCTGCTGCATTATCATATTCTTCGTGTCTTAAAAATTCTACTGCTGCTTCATTATAATGACCTTTCTTAATCAGCTCTCTAGTGTTGTCACTTTGTGCAATATCTCCTCTCCAATGTACTGAAAACATTGCATCTTGTAAATCTTTATTATAGTATTTAGATTCAGGAACAAGCCCTTCTAATGTTTTAATTCTCTTATCTACTTCAGAAGCTAATTTTTTATCAGCATCTTCTCTTGTTATTATATCGTTTTTCTTTGCTCCATAAAAACCATAGCCTATTGTAAATTCTTTTTCCGTTGGATCAGGTTTATAGGCTTTACTTCTATAGCCTTCGTCTTTTTTAATTACTTCTATTAGTCTTTCTTCATCCCAATAATTACCTTCTTTAAGATCTTTAGCTCTTGCCTCTGCTTCCTGTACAGCTTGAAGATTATCCCTTGTATCTCTTTTAGCTAGTCTTTCTCTTAGTCTATTAAAAATAACACCATCTCCAAAAGCAAACCCAATCCTTCCACCATCTCGTTTAGCTTTTCGTTTTCTTTCTCGCCTTATTAGTCCTCTTATTTGTTTCTTTGCTTTTCTTTTAACTTTTCTTTTTTCTCTAGGTGATAAACTTTCATATTCTTCTCTTGCTGCTTGTCTTTCTGCTTGACTTTCTTCCTGCTTGTATTTACTCATATATCTTAAAGCTTCTGTTTCCCTAGCAGCTAATAATGGATAGGTCTTCATAATTTCTTCATAAGAGCCTTCTATTCCTACGTCTTTCAGCTTATTTTCCCATCTTTTTCTTTCTTCAGGAGATAAAGAATTTAAAGTATCAGTTAACTTTTCAATGTTTCTATTTTTAATTTGATTATAACGTCTGTCTTCTTCTTCAGCAAATTCTGGTGTTTGTTCTCCTTCTTCATCATAATAAGGAGAATCTCCCCAGTTATCATATTTGGCTCTTGTTTCTGCCTCAATAGCTTTTGCTATATTTTGCATAACAATTCTTTGAATATAGCTTGCGTTACTTACGTTCATAGGAGAAAAGCCTTTCTCTTCAATATTTTTTGTCATAAGCTGTGTAGAGCTTAAAGAAGTAGCCTTATCAGGTTTATATATTCCCATGTGTTGTTCATAAGCTTTTAATATAGATTGTTGTGTTTCTGGATCATCTGCTGTTTCTGCTGCTCCTCGTCTAAGTTGTACTGCAACTTGTCTGCCAGCAGGAGATAAAAGAGATTCTTGTTCTTGTTGTTGTTGTCGCAATGCTTGAGATTCTTGAAACTGCTTTTCTAATTCTTCAGTAGTTATATAATCAGGATCAATAGTTTGATCACTAGCTATTTGTGCATCCATCCAATTACTATATAATCTTGCACCATGTTCCATTTCCCAATCCTGCTCGGCTTCGGCACTTAAATTTTGGAATGGATCTGCCTGTGGATCTCTGTCTCCAACATCAGGTCGCCATGCTTCTTCATATTCTTTTGCTCTTTCGTCAAGCCCTAATACAGGATTAGAATAGTCTTGGTCATCTCCTCCATAATTAAACCCAATCCTTCCACCATCTCTTTTAGCTTTACGTTTCTTCAAAGCTTTTTCAAATTTACTCATCTGTTTTTCTGATACAGGTGCAACACCGATGGATACCATCAAGCCTCCACCGCCTGTGAATCCTAAACGACTTAACGGATCTTGTATTCCATTCATTAAGCCACCACCTCTGAATCCTAATCTTTCTAAAGGTTCATCGTAAGGTTGCCCTGTGCTTGGATTTTTTCTTTCGGAAGGATCTTTAATAACATTAGGAACTGGATAGTCTTCGGAGACTTCACCACCTGTGAATTTTTTGTTTCTTTTATATCCTTCTTCTTTTAATATTTTATATGCTCTTTTATCTAAAGCTTCTAAAATATTATTTCTATATTCTTCGTGTTCCAAATCTAACATAGGAAGACTATAAAACATTCCCGTATACTTATTAAGTATTGAAAACAAACCTATATCATCTGTATAATCAAAAGTATTCTCTTCTCGTATTTGTTGTTTTTGATTATCTGATAATTCAAAGGGAGGATAACGATTATAATTTAACATTTTTAATGTCTTTTTACTTAATACTCCGCTTTTAATACCATATTTTTTCATAACAGAATCGGTTTTCATAATATTATTTGAATGACCTAAGACTTCTTCATATAATACTTTTGCTGAATCTTGGGCAAATTTTAAGTTTTTCCAGTTGTTGTAATGATCTTTTTGAGATTGTAAAAACTTCTTTATAACATCTTTTTCATTTCTTCCAGGACCGATAGCTTGATTCATATTGTTTCTTGCATTTTTTTCTTCTTTGCCATATTGCCATATCTTTCTTCTTAACGAGTCTTCAACATATTGTTCATTAATTTTTTGCCATCTAATACCTGTAAAATTTGCTATTATTTCTGTTGCTTTATTAAGCTCTTGTCCTGATGGAAGAACAGGATCATCTGAGAAACTTTTATAAAGTCTTTTAAATTGTGGCGCACTACCTGGAATAAAAGTTTCTAGTATATGTTTAATACCTACACCTAAATTTTTAATAAATTTATTAGCTTCCACTCCTTCGGAATAATCCCAACCTTTAATCTTTTGTCCTTCTTTTGTTTCCCCCTCTCTAAAAAGAACATCTATTAGAGATTCAGTTAATAATGCTTCTTCTGTAAAAGGTTTCACAAATTCTAATGTAGCTGTAAGCATAGCATTCATTAACATTTTATCTCTTTCTTCTTGGGTTCTTTTGCCATCTGAAAAATCCATTAATAATGTTCTTAGAGGTCTTTTTAAAACATCATAAGGATCAACATAGCTAAAATTATTTTTATATAGGTTTCCTTCTAAGTCTCTCATATAGACTTGATTTGTATATTTAGAATACTCTGGTTCTAATAAATGTCTAATTGCATCTACAGTTCTATCTGTAACACCCATTGCAAGTTGTGTTGCTTGACTAAGACCTTCAGCACCTAACATACCAGCACCCATAAAACCTGCAGCACGTTTATATCCTCGTTGCCTTATTACTCCGTTTGTTGAAGCCATTTCAATTCCTGATTGACGAACAATATGAAAACTAGTCCTTACCATTTCAGCAGGAAAAGAGAAAAAATTACCAAAAGGAAGTTTTCTTAATTGTTTTATGCCTTGAGGAACTAAGTCATAATTAGGAATTGTATTACGAACTATTGCTGCAGCCTCTCTTTCAAGCGCTTCTTTACTATATCCTTTTCCATAAGCTTTTGTTAGAGTATCAACCTCTTTTAAAAATGAAGAAACTTTAAATAGATCATCTTCAGCAATATATAATTTTTGTGGAATTTTAGTTAGTTTTTTTATAAACTTACCACCTATAGTTTGCTCTATACCTAAATCTGCAGCATCGTCTATTAATGCTCTAAAATCTCCTGCTTTTGCACTTGTATTAATAAGACCTAATTTTTGATACTTTTCATATAGCTCGTCATATTGTCTTTCAAAATCAAGAGTTCCTTTTCTTCTTTTACCTAAAGTATCTATTTCATTTTGTAATATTTTAAATGCTTTGCGTGATTCTTTAGATAAAGGATTCATACCATTAGCAAGCATAAAAGTTGCACCACCAAGTGTATTTCTAAGATGTGTAATATGATTTAATACTGTTTTTGAAGCTTGTCCATAACCTTTTCCAGCCAAGAAATAAGTATAAAGTTTATTTCCAGTTCCTTTACCATATAAAATACCTTGCTGTTTAAAAATATTAGCCATCTCAGGTGTCGTATATTTTTTATATAAAGCACCCATGTTTCTATTTAATATTTGCTCAGAATATATTCCTGTACCTCTAGAATGAAAATATTTTCCTTTTCCTAACTGCCAAGCCTGAGATAAAAAATTATCAGTTTCTACAGAGTTTGCTATTTTAGATATTGAATTTAGAATTGTTGCTCTAGGATCTTTTGTTTCTCCTAATAAAGCTTTAACTGCTTTAGGTAAGTTTTTTCTTGCTTTTAACATTCCAGGCAATCTACCATAAACTAAATCTACATAGTTAAATACATCTGTTGCTGTTTTTCTAGCTCCGATTATTTCGGAGACAGTTCCTTTAGCATCTTGTCTAATCCAGTCTTTAAGCTTCCATACTTTTTCGTCTATAATAACTGTACCATCTTTTGATATAGGAATTTTTCTTTGTCGCATTTTTCCAGCACTGTCTGGTAATCTTGTTTTAAGAAAACGCTTATTTCCTACTTTTGTTATTGCTCGTCTTGTAACACCTTCAAAATATCTTATAGCACCCTGTACAGTTTCTTCAGAAGGTAAAATTCCTGCTTCGTAAAAATTATACATCTTTTTTAAATACTTACCTATGTTACTAGAAATAATCTTTTTTACTTCTTTTGGAACATAGTCACTTTTAGTGTATAGTTCACTAAGATCATCTTGTAATGCTCTTGCTTCATCTAATATTGGTCGTAAAGATTTCGGTATTTCTTCTCGTGTTATGGTTCTTGTTTTAGCCATACCTTTTAATTTAACAGTATCTCCTGAAAAATAGGACTGTATTTTTTGTAATAGATCATCTATATATTCTTGTTTTTTACTTGTAAGTTTTTGACCTGTTGCAATATCTACTTCATCTCCAATACCTTTCGCAAGTTTATATATTCCATTTTCAAGATTTCTTACTATATGTTCTCCTCTTGTTACCCATGCTCTTTTTGCATTTTCACCAGCATTAAACATATCAAACAATTTAGGAGTAAACTGTCCTCTTGATTTGAACAAACCACCACCTAAATAATGATATACTTGTCTTTTTATAGTATCTCCTAATGCTCCTTCTCCAAATTCTCCTGAGAACTGCCAAAGATTTGAAGTTATATCATCTTCTTCGATCAAAGCTTCTTTAGAAGTTTTAGAATAAGATTCTTCTGGTCTTGTTTTATATTTAACCTTTGCTTTTTCTGCTTTTTCTTTAGCTGCACGACCATAGACAGTTCCTTCATTTAAGCTTCTTCTATATTGTGTTTGTTTTTTTGCATTTTTAACAGCTCTTAATTCTCTAAGTTTTTTTACTACTGCTTCTTTTGCAGGTTTAAGACTAGTTTTTCCTCCTTGCCATACCAAATTTAATCCACCTGCAAGAAGTGCGCCCTCTACTAAAACACCCATTCTAGCTTCTAGTTGTGGATCATCTCTATCTGCTTCTAAATAACGAACTATATTATTATAAGCCGATCTATCATCTCCTATATGCTCACCTAACATATTTAATAAACGATCTTCATATATATCCCAACCTGTTTGTTCTGCTAAAAGACCTGAAGTAGTTCCTTGTAACCATTTCTGCATCTTAGTTACAGCTTTTGGACCATGTTTAACTAGAGTTTTTTGCCAACCAACAGCATTAGCTAATAAAGTACCCATCATGACTACTTCTCTGCCTCCTTTATATGTTGGATCTTTAATTTCTAGTGATGGAATACCACTACGATTAACAATTTCAATAGTTTCTTTTCCTACTATTTTTTCAGCAGTAGAAATTAATGCTTGTTGTTGTCTTTTTTTCCAACTACCCTCAAAGGTTTTACCACTAAAAGGAGAAACATCTGCCCAGGGCACCGAGAGGGAAGGATCGCCAGCCATAGTAGCATTATTTACCATATCTATAACATTTTGTAAAACTGTGACAACTGGCTTGCCTATAGTACGTTGAGCATTTTCCAATATCTGCTTTTCTCTTTGTTTTCTTTTGACAGCATTAGGATTGTGAGCAACAATTTCTTGTTCAACCTCATCGTCTGTTATTACAGGTTTTTGTTTTCTATCATCAGGAAGGCTTATAACACCAAGAGATTTTTTATAGTCTTCAAGAGTTTTAAATTCTTCTTTAAGTTCTTCTTCGTGTTGTGAATAATGAGCCTTAACAAGATCTTCATCTGTTTTATAAGGAGAAGTTAAATATGGATATTTTTCTCGATATGTTTTTATATCGGTAATTTTAGGCACTGTTGTTCCCTAAGGTAATTTCTGAAGATCCAGAACACTGTAAACAGCTTCTGTAAACTCTTCCCTTGTTGCGCCTTCATTTTGTACAAGATCACCTAAAAGATTTACTGCTTGATAAGAGTTCCATAATTCATTTGCCATTTTTTCTTTGTCAGCAGGGTTTGAAGGATCATATGCTCTTGACATAAGATCCTGAACTAAAGCTTCGAGTGTTTTATATCTTAAATTATCAGCAGATACTTCGTCTGTATCTACTTGTAAATTACTTATATTGCCTCCTACCTGTGCCATAATATTATCAAGAGTATTTCCTTTGAGTATATCTTCTGCAGAACGATCTCCCCATGCTTCATAAAATTCTTTTGTTCCTTTTGAATTAAATGTTTCTTCGACTGCTCTTATAACTGCTGCATCTAGTTCTGGCGGAGGATCGTTTTTACCTATAGTATAAACATTTTGTTTTTCCATAGTAGAACCATCTGTATATGTTATATCTGTAAATCTAATACCTCTCTGAACTAATTGACCAAATGTAGGACTATCTGGATCGTTATCTCTTACTTGTTTTGTTTCTGTTCTTGAAAATGAAGTAGATGCTATAGCTTTACCTGCTTCATTTACAGCAGCAGTAATTTCAGTAACAAGTTTTTGTTCTTCGGAAGTACCTGAAGCATTCCATATTTCTAGTTGTTTTCTAAAACTTCTAACATTATCAAATAGTGGACCTTGTATAATATCTAATGTTATTTGTTTGCTTTTTGCATCTATTGTCTCTGTTGTTTCTCCTTTCAGTGATCCTTTAAGTTTATTGCGTACCCAACCTGCTGGACTATTAGGTATATTCTGATTAATTCTAGCTTGTTCTTTATAATCCTCTATATTTGTAGGAACAGCCTGTGCTGATTTTACTAAACCTGTCCATTCAACAGCCATGAGTTTTGCTTTTTCTCGTGCTATTCTTTGTAATTCAGCATCGCCTATTGGTTGTTTTCCACCTCGTGTATATTCTTCTACAATATTATTATAAGCTGTACCATAAAAATAATCTTCAAATGATTTCCCAGTTTTTATAATCTCTTGGTTTTGTGTTAAAATATTAGATGAACTATTTAAAAGTCCTTGTAAGTTTGCATATACTGCACTGTTTCCTCTATGAAAATCATCTATTTTTTCATCCATCCACCATTTAGCACCTTTGACACCAGTTTTAACACCAACTAACCACTTGCTAAATTTTTCTTCTTCTTCTGCTCGTTTTTCTGATCGTTTTATTTTACCAGCAAGAAGACTTTCACCATATGCTGTTGAACTTCCAGGTTTAGATTTAGGAAGGTTTAAAAAATCATAATTTGTTGCCATTTGTTTTTAATCTCCTTTTTATATATTAGCTGCCAATAAACTATCTGGAGCTGTTGGTGTTTCTTGTTCTTGTTCAGCAGGTTTAGCCATCAAACTTTCTGGTGCTTCTACTTCTTCTAATTCCATTGCTATTTCTCTAGGAATACTTGCACTAGTTATTGTACCTGATTCTACTTTCTTTTCTATCATTTCAGAAAGAGATTTTAGTTCTTTTCCTTTTGTCTTTATTGTATCTTCTATATCATCAGCTTGATCACCTTCTTCTTCACCTCGATAAAGTGTATATTTTACTCCTGCTTTTTCACATAAAGACATTACAAGATACATTAAAGGTTCTACTAATAATAACATCATATCAGGATTCCATTTACCTTGAGTAAAACCAATATATAATATTTGTTGAACAACATCAGAAATAGGAATACCTTTACTTATTGCACCTACAATAGACACATAAGTTTTTTCTTCAATAAGTAAAGAAAGAACATCTTCAAGAGCATCTTGTATATTTGTATATTCAGGAGCTTGTTCCCAAGCTTTAGGTTCTTCTGGATTACTTGTTAAAGATTCTCCAGGAGTAGCACGATCCATGCTACCTAATACTTTTAAACCTTCTGGATCTAAGTCCATATTTTGTGTTTCTATTGCCATTTTATATTAGTAGCCTCCTCCTGCTGGTTGTGCTTGATACCTTGTTATATTCTCAGGCGGTAATGCTTGGTTTAACCATAAAAGATAAGCATCGTGGTCTTGAAATACTTGACTATAATATTGATTCATTTGATGACTTCCATAATTATAACCATTAGAAGCAAAAGTATTCATTTGATTGTTATCTAATATCTCTCCTTGAAAAGTTTGAATAGTTGGTACAACTACTTGTTTACTTATATAATCAGGTTGTTCGTATCCTGCTGCTTCCATTACTTTCTGTCCTACTGCTTGCTTTAGTCCACCTGTTACTCCTTCTGTTGCTGCATCAGCCAATCCTTGAGCAGAAAGATCTTCTTTTACATTAGCAACAAAATCAGAACCAAAGTCTTTTGCTCTATCTAAAAGATTTTGTCCTCCAGCTACTTTATCTGTGCCAATATTTGTAATATCTTTAGTTACACTACCTTTCATCCAATCAGGTTTTGTTATTGCTTCACCAGTCATAATATCAATATTAGGATCCATTCCACCTACTAATTTTCTAAAATCGTCATATTGTTCAAGTGGAGTAAAACCTTGCTGTTTCATATACTCTGGAAGTTCCTTTGGTTTATATTCAAAACCTTCTGTCATTTGTTCCATTGTAGGAGGTTTTTTTAAACTTGCTGCTAGTTGATCTGATATTGGTGTATCAACAGGAAGTTTTCCTGTCCAGCCTTCTTTTCCCCAGTCGCTTACACTATTTTTCCAATCTTCTAAACCTGCAAAAGGTTTAGCACCAAAAAGTTCAGGTTTTCCAAACATTGCACCTGCTTTATTACCTAACCATTTCAAAGATCCTGAAATTGCTTCGGTAACTCCACGATAGACTGTTCCGACTGCTTTACCTGCATGGTAGACTCCTCGCATAACATGACCAAAAGCTTTACCTGCCATACCTGTTCCTTGTGTTAGTCTAGTAGCCCATTCTCCCATTGTTCCCCACCAACCAGGAAGATACGGCATTAAGAACATCATTCCAATATGTCCAAGTATGCCTAATTTACCAAAAGCACCACCAATCTTTTTGACAAGTCTTTTAATTCCTCCGCCTATTTTGCGAATAACCTTTTTTATACCACCAAATATCTTACTTATTAATCCCATTTTATTTTATCCTCCACTAAAAAAATCATCTATAACAGTAGTAACTTCATCTAAATTATCACTCCAATTATTTGCAACTTCACCTTCATTTGCAATTGCTGTAGCCAATAGCTGCGCTTTACGAGTTGCTTCATTATCTTGCCATTTAAAATTAAATTCGGCTTGATCACGAAGTTCTTGCCACAAAAATCCCATAGCTTGTGTACTTAGTCCAAAAGCATTTTGAGCATTTTGCATATTTATTTGATTCTGTGCTGCAGTATCCACTAAATTAGATTTTCTTCTCCATTCAACATTAGACATTTCTACAGCTTGCGCATTTGCAGTATTCCATTGTTCACGATTAAAATCCATCTGTGTATTAAACTGATTTGTTTGTGTTACTATTTGTGAATTAAATTTATTAATATCTGCTGTTATTCCTTTTTCTCTAGCTTCTGCTAAATTATTTTGTGTTGCATTAAACTGACTCATTGCATCGTTTCTTGTAGCATTATTTAATTCTATAGTAGTTGATAAATTTGCCATAAACTGATCTGCTTGTTGTTGTGAAGTTGCATTAAACTGTGCTGCCGCATTAGTAGCACTTTGATCACTTAACATAGCTTGTTGTGACATCTGAGCTTCCATAACTGCAGCTTGTTGTTCATTATTTAAATTAGACATATCATAAGCTAAGAAATTTTTAGCATTAGTTACAGCAAGTTGTGTTCTTTGATCTACTGTTGCTAAATCAATACTTGCCATTGCTGCAGCATTTTGCATTGCTCCTTGATGTTTTTCGCTCATATTTTGCATTGTTACAGATTGCATAAATTTACTATTTGACATTACTATTCTTTCTTCAGTACTAAACTTAGCCATATCTATATTTGCACTAATTTGAGCATTAAATAAAGTTGTTTGTTGATCGTTACTTAATTGTGCTAATCCCATTTCTTTTGCTAGATTAGCGTTGAACTGAGCAGCGTTCATTTGTTTGTCATATCTTGCAAGCTCTGCTACATTTTCAGCAGACATAGATTCTGAATCTGCTTGATTCTTAGATGTTAAATTAGCCAAACTAATTTTTTCTTGCATACTTAAATTAGCTAAATCTGCTTGCTGAAGAAGTTGTTGGTTCTGAGACAACACACTAACTGTATTATTTAATTCTTGCATACGGAATCTATTATCTTCAGTAAAATTAGCTGCATCGGTAGCTGCTCTTTCTTGAAGATTTGCAAGTTCCATTTGTTGTTCATTAGCCAAATTAGCCAAATCCATTTGCTGTGCCATAGCAGAATTAGTTTTTCTAAAATCTACTAATACATTAAGATTAGCTAATCTCGTTTGCTGATCAGCAGTCATATTAGCTCTAGAAGTAGTATTACGTTCCGAAAGCTCTGCAAGCTCTACTTTAAGTTCGGAATCAAGATTAACCTCTTCCATACGCTGATCTAATTCTGCTTGTCTTATATTTCTTTGGACTATTGCATTAAGTTCTGTTAATCTAAATTGATTATCTGCTGTAAAATTAGCTGCATCAGTAGCTGATCTATCTTGTAACATAGCTAATTCCATTTGTTGCTCATTAGTCATATTAGCTATGTCCATCTGTTGAGCAAACTGAGCATCTGTTTTTCTAAAATCTATTAATGTTTGAATATTAGTTAATCTTTCTTGATTCTCAACAGTCATTGTATCTTTGGCTGCTGCATTTTTTTCTGTAAGGTTTTGCATTTCAAATTGCAAATTACCACTAAGATTAGCTTTTTCCATTTCTTGCTCTAAGTCTGCTTGTCGCATAACTTTAGCAATTTGAGCATTATACTTTGTTAAACGCATTTGCTGATCAGCAGTCATCGTTTCTTTTGCAGCCATATTTAAATGTTGTAATTCAGCAAGATCTCTTCTAGAATTCGCATCAAATGAGGCTATAGCTGCTTGTTGTCTTTGTTGTGATTCTTGTTGCGCTTTTTGTTGAGCAAACTGAGCATCAGTCATTCTTGCTTGTTGCTGTTGCTGTGCTGTAGTTAATACGGCTTCTGATGTAAACTGACCTTGTTGTACTTTAATCTGTTGAGCCATCGAAGCTGTTTGAGATGCAGAAGTTTGACGATTTGCAAGATTCTGCATACGTACTGTCATAGTATGTTGTGCTTGAGATAAATTAGCTTGTTGTTCGTTAGATAGATTTTGTTGCGCTCTTTGCTGTAGTGCTTGTGCATTTGACTGTGCCATTGGTAACGCAGTCTGAATAATTGCATTAAATAAAGCATCTCTACCAACTGTTGAGACAGATAAACCACGCTCTGCCATCATCTGCTCTACTTGTGCTACTGCTGGTCTAGCCCAAGCAGGTGTTGTTCCTTCTTCCATACCTTCCAAAAGCTTACCCATTTGAACAGATACTAAAGCTTCTTCAGGCAAAGCAGCAACCGCAGCCGTTACTTGAGGATTTTCACCACTATCTATTTGTGCTTCTACTGTTGCAGCATCTTCAGCAATTGCTGCCGTAACTTCAGGAGGTACAAGTCCTACAACTGATAACATATCTTCTGCTGCTACAGACCTATCTTGACCTGTTACAGCTTCCATAGTTGCTGCTGCCATTGTAGGTACACCACCTATTTGTGCTGCATCTCCTTGTGGAGCAGTGCCTGTAATTGCTGTACGACCTTCTAAATCTACAGAAGGTACATTTCCTAAGTCTGCAGCTATTTTTGTAGCTGCCTCACCAACTTGTGCGGTTCTTTCTGATGCTTTTGTAAAAGTAGGTACATTATCAATATTTGTATCGCCACCTTCAGGAGTATAGTCTGCTCCATAGAACGTAGCTGTTGCTTCTGCTGCTTCTGGAGGCATGCCCATAATACCAACATACTCTCTTGTTTGTGCTTCTCCTGTTTGAGCTGAACGCTCTCTTGCTAATTTATATTCAGGTAAGTCTTCTAAAGGTACTCCACGACCTTCTGCTATTTTACTTAATCTTTGAAGCTCTACATCTCCAATTGTTCGACCTTCTCTAGTTTTTGCATCTGGTCCTTCAACTTCTGCAGCTACTATTTCTTCTAATCTAGGTAAAAGATCTGCAATAGATTCAGGACTTTGTGTATATAAAGGTGACTCTGCTTTGGCTTTTTCCAAAGCTTCTGAAGAAGGCATTCCAGATTCAGCGCCAATAGGTACTGGAATTCTATCGCCATCAAGACCATAAGCCCATTGCATTCCTTCTGGAGGTTCATCTGCAGGATATACACCATCTGGAGGAGGAGTAAGACTATAATCCTGTGGTAAAGTACCTCTTATATACTTACTAGTTAATTCTGTTATTTCTGTTACTGCTGCTTTTGCGAGTGGGGGTAATCCGTCTTTTAGATCTCTTATTGCTGCATCAATCTGTGGAGTTGCAGGAACAGGCTCACCTGTTTCAGGATCTATTATTACATTACCTTGTTCATCTCTTTTAAATTCGCCTATAGTTGCTGCATCGTATGTTCTACCTTCAACACCTTCTTTAGTACCTATAGGAACTGGGATTCTTTGTCCGTCTGGAGCATAAGCCCATTGCATTCCTTTTGGAGGTCTTTGAGGCATACCTTTTGGCATTCTTCTTGGATCAAAACCTTCTGGAGGCGTAAAACTAAATCCTGTTTCCAAGAATCCAGGTGCTGTTTTGCTTACTCCTGTAGTAACATCTTCTTTATAAAGCGATATTGGTTGACCAGCATCGTCAGTCATTATCTCACCTGTTACAGGATCTCTTTGAAATTGTTCAGCAGTAGTCGCTTCTGCTTCGATAGAAACAGATTTACCAGTAACAGGATCTATTTTAAAGCCTGTCATTTGTTTTGTATCTGCAGCCATTGCAGAAGTAGGATCTGGTTGTCCTATAAGATTTTTTTCTTCTTGAAGTAGTTTGAGAGCATCAGAGAGTGTATAATTCTGACCTTCTGCCATTGGTTGTTTTTCACCAAGCATTTCAAATATATCTTTAGCTGTATATCCTTGTTCATTTTTTGCAATAGTGCCGCCTATGCCTCCTTTTTGATAAGATGTATTTATTTGTTCTGTTGTATATAAACCTGCATCTGTTTTAACAGCATCAGGAAGTATAGCTTCAGGCGCAAGTTCCGACACTTTTCCTTCGGCTGCTGTTTCTACTCTAGCCCTAGTCGCTGCTGCTTCTTCTTCGGTTTGTCCTGCATATACTACTTCTTGTGGTGCTTGGTCTCCTGCTATAATAGGTGTGCCATTACCATTACCATTACCATTGCCACCGCCACCGCCGCCGCCGCCACCGCCGCCACCGCCGCCGCCGCCGCCACCGCCGCCACCGCCGCCACCGCCGCCACCGCCGCCGTTATGAATCCCATACGGCGTTTGCCAACCAGGTCCACCATTCCACTCATCTCCTGTTCTACCTTTAGCTTGAGCTTGTTGTTGTCCAGCTAGTCCAGATAGAGCTTGTGCTTGTGTTCCTTTAGGACCTCTGCTCTGTAGTTGCATAGTATCTTCTGCTCCTGGCAAACCTTGTTGCATTCCCATTAGAGATGCCATTGGATCTACTCCTGCTGCTGTTTGTGGATCTTTAAAAGGTTGTCCTACGTTTGGAGTAGGAGAAACTTGAGACTGTTTAAAAGGCTCTTTCTTTGAAGGATCTTTATGTCTCTTGGGTTGAGAACTTCCACCACCTTTTTTAAGATTTACACGACCACCTTGTCGCATATCTACTCGTTCACCTTTCTTGTATCTTTTTCTTGCCATAATATCTATTTCTCTATTAATCTATCAATTTTAGATTCTAACATCGCATGTTGTCTTTCTATCTTTTGTTCTACTTTTTCTAAAAGTTTCATAATACGATTTAAATCG
>Ga0208920_1000258_pt1 | contig 14018 bp, 17 predicted proteins | sample 19_taG_FD_184094 | JGI IMG/M metagenome (GOLD analysis project Ga0208920, IMG submission 184094) | Marine viral communities from the Subarctic Pacific Ocean - 19_ETSP_OMZ_AT15317 metaG (SPAdes) (version 2) | ecosystem: Environmental > Aquatic > Marine > Oceanic | place: Pacific Ocean | collected...
CAGACGCTAAAACGGCTCAAGGTGCGAGTAACTATTATGTTGATGTGCTTTATAGAAATTCAGAACATATTTACTGGATGGATCATGAAGGAACATTAGCAAATGCTGGTAACACAAAAACTGGACAAACATTCGACCAACAAGGCGCAAATGATTTTAGCGTATATTCTGCTTCACTTACACTTGGAACAGATGATGTTGAACCAACTTTGGGAGAAATGGCGTTAGCATATGATAAATTTGCTGATGCTGAAACAGTTGATGTAAACTTTATTATTGGCGGACCATCACAAGGTGGGGGATTAACTGCTGCTGATGCAACAGGTGACACCCACGCTACTAAAGTGATTGATATTGCTGAAGGAAGAAAAGATTGTGTAGCATTCATTTCACCTGCGAGAGCAGATGTTGTAAATGTTTCTGATCCAATTTCTGCTACAGTTAATGTTAAAGCTTTCGCTGACGGACTTGCTTCAAGTTCATATGCAGTAATAGATAGTGGATACAAATATCAGTATGACAAATACAATGATGTATACCGCCATGTTCCACTTTGTGGAGATATTGCTGGACTATGTGCTAGAACAGATGTAGTTTCAGACCCATGGTATTCACCTGCTGGTTACAGTAGAGGACAAATCCGTGGTGCTGTAAAACTTGCATTTAATCCTAACCAAACACAAAGAGATGATTTGTATAAAGCAAGAGTAAATCCTGTTGTTACATTTCCTGGACAAGGAACTTTGTTGTATGGCGATAAAACAGCACAAGCAAAACCAAGTGCATTTGATAGAATCAATGTAAGGAGACTTTTCATTGTTCTTGAAAAAGCGATTTCTACAGCTGCTAAATTCCAACTCTTTGAGTTCAATGATGAGTTCACAAGAGCAGGATTTAGAAACTTGATAGAACCGTTTTTGAGAGATGTACAAGGTCGTAGAGGGGTAACTGACTTCGCCGTTGTTTGTGATGACACAAATAACACTAGTGATGTAATAGATAGAAACGAATTTAGGGCTGACATTTTTGTTAAACCTGCTCGTTCTATTAACTTCATTCAACTTAACTTCGTAGCAACCAGAACAGGCGTAGCCTTTTCTGAAGTTGCAGGCGCTTAACAGATAGAGGGAGAAATAAAAAATGGCAAACATTAATGATTTTAAAGCTCGTCTAAAGGGCGGTGGCGCAAGAGCGAACCAGTTTAAGGTAACTATGCCTTTCCCTGGATTTTCTGCGGTAGGTGGCGAAACTGCTGACATGGCATTCTTATGTCAGGCAGCGAGTATACCAGGATCAACAGTTGCGGATGTCGCTGTTCCATTTAGGGGTAGATCCCTTTATGTTGCAGGTGACAGAACTTTCTCAACTTGGTCAACTACGGTTACAAATGATACAGACTTCAAGATATACAGAGCGTGTGAAAGATGGTTAAACGGCATTAACAATATGACAGACAATGAGGGGTTAACAAATCCTTCTGACTATCAAGTGGATGCTTTTGTAGACCATCTGGACAGAAACGGTAGTAATCTAAAAACTTATACTTTTAGAGGACTGTTTCCAACTGCATTGGCTGACATATCATTAAGTTATTCTACTAATGACGCTGTAGAAACTTTTGATGTAACTTGGAGATATCAATATTTTGAAACTGATACTACTACATAAACAAAAAAGTTATTAAAGGAAATATAATATGGTACAACTATTGGGATTCCAAATAACGAGACCAAAAAAGGAGACGGACAGTAAATCTACACAAGCATTTACTGTTCCTTCTTCTGATGACGGCACAACAACTATATCTGCTGGCGGATATTTCGGCCAATACTTGGATATGGATGTTACCGCTAAAAATGAAACAGATTTAATAAGACGATATCGGGAGATTGCTCAACATCCAGAATGTGATATGGCAGTTGAAGATATCATCAATGAGGTTATTGTATCGGATGAAAGAGATTCATCCGTATCTATTTCCTTGGATAAACTAGGAATTTCTGATAACATTAAAACAAAAGTTCGTGATGAATTTGATGAAATTTTAAGTTTAATGAATTTTGATGAAAAGGGTCACGACATTTTTAAGCGATGGTATATTGATGGTAGAATATACTTTCATAAGGTAATAGACCCAGCAAGTCCTCGTAAAGGAATAACAGAACTACGGTATATTGACCCACGAAAAATTAAAAAGATTCGTGAGGTTAAAAAACACCGTGATGTTAAAAGAAAAGGAATTGAAGTTATAGAGGAAACTGCGGAGTGGTTTGTCTATAATGAAAGAGGCATAGAAGGACCAACATCAAATGTTGGTGTCAAGATTGCTGCTGATACTATTACATATGTTACCTCTGGTGTCATAGACCAGAATAAAAATTTAGTGATGAGTCATTTGCATAAGGCAATTAAACCTGTCAATCAATTGCGAATGATTGAGGATGCTGTTGTTATTTACAGAATAGTAAGAGCACCTGAACGAAGAATTTTTTATGTTGATGTAGGAAACTTACCTAAAGTAAAAGCGGAAGCATACCTTCGGGATGTTATGGCAAGATATAGAAATAAACTTGTCTATGACGCTTCAACTGGAGAGATTCGGGATGATAGAAAACATATGTCTATGCTCGAAGATTTTTGGTTACCTCGTAGAGAGGGTGCAAAAGGAACAGAAGTTACTACATTGGCAGGTGGACAAAATCTTGGTGAGATTTCAGATGTTCAATACTTTCAAAAGAAATTATATAAGTCATTGAATGTCCCCATTTCAAGAATGGAATCAGATAGTGGTTTTAATCTTGGTAAGGCAGCAGAAATAACTAGGGATGAAGTAAAGTTTTCTAAATTTGTTCAACGATTAAGAAAAAGATTTACACAGGTTTTTAATGATATTCTAAAAACACAACTTGTTTTAAAGGGTATTATTACAATAGATGATTGGCCAAAAATTAAGGAACATATACAATATAGTTTCTTAAAAGATGGATATTTTGCAGAATTAAAAAATGCAGAAATATTGAGAGATAGAATTGATTTAGCAGGTGCGATAACTCCATATATTGGAAAATTTTATTCTCTTGAATATGTAAGGAAAAATGTTTTACGACAAACTGATGAGGATATTGCTGATATTGATTCTCAAATTGAAAACGAAATTAAGACTGGTGTTATTGCTCATCCTGAAGCAGAAACAATGACAACTTCAAGTAATAAGGGTGATAATACCGATATAAATATAGAAGGAGATGAATAATTATGCCAGATGATAATGTAGTAAAAATGGTTGATTCTCTTGCGGCTGATGATAATGTTGCTGCTCAAAGTGCATTTAAGGATGCTCTTGCAAGTAAGATTGGAACAGCATTGGACAATAAAAGGCAAACTGTTGCTAGTGATTGGTTGAATGCTGCTCAAGATGCTGAAGCAATAAAAGATGCTGCTGGATTAGATAAGGTTTCGGGTGCAATTGCACCTTCTGGATTAGGAGTAGAACCTGAAAAACCTGAGGATGAAACTGAAACTACACCTGAAGTTGAAACACAAGCTGACCAACCGCAGGATGATAGTGATGAACAACCTGCCGTTTAAAAAGTTTAGAAAACAACTTGATGAACGAAGGTATAGTGGTCCTGAAGGAACACAGGAGTTTGAAAAATTATCTCCGAGGTTACGGAAGGCAATTAATGATGTATATGATATAATTAATAATACTAAAGGTTCTATTGTTTCAAAAATAGAAAGTATTATTAGTAAGGTGGCGAAGAAACACGGTGTCAAGGTAAATGACATTGAGGATTATTTTGATAACGAATTAATAAAGTAAGGAAAACAAAATGGCTTTTGCAACAAGAAATATAAGAGATACAGTTGTGGCTGCTGGTGGTCAAGGAGGAACAAGTCAACATGGAACAGTAGTTGTTCATTTGGATCATTCTTCTGATAGTGCTACTTCTGTTGCTTTGGACGCAAGTGCATTAAGTGGTCACGCAAATGGTGCTAAATTAAGTATTAAAAGAATTTGGTGGGGGTTGGCGGGTTCAGTAGAACTTCAATTTGTAGGTGCCTCAGCAGATACACACGCTATTAGGCTTACAGGTGCAGGAGATTATACTGGTCCTGCAATTGCTAATAATGCAACTAATACTGGTGCAACATCTGGTGATTTAGAATCAGTTGCTGCTGCCGCAACAGGATTTATTATCTTGGAGTTAAGAAAAGACGCTTCATTTACAGCGTAGTTTTAATAAGGTTTAGATTATGACAATTACTAATACACTTGTGGTTGATACCGCAGATAAAACGATTATACAATCGAAAGGTATTGGTAGTGAAACTGACCAGACGATAATTGATCCGATGGAAGAACCTACAAAACTAACTAACGCAACAAATGAATCGTTAGTAAGTTTAATAGAATGTTTTTATTTGATTGAAGGAACTGGTACTGTAACAATTAAAGCAGGAAGTGAAACAGGTAATTTGACTTTGACAGGAAAAGGAAAATATGGATTACGACCTGACCAGTTGAAGTTTGGTAATGATGGAATAATAACACTATCAACTGACTCAAGTGTGGATAGTTATTTGATGGTAACAGAATTTAGGAGAAATGAAGATTAATGGCTGATGCTGTAACAACTCAAACACTTTCAGACACCTCTGGTGTAAAAAGTGTGGTGAAAATGACAAACATAAGTGATGGTTCAGGAGAAACTCTTGTAACTAAAATGGATGCTTCCGCATTAAATGGTATGTCGGAAGATGCTACGAAAAAAGTTTCTAAAATTTGGTATAGTGTGAATACAACAAATGGAAAATCGGGTGTTGAATTATTATGGGCAGGAAGTGGTGCAAGTTCAGCGAATAAAACAATTTGTATTTTATCAGGTAATGGATTTTGGGATTTAAAAACAGCGGGTAATGAAATAGAGAACAATGCTACATTAACTGCAAGCACATCACCTGCAGGAGATTTGTTACTTTCAACAAAAGGTTTTGTGTCGGGTGATAACTATTCACTTATAGTTGAAGTAAGATAAATGGCTAAAAAGAAAAGAGATTATTCTAGGGAGATACTAGAACGAATTGTTGGATCAAAACGCAAAACTGATTTGGCAGAAAAGTTTAAAGAAGCGTTTGCTGAAAAGTATGGCATTAAGCGTGAAGAAATGAAAAAAGGAATTGTAGATAAAATCTATAATAAAGAAAAGGTGGAGAGATGAAACTAATTACAGAAACAATTGAAGATATCGAAGTCTTAACAGAAGCCAATACTAAAGGCGGTAAAGACTATAAGATAAAAGGTGTCTTTATGCAGGCGGATATCAAAAACCGTAATGGTCGAGTCTATCCGGTTGCAACACTTTCAAAAGAAGTGTCAAGATATACTACAGAATACATTAATAAAAGACGAGCTTTTGGAGAGTTGGGACATCCAGATGGACCAACTGTTAATCTTGAAAGAGTATCACATATGATTACAAGTTTGAAACCAGAAGGAAAGAATTTTATTGGTGAAGCAAAAGTTATGGATACACCATACGGTAAAATCGTAAAGAATCTAATTGATGAGGGCGCTCAATTGGGCGTATCATCAAGAGGGATGGGTTCTATACAATCTTCCTCTCAAGGAAATGTTGTTGGGAAAGATTTTTATTTAGCGACAGCAGCAGATATTGTTGCAGACCCTAGTGCTCCAGATGCTTTCGTAGAAGGCATTATGGAAGGCAAAGAATGGGTTTGGGATAATGGTGTGTTAAAAAGTAAAACTGTAGAAGAATATAAGTCTGAAATCGAAAGAGCAAGACGAACAGAATTGGCGGAAGTAAAGTCTAAAGTATTTAAGGACTTTGTTTCTAAACTATAAAATCTACGCAAAATAATAAAAAGCGCAGGTTTATAAATGGTAATTGTTATAAATAATAATAACTGAAAGATTAAAAATTTTTAATATTTAAGGAGAGACCGAATGGCTGAAACTGAAATTAAGCAAGAAGTAGAACAAGAAGTAAGAGCGGAAGAGCTTGACACAAAGGGTGACCCTAGTGCTCCAGCAAAATCCGGTGGCGCTTCCGAACCTACTCACCTTAAAAATGACGCTGAAGATTTGGGACCGGCAGTAGTTAAAAATACTGACAAGCTTCCAGACTCAACGAAAAAGGTTAAGAAGCACTCGGACCAGGTTACTGCAAATGCTAAGGACGGTTCATTACCGAAAGATAATAAACCATCTGCAGCAGCTGAAGAAGTAGAAATTACTCCTGAAGAAGCAATTGACCTTTCTAGCGATGTTAAAGCATTAGTTTCAGCGGATGCAGATTTGAGCGATGAGTTCAAAGAAAAAGCTGCAACCATTTTTGAAACTGCTGTTAGAACACGCATTAAAGAACAAGAGGCAAAACTTAAAATCCAGTATGATGAAAAGCTTTCAAAAGAATCTGAAACAATTAAAGGAGCAATGGCTGAAAAGGTTGATGCTTATTTAAATTATGTTGTTGAAGAATGGATGAAAGAAAATGAGTTAGCAGTTGAGAGAGGTATTCGTACCGAAATTGCTGAGGACTTTATTACTGGTCTTAAAACTCTATTCAAAGAACATTATATTGATGTTCCTGAAGAAAAGTATAATGTATTAGATGATTTAACAAATGAAAAAGACAAACTTGAAGATAAACTTAATGAAAAAATTAAAGAAAATGTTGAGTTGAATAAGCAAGTTGGTGAGTTCACTAGAGATAAACTTATTGGTGAAGTTGGAAGCGATTTAGCTGATACTGAACTGGAAAAGTTTACTTCTATGGCTGCAAATGTTGAATACGATAATGCAGATAAATTTAAAGAGAAATTAGAAACTGTTAAAGAATCTTATTTCCCTAAAACGAAACAAGAAACAGCTTCACCGAAAGACGAAGTTGATTCTGTGGCGGCAAACGAACCAAGTGATTTTGGATCGAAGAGCGATGCTATGGCTGCATATACGGCCGCTATTTCAAAAAACCTTAAAAGTGTAAAACTTTAAGGGTGAACAATATTATAAAAATATTAATTAATTAATAGGAGAGATAAAATGTATCTTACTGAAAATTTACAAGAAAAGTGGCAGCCAGTCCTAGAACATCCAGATTTGCCAAAAATCGAGGATTCTTACAAACGAGCTGTTACTACAGTTATCCTAGAAAACCAAGAGAAAGCGGTTAGAGAAGATGCTAGTTTCCTTTCAGAAGCAGCACCCGCTAACTTTAGTGGCACTATGCCTGATACAGGTGGAGTTGCCAAATGGGATCCTGTTTTAATATCTTTAGTTAGACGAGCTATGCCTAACTTGATTGCTTATGATATCTGTGGCGTTCAACCAATGACTGGTCCAACAGGACTAATCTTTGCTATGAAGTCAAGATATGGTAGTCAAGCGGGTTCAGAAGCGTTGTTTAACGAAGCTGATACTGACTATGGTGCTAGGGATGCTGCTGGAGGTTCTGGTTCAACAGATGCTCATGTAGCTTCAAACCCTGCCATTCTAAATGATGATTCAGCTGGAACCTATACTACTGGTTCTGGGTTTACTACAACTCAAGCAGAAACATTAGGTGACGGAACAGATGAGTTCGCTGAAATGGCTTTCTCAATTGATAAAGTTACTGTTACTGCTAAGTCAAGAGCTCTTAAAGCTGAATATACTATGGAACTTGCTCAAGATTTAAAAGCAATCCATGGTCTAGACGCTGAAACAGAATTGGCTAACATCTTGTCAAGTGAAATTCTTGCAGAAATCAACCGTGAAGTAGTTAGAACTATTTACTCACACGCTAAAAAAGGCGCTCAAATAAACACAACTACTGCAGGTGTCTTTGATTTAGATACTGACTCAAATGGTCGTTGGTCTGTTGAGAAATTCAAAGGACTTCTTTTCCAATTGGAAAGAGATGCTAATGCGGTTGGGCAATTAACTCGTAGAGGAAAAGGTAATCTAATTATCTGCTCTGCTGATGTTGCTTCTGCCCTTGCTATGTCTGGCGTACTTGATTACGCTCCAGCACTTTCAACTAACTTAAATGTTGATGACACAGGTAATACTTTTGCAGGTGTTCTTAACGGCAAATTTAAGGTTTATGTTGATCCATATAGTGCTAACATAGACGCTAAACAATTCTATGTTGTTGGCTATAAAGGAACAAGTCCATACGACGCTGGACTATTCTATTGCCCATATGTTCCACTACAAATGGTGAGAGCAGTTGGTCAGAATAGTTTCCAACCAAAAATCGGATTTAAAACTCGATATGGTATGGTTCAAAATCCTTACGCAACTTCAGCTGGGCTTGGTGCATTAGATAATTCTGGTGCAGTTGGCGCTACACACTTAAACTTATATTACAGACGAGTTAAAGTTACTAACTTAATGTAATTGAGTCTAGAAATAGAAATAAATTTAGGGGGCTTTTGCCCCCTTTTTTTTGCTCTGAAAGTATTATAAATAGTAGTATGACAACAACAAAAGCAGTAGATAGGTCGCCTGATAAATTGGACTATGCAAGTCCGGTACAGTTTAAGTTTACTTGTGCGAAGTTACCTTTGATAGAGTTTTTTTGCCAGACAGCAAACATTCCTGGTATTACTTTAGGTGAAGCAACACAAGAAACAGGCCTGGTAGATATTCCTATACCTGGTGATAAGATTACATATCAGGGTTTAAATATTTCGTTTCTTGTGGATGAGAATTTAAATAACTATAAAGAATTGCACGATTGGATGACTGGTTTAGGATTTCCTGAAAAACATCAGCAGTTTACAGATTTATTAGCAACAGGACACGACAGATTTCCTACATCAAAGGTAGGAACAGCAACTCCTAGTAAGGATTCTGGTTCAAAATATATAACTGCACCACTTGATGCTGGTGCAACATATTCGGATGCAACTTTAACTGTTTTAAATAGTAAGAATATTGCAAAAACAGAAATACGGTTTCGAGATATCTACCCAACATCACTTGGTGCCTTGTCGTATAATGTAAAAGCAAGTGATGTAGATTATTTAGCTGTTGATGCTGGTTTTGCTTATACACTTTATAGTATAGTTCAGATTAGCACGGTTTAATTTTCTTGACTTTCTTACTGTTTTTTGATATAATGGTATATTATGACATTAGAAGAATTACAACAATTAGTGGATAAAGATTTGAAACTTGATGATACGGAACTTGATTCTGAATCAGCAAGAATACCTTTATTGCACAACAAATACCTCCAACATTTTAATAAGTTTACCCTATTGCTGAAGAAAGCGCAACAAGACTATAATGGATTAACTCGGGAGAAGTGGGAATATTATACTGGTAAAGCCGATGAATCTGTCTATAGAGAAAAGCCATTTGATTTGAAAGTCCTTAAATCTGATGTACACATTTATATAGATTCAGATGAAGATATACAAAAGGCGGATCAAAAAGTAGCATATTTAAATACTGTTGTTAAATATTTAGAACAGATATTAAGAGGTTTAAACAATCGAACATTCTTAATTAAGAATATGATAGAGTGGAAGAAGTTTACAAGCGGAGCAATATAATTATATGAATCAAAATAATTCTGAAACTCTAATTATAGAGAAAAAGGACGAGGTGTATCTTACACTTGATGCTGAACCAAGTATTCTACAAGAAATATCTGTTTTCTTCACTTTTTATGTTCCAGGATACAAGTATATGCCCAGCTTTCGGAACCGGATTTGGGATGGAAAGATACGATTATTCTCTCAAAAGTACAAAGAGATATATTTTGGACTTTATCCATATATTAAAGCGTTTGCTGAAGAGCGAGGTTATTATATTGTTTGTGGCAAGAATGTTGATATAGATAATAAGGTAGATAAAGAAACAGTAATTAAATTTTGTAATAGTTTAGGTCAAAAGTTTGAAGCAAGAGATTATCAAGTGGACGCTATCTATCACAGTTTAAAATATAATCGAGCATTACTATTAAGTCCTACAGCAAGTGGTAAATCATTTATCATCTATACTCTTATTCGATACTACACACATTTACTAAAAGATAAACCAAACAATCGGTGTTTGTTAATTGTTCCGACTACATCATTGGTCGAACAAATGTATACTGATTTCAAATCATATGGATGGAATGTAGATAAGAATTGCCATAGATTGTATAGTGGATATTCCAATATAACAAATAAGAAAGTTCTCATATCTACTTGGCAAAGTTTGTACCGATTAAAAACAGATTACTTTCAGCAGTTTGGTATTGTCTTTGGAGATGAAGCACACTTATTTAAATCAAAATCATTGACAGCAATAATGACGAAATTAACAGCCTGTAAATATAGGATTGGATTAACAGGAACTTTGGATGGTGCTCAAACCCACAGGTTAGTATTAGAAGGTTTGTTTGGTGCTGTTAATAAAGTTACATCAACAAAGAAACTGATAGACAAGAAACAGTTGTCTAATTTAACTGTCCGATGCTTGATTTTAAAGCATACAGATATAAATTGCCATGCATTTCGGAATGCAAAGTATCAGGATGAGATAGATTATTTAGTGAGTAGTAGTTCACGAAATAACTTTATAAGACGCCTAGCGTTGAATTTAGAGGGGAATAGCCTATGTTTATTTCAATTAGTAGAGAAACACGGCAAGAACCTACACGAAATGATAAAAGAGAAAGCGGATAGTAATAGAAAGGTATTTTTTATTTACGGAGGAGTTGAAGCAGATGAAAGAGAAAAAATCAGAGCGATTACAGAAAAGGAATCCAATGCAATTATTGTAGCATCATATGGCACATTTAGTACTGGTATTAATATTCGCAATTTACATAATATTATTTTTGCTAGTCCAAGTAAGTCCAGAATTAGAAATTTACAAAGTATAGGTAGAGGTCTCCGATTGGGAGATAATAAAACTTCTGCTACTTTATATGATATAGCAGATGATATGACTTACCATAGTAGGGAAAACTTTACCTTAAAACATTTTCAGGAACGAATAAGCATTTATACCGAAGAGGAATTTGATTATGAAATTCACAATGTTCAGTTGAAAGATTAGATAAATAGTAGTATGGAACAAAAACAGCAAACGGAATATAAATTAATTAAGTTGATTGATGGTACCGAATTAGTGGGACAGATATCGGTAAGCGATAATGATAAGTTTCTGCGAATTGTGGAACCATTACAATTAAAAACTGTGGCAAGACCATCTAATTTTGGAATGAGAGATGATTCTTCTTTGTCGCCGTGGCTTCCGTTTTCAACTGATAAGGTTTTCTCCATTCCAAAAGAAAGAGTTATAACAATAGCAAGTATTAATAAGGATTTATCTCATTATTATGAAGCAATTAAAAAACGACTTGAAGGTAAACCGATAAAACCCCCTTTAAGCCCACAAGAAATGGATAAAATATTAAGACTTGCTGAACAAATGGAACAAGACCAAATTACGGAAGAAGAAAGACGAAGTATGATGGATGAATTGAGCGATGAAGAATTAGATTTTTTGAATAAACCTACTCCTAGGACCTTACATTAGGTTTTATTCCATCTGCAAAACCCTACAGGTCTATTATATCACCATAGGATTATTTGTCAAGCAAATTGTTTATATTATAGGATTTTTTAATGAGTATTATGTTTTGTTTAGGTAATGGTAATTCACGAAAAGAATTTGACCTTAATAAATTAAAAAAGTATGGAACTGTGATTGGGTCCAACGCAATCTATAGAGATTTTACACCAGACATTTTAGTAGCATTAGATTCAAGAATGAGTCACGAAATTTACCGTAGTGGATATTGTTCTAAAAATGTTTCTTATTTAGGATACTGGACACCAGTTCCGAGATTTGTTGGAGAAGAAATGTTAAGAACAATGGCAGATAAAACTGATATTGTTTGGAATGATAGTGAAGAAGTTGTTTGGGATCAAACTGTTGTTTATCACGGTGCGGATGGAGTATTCACACTTATGAAAGGTCATAATTTAGGCATAACTTATATTACAGGTGTTGCAAAAGAAGATAAAGTAGTTAATATTGAACCAGATATAGATAATTTTGCTTATGCAACTGGCGCTAGGGCAATATATCTTGCTTGTGAATTAGGAGCAACAGAAATTTTTATTATAGGACACGATTTATACTCATTAGATAATAAGATAAATAATATCTATGCAGGCACGGATGGTTATGCAACAGAAAATGCTAATTTTGCTAGACCTGATAATCCAGATGAAACCTATAATTGGATCAAACAACATAAGAATACATTTAAAAAGTTTCCAAACATCAAGTTTTGGAAAGTAAATATGAATCCTATTGGTTCAAGTCCAATAGATTGTGAAGTTGAAGAATGGAAAAATTGTGAAAATTTGGAATATATTACTTCCAAAGAATTTAATTTATTTCTTGACAGCAAGAAGGAAATTTAGTATAATAGAAACATAATGAAAGAATTATTATGAAAAAGAAAGTAACACAGCACTATGTGGACAACAAGAAGTTTTTGGAAGCAATGGTTATCCATAAAGAAAAAGTTAATAATGCTAAAGAAAATAACAAAACAAAACCAGATGTTACGAACTATATAGGTGAATGCTTTTTAAAGATTGCCAATCATCTATCTTACCGACCGAATTTTATTAACTATACTTACCGAGACGATATGATTTCGGATGGTATAGAAAACTGTTTGCAGTATATGAATAATTTTAATCCAGAAAAGAGTAAAAATCCATTTGCATATTTTACACAGATTATATATTATGCATTTATAAGACGAATACAAAAAGAAAAGAAACAAACATTAGTAAAACAAAAGATGATTGCTAATGCAGGTGTTGAAAATATAATGGATCAACACGAAGGAGATGACTCTCAATACAGAAGTCAACTATTGGATTTTTTACAAAGGAATCAAAAGATAGAAGAACCCGAGAAGAAAAAGAAGGACAAAAAGTAATTATATTATAAGGTAGGTATGAAAATAGCGATTTTATCGGACACCCACTTCGGTGCTCGTAATGATAGTTTAATATTTGATGATTATTTTCACAAATTTTACAATGATATATTTTTTCCTTATTTAAAGGAACATAATATCAAGACACTTATTCATTTAGGTGATGTTGTAGATAGAAGAAAATACATTAACTATAGAATAGCACACAATTTTAGACACAAGTTTTTACAGCGATTATGGGATGAAAAAATAGATACTCATATCATAATTGGTAATCACGATATTTATTTCCGTAATACAAACAAAGTAAATGCCATAAAGGAGTTATGTACAACTGCTGATGGTCTACACGAGCCTTGGATTTATGAAGAACCAAAAGTTGTAGACTTTGATGGATTAAATATATTAATGCTACCGTGGATTAATCCAGAAAACGAAGAACACTCCCTCAAAACATTAGAAACAGCACACGCCGATATTGTTATAGCACATTTAGATTTGAATGGATACCCAATGACAAATGGTGTGGTTCAAACTCACGGTTATGATAGAAGTATAGTTGCAAGATTTGAAAAAGTTATGAGTGGACACTTTCATAAGAAAAGTGATGATGGCCAGGTATTTTATTTGGGATGTCAATATGAAATGACTTGGGCTGATTATGAGAACCAAAAGGGGTTTCATATATTTGATACAACAACAAGAGAATTAGAATATATTAAAAATCCATATACAATATTTAAGAAATTATTTTATGATGATACGGAAACTAATTATGATAATTTTAATATTAAACCATATCATCAAAAGTTTATTAAACTGGTTGTTGTTAATAAAAAAGATAATCAGATGTTTGATAGGTTGTTAGAACGATTATATAATGATATTTCAGTTCACGAATTAAAAATATTGGAAGACTATTCTGCTTTAACTCATCATAATGTAAGCGATGATATAGTGGAAGGATCCGAAGATACAATGACATTAGTAAGTAATTATGTTGACCAATTGCCAGTTGATTTGGATAAAGACAAGTTAAAGATT
>Ga0208920_1000260_pt1 | contig 13984 bp, 9 predicted proteins | sample 19_taG_FD_184094 | JGI IMG/M metagenome (GOLD analysis project Ga0208920, IMG submission 184094) | Marine viral communities from the Subarctic Pacific Ocean - 19_ETSP_OMZ_AT15317 metaG (SPAdes) (version 2) | ecosystem: Environmental > Aquatic > Marine > Oceanic | place: Pacific Ocean | collected...
CTTGCGCCACTTCCTGATGGTATCCACCAGCCACTTGTGGTCGATGGGGATAGACAGATCAGCCCTGGCTTCGTCGCCAGCTTTGAGGGCAGCCTTGCGAATAATCCCCCTGCCCTGCGCCGTTGGGGCACCTGGGATACGACGAAGCCGATCAGCAGTGGGATTAGGATGCCTAGAGTAGAGGGCAAACATCTCCATCTCAATATCACCGTGGTCATAGTCAACTGACTGCGGTGAAGGAGATGTGTAGTAAGCCTCGTCTCCTCTTGGTCCCCTCTGGAAGTACTGTTCTGTACCAGTTACTTCATCTATTGTCCTACCTGAGTTAATCTCATGAATCTTCTCCCTCAGGTAGTCATCAGGAGTCTTGTCTGTACTGTGGGACCATGTCTTAGCTCTTGCATCAAACAGTCTAACAGTAGAGTCAATCTGTGGATCACTGATGTTAAGCTGCCCGTTATCCCTTGCTGCCTTTAGCATGTGACCAAACTTGATAGATGCACCTGATAGTTCAGACAGGGAAACAGCTTTCAAACTCTTCTCAATGTCACCCATGATCTGACCTTCAGCATCTACCAGAAGGTCACTGCCAAACAGACCATTGTTGACCACCCCATGGGACTGCATCTGATCTCTAAGCTGATGACCAGTAAACTTAGTACCATCAGGCATGGTGATCAGGTCATCAGCCATGGTCTTACGTCCACCAAGCAGGGCTTCAGCAGCCTCCCTTGCTATGATGGGCAGGTTCTCTGTCCCACCGGCTTGGATGGTGAGCATCTGAGCATACCGCTTGGGGTTGACTACTCCACCTAGCCAGTTGTTAAAGATATTGGAGTATTGATTTCTTAAGAGGTAGCCTGTAGATAACAGGGCATATCCCTTCCACAGCCCCTGGGCCTTCCTGAAGCCCTCAAAGAAAGCCGTGGCCTCATCTTCTCCAGTGAAGTAGCGGTTGGCCTTACGAAGCTGATCAGCCATCGCTATGGGCATCATATGGAGAGGGCCACTAGCTAGCTGATTCTCTGCCTCCTCCAGAGTCTCACTAATCTTGCTGCCAGTAGCATCCCTTGTTACATCATCCAGCTTAAACTGAAGGTCATCGAGGTTGACGGGTTCATACCCCATGTCCCTCCACTGCTTCATCCTGACCTTGTCCTTGAGCAGAGAGGCCCCATCTGTGGGGTCGATCTGCCTGACCAGCCCAGTATCAGCAATTACGGAGTTGATGAAGTGCCTAGAGGCAGTAGCCCGCACTGTCTCAATCCCCAGCCTTGCGCTAGACAGACCGATATCCAACTCAGTAGGCGTACCAGATGCCAGCCTCTGCTGCATGGTCTTGTAGACCTTGGCCTTCTGGAAGCTCTGCGTCCCCTCAAGAGGGGCACCTCTAACATCTGGCGTCAGGGGATTGGTCGGCGTCTCCTTAGCAAACCCCAGCCTACCCTCAGTGAAATCCCTCCAGATCAAAGCAGACTGCTGGGTCTGTGGGGCACGAGCAGGGAAGTAGCCACTCATCAACTTGGAGAGTAGGCCCTCCTTGACGCTCCTCTCGCCCCAGACATTCCACATATTGCGGAACTCCACAGCCTTCTCTAGTAGCTCCTTGCCCTTCTCCAGCCCTTCTCCCTCAGTCATGCCCCGCTGCATCATGTGAGACTGAACAGCAGCCAGGAAGGGATCGTTAGCCCCCTTCGTGGGGTCTGCCACTAGTCGCGTAGCCCCGTCACCAATCTGGCTGGTTGTGGTCTTCACATCATCCAACAGGACGGTGAGGATACGAGCCTCATCAGCAGACATGCTAGCTCTAGCAGCCTTGACCACGTCGGAGATCTCCACCATCCCCCGCGAACGGGCGGCAATCATCTTCTTCCGCAACTGAAGGGACTGCTCTACGCCCATCTTGCCAGACTTCAAGGCCTCCTGTAGAGACTCATCCAACTGGCCAAACCCAGGTGCCTTGGTGATATCCTCAGCGTTGGCGGCGAACTGCCTGAGCCTGAAGTGGGGCAGGAAGGCAGACCCCAGATTACCAGCGGTCTTGAACCCTGCGTTGTTGATGGCATTGGCAGCATTGAAGACGGTGTCAGACATCCTCAACTTACCGCCTGCCTTGGCCAGACCAAACCCAGTGTAGGTAAGGGGGTCAAGGAAGACGTCCATCAGGAATCCCACCATGGGATTCAGCCAGCGGTTGTTCTCTGCCTTACCAAACACTTCCTGCTCTTGAAGGACATCAGACCACGTAGGCCTACGAGCAGCCTCTAGCTCAATCCCAGGGAGGGCGTTGATGAACTCTGTCCCAGCCTGCCAGAATGCTTCGTCTACCTTGCCTGTTCTGCCTAGCTCTTGGAAGAATGCAGCAGGAGTATGCACCCCGATACTGAGCAGATCGAAGGCTCCCTCAAGGAAGGTGCCGTCTGTCCCGACTGACCCACCTTGAAACGGCAGGTGAACCAAAGCCTCAGCCTGTTCCCGATCCTCAGGAATAGGGATACCAGCCGCTCCAAGGCCCGCCTCTAGGTTCCTGACCTCAGTAGCCGCACCTTGAGCCGAAGCCTGCTGACGGGGCCCTATAGGGGCTGACGTGAAGCCTGGATTAGGGGTGTTCAGTTGGTCATTATTGGGCAGGAAGGGAAGTCCTAGGCCTGCCCCGCTGAATCCTAAGCCGCCTTGATTGATTTCAGCCATTGCCACTACTCTCTTGTCCCAGTATAGACTCAAGGAAACTGTTTACGCCAGGGCTTTGCTGAAGAACCCCTGGGATATTCTTAATGTTTTCAAAGTCGGTCTGCACAGCGCCTGGAATTGTTTTCAGAACGGCCCCTGCCTGATCTAAGAATGGCAACTGTTGGCTCTCAATAACAGAATCTGAAATCATTCGCGATCCAGGGCTCATGCGTAAGCCCAGATACTCACCCAGCGGGCCCCTGACAAGGGGGCCTTGTTCAAATTCCAGTTCCCTGAATTGCTCAAGAAGCGGCGCGATGATCCCTTCTGCTCCCTTGGCCTTGATCTTGTTGTGTATAGAGCTTGGGTCAAGATACATTCTGATAGCCTCATCATGAAAGTGAGGCACCATCCCATACTGACTGCCAGATAAAAATGCCCTTGCCGCCGCCTCGTCCGACCCGTCTGGAATCGCCTTGGACATTTTCAACGTGACGGCATGTTTCCGCGCTGCCGCGAATTGGGGCATGAGATCTTTTTGTGCCTTTGCGAGAGCCTCAGACTTTGAGAGAGGCTCACTAGTGTCAGAGGCCTCTAGCCAAAGTTCATGTGCCCACTCAGCCACCCTCGCTTCTGTAGGCATTGGCGGAAAATCAGATGCGCTCAGACCCAGGTCAGACAACATGCCTAACATAGCCGTGTGGTCACTGCTAATAGTGCCCACTCCGTCGCTTCGCATTTCAGAAAATCGGTGTGCCAACTCTGGAGACATTTGTTGCATGGAAACAATCATCTGCTGAACCGACTCAGCAATAGCCCGCTCGCTGGCCACCCGAACCTCCCTGGAGGCCGACTCATCGAGAAGGGCGCGCTGGGCGTCAATGTCACGCAAGCGGACAGTCTCATCATTCGCAATCCTGCCTAGCGCCTGCTGCACAAATGAGGCTACTCGCCCCTGATCTTCTGGGTTGACAAAAGTGGGCATCTGGAAGGCGTCTACCTCGTCCTTTGAAGTCATTGCCTGTATTCTGCCCAGCACGCCGTCAAGCCTCTGCCGGTCTGCTGTCTGCTGCCGTAGAGCTAGCTCATCCTGGGCAATGCGATTAGCCTCATTTTGAGCAGTAAGACGATTCTCAGCCTCTGTGCTTAGCCGCTCCTCAGTCGTTTCAAACTGGCTTTTCTGTTGGGCCTGTGAAGCCAGAAACTGAGACTGTTGTTGATTGCGATTCCTGGCCTGATTGAGACTATCAACAGCCCCAGGTATGGCCGCAGTTGCCCCGCTGAAGAATCCCTTAGCTAGTTTTCCGCCGAGTCCCATTGTATTAGCCTATGGTGTCGTTGTCGGAGCCGGAGGACGCCCGAGAAAGGCTGAGGCCCCTGCTACTGTTGCCGCACCAGCGAACTGGCCTACGGCTTCCCACACCCCCATCTCCTGCGTGAAGGGCGATACTCCAGCCACCCAGCCCATGATGGCGTTTAACTGTTCTGCGTCCTCGAACCTGTCCAAGAAGTTTCTTGGGGCAGGCTGAATAGTAATATTCTGCCCGCTGACAAGCTGTGTAATCTGACCGGCATCCAGGGTCATATTATGCACATTGTCAACATTCTGACGCAGCCAGTTCTCCTTTTCTGTGTCATTCATGCTGTCAAATCTATCACTGGCCATCACGTCCATCCCGAGGCCCCTCTCAATCACATCAGCCCAGTTGCCATCTGGGTGGTTGTCCATCAAGTCGCCAATGGTGCTAGTGTAATTATAGGCGTGGGCAGTCCCCACCCCGCCACTTAGCTGAACCTCCAACCCCCTCACCCCTTCTTCGGTGGGATTCGCCTCAAGGGCAGCTACGTCTAGAATCCTGGCATTGTCTAGGCTTGGCAATACTTGAGTGATGGTTGTGTTTAAGGCGTTAGAAAAATTGCCCTTCTGCCTATCATTCGCCCTACCAATCAGGCTGTCTAAGGTAAGATCCAATGGCGTCGAACCAAGAATGCCATTCCAAGTAGAGTTCTCCCTCGACTCCTGGCGAGTCATAGCATCTACGGTGCGATCAAACTGCTCCTTTTGCATACCCATGGCTGCCGCCTGCTGAACCTTGGCATTGCCGTAGTCACGCTGATAGATATCCATGCCTCGATTGAAAGCCTGAGGGTCTACGTTGTCACCAAAATGCTTCATTGCATCAGCGCGGAGTTCTGCCTCAGACTTATTTGGATCATCAACCCTGAGGTGTTCATACTGCATTAAAGCAGACTGCCAGTTATCCTCATCAAGGCCCACCTGACTAGCCACATCCAGCGTAACCTGCTGCCAGCGTCTGTCATTCTCATCTTCCAGGCCCTGAAGCTGACGGTTAGACAGCCCAGTAGCATCCGACAACTGCTTGTAAGCTAGGCCCCGCTCTAGCTGCTGCTGCATAATCGTGGCCGAGAACTGCCTTGACTGAGCCGTCATGGTGCCAGCCTGGATCGCCTCACCCCTAATCAGGGCATCCATCTGCTCAGGAGTGACATTCTCACCCGTATTAGTGAAGAAGTTCTCTTGCATCCGCTGATATTCAGAAGTCTGATCCCAGAGATGGGGAGGCACGCTTCCAAAGACGCTGGTATCCACACCCAAATCATCAGCCTTCATGTCGCCCACCTCAGTTGTGCCAGTGATGTTGGCCCACTGCTGAGCGATGTCAGCCGACTGACGCTCTGATGCCTGTGCCATCTGGGCATTGAACTGACGGTACCTCTCTTGGAACTCCTCGTCCTGAATGTCCTGACCTTCAAGGAAGGCCTTGTTGAACTGACGCACAGATTCAGTGAACTCCCTGTTGTTCAGGGTAGTAGCCACCCCAGCAAGGGTCTGGTGCTTCACGCCAGTAACTGGATCACGCATGAACCCCAACTCCTGGGCCCTAGCTATATCCTGGATAAACGTCTGCTGACGGCTCTGGAGAGTAGACCGACCGCCCACAGACTCGCCATTCATCAGACCAGTAAGCTCCTCTGCTGAAGGCTTGCGCCCGAACTGATCTTGGAACGACTCCACGACCAGACCAGGGCTTGCTTGCGGATTGGGCACACCCAGTGAATTGGCAGATACCCCCTGCTGTGAGCCGTAGAGAGTGGCTTCCCGCTGGCCCAACTCCCTGACTGCGTTCTGCTGGGCGTTGTCGATCTGCTGTTGCTGCTGCTCAGCCTGGATAGCAAACTGATTCTGCTGCTCCTTCAACTGCTGGGATTCCAGCGTGGTTCTGCCGCCTACTTTCCTACCGGCATAAGCGTCATTGACCTCGACCTGAGTCGGCTCCCGACCAAAGCGATCCTTGAACTGGGCGGCGAACATATTGAGCCCGTCTATCCCATCATCAAGAGAGAGGCCAAAGTCGGCCATAGTCATGCCTTCAGTTTCACCAAACAGGGCCGTAGTCGCATTGGCCTGCTGGAGACGCTGAAGCTCATTGGCCCTGTCGGCCTCAAGCTGCTGCTGGTTAATCCTCTGCTGCTCCAGGGAGGCCTCGGAAGTAAGCTGCTGAGAACCAAGGGTCTGACGACCGCCCACCACATTGCCTGCGTAGGCCTCGTTGACTTCCTGCTGGGAGGGGAATCTGCCAAACCTATCGCTGAAGGCATTGGCAAAGATGTTGAGGCCATCTGTCCCATGCGCCAAAGTAACGCCCACATCAGCAATAGACATCCCCACAGTAGACCCAAATAATTGATCCTCAGAAGCCTGCTGTGCCCTGCGCTGGAGTTCGTTCTGCCTGTCTGCCTCAGATCCCTGGAAACCAAACTGCCTATCCTGTTCTAGTTTCTGTTGCTTAAACTGCCTATTCTGCTCCAATTCCTGTTGGGCGTACTGCCTATCCTGTTCAGTTTCAAGCTGCGTCTGACCTCTGTCGAACTGGGCTGCTTCAAGGGTCTGTAGACTGCCCACTCGCTGGCCATTAAACGCCGCCAATGTCTCTTGGTTTGTTGGGGGTCTGCCAAACCTACGCTCAAACCCCTCTGCAAACACGCCTATATCCGTGTTGTTCAGAGTGCCATCTTCATTGGTCCTGACGCCTAACTCCTGGGCAGTAACCCCACCACCGAAGCCGAACTGGTCAGCCTGCTGTGCAGCATTCTGCCTATCAGCCGCAAGCTGCTGAGCGCCGAATTGGCGATTCTGCTCCAACTCACCCTGTTGACGTAGCAACTCGTCCTGCTGGAAGCGCCTGTTAGCCTCAGTCTCCTGAAGAGTAAACTGACGGTTCTCACCAATCTGCTGCTGAGCAAACTGCTGGCCAAATTGGGAGGATTGAGCAGTCTGCTGCCCACCTACGCGCTCGCCTGCGAATGCCCTATTGATCTCATCCTGGGTAGGTATTCTGCCCATAGACTGCTGGAAAGCGTTGGCAAACTGGCCCAGTTGGACATCTGGCCCCTGGCTGGTGTCAGTCACGTCGATCCCAGCATCAGCGAAGTTCATCCCAGCAGACCCGCCAAACAACTCAGCGCCCTGTAGCTGAAGACCCCGCCTCGTGGCCTCCTCCTGAAGCGCCTGTTGCTGCTGTGCAAGGGCTGTCTGGTCCTGCTGGCTCAAGAACCCGATGTTCTGCTGACGGGACGCTAGAGCCGCCTGCTGCGCCTGTAGGGCTGCCGCCTCCCTGGACTCCTGTGCGCCCTGGAAGGTCTGGATGTTCTGTCTCTGCTCGTCACGCTGGCGCTGGCCTCGTCGGATCTCAGCATCGAGCAAGGCATTCGCCCTGCCTGTAGCAAGCTGCTCAAACTGTCGCTGATTAGCACCCGAGGTGCCAATGTCCTGTCCGTTGTTATCAGATACCTGAAGCATCCGCGCAAGCTCAACTCTGCGCTTATCGAACTCAGCATTAATCCTGGCTTCTTCAGCCGTTGTCTGTGCTGCATTATCAAAAGCAAGCTGGCCAGTAGCATCAGAGATCAAACTCTCTAGACCTGACCGTTGGGGCCTGCCGAAGGTGCTGGTAGGATCAGTCTGCCCAAATACCTGCCTGCCAGACTCAGCAAATGGCTGGATCAACTGAGAAGGGACATCCCCCCTGAGGGCATTGGTCCCCTCGGCGCCAGGAAGCTGTGCTGCTACCGCAGTCTGGCCATGCTGTAGCTCCTGTTGGCCAGGAAGGGTAAGCCCCTCCAGATCAGCAGTAGTAAGGGTCCCTCCACGTAGCTGGCGCTGCCTGATCGCCTCGGCTGTTTCTTTTGGCTGGGGATTTGTGAGCATGGCACCCCCTGGGCCGGTCCCGGCCCCAAGTCGCTGAAGGTCATCTACAAGAGTAACCCCCCCTGGGCCGTAGCCACTTGTTCCAGGGCTTGGGCGGCCAAAAACTAATTGATCTCCATCGCGGACTGGGCCGTCCCCAGGTACGGGCCTGAGCCAGGGAGGCGGTCCACTACGTACGGGGTTGGCCAGATCCAGCTGGGAGCTGAGATCATCAACTACGGGGCGAAGACGCTGTCGTGATTGTGGTGGGAGGTTCGGTCCTACCATAGGTGGAATTACTGGATCTCCATCCCTGTAAGGTAGCGCTGGGCCGATCCCGTAGGCGGGGCGAGGACGCTGTTGTGGTTGTGGTGGGAGGTTTATTCCTAAGTCTTGTGCTACCCGTGGAGCCTTTGTCTGGATCACGTCAGATATCTCGCTTGTTACGCCTGTTGTTGGAGTGCTATCAGACGGTATAAAATCAAGGTTCGGTGCCTCTGGCAGTGTCAATCCATGAAATGGATTAGAAGTCTGTTCTGCTTCAACTACGCTAGTCGGCGTCGGTGCAATCGGCTCAGGGAGAGTAAGCTGATGCTCTGGATCAACAGGACTTTCGGGGCTCTGCCGTGTTACTACCCCGCCACCGCCCTGCTGGGTCTGGAGGATCTGCGTCAGCTTGTCCTTTGAGGCAATGCTGTCCCCAATCTTGTCCTTTGAGGCAACGCTGTCCCCAATCGGGGCCGTCTGTGACGCAGCCTCATCACCCGTTACTGTGGGCGTGAAGGCACTAGCAGCCACTTCGCCTTCTGGTGGACCAAACCCGCCCTTCGGAACTGCGATCTGCTGAGGGGCAGGATTCCTACTCGCCTCATCCCTGGCTTCTATCTGTGCAATCAGTTCTTCAGAGATGCCTGAGGCTTCTAGCGTCTGCCTCTTGGTCATCCTCTTGGGGTATTCAGCAACAACCCTTCTGTCTGATGTTCTATATACCCAGGTGTTACCGTTGTCTAATCTGTCGAGCCGCTTATCCGCAACGCCTTGCTCGACGCTTATTGGTGAATCGTCACCGCTGTAATCTAGATACCGACTAGCGCCTATTACCTGTTCTCTGTCATCCTCAACTACCTCTTCTTCAGCTACTACCCTTTGTGGCCCTAGGGCTATGAAGCCCGTATCAGCCACCATGGCCCTTACTGCATCCAAGGAGGCAGCTATGTCATCTCCCGCCCCTCTGTAGGCGTTCCTCAGTGCATCCCGCTGAGTGGAGGTAAACTGGCTAAGAACATCCTCGCCATACACCTCCTCAAACGGCTTCTTCTGCGGTACAGCTGCCTTCGGGCCTGAGGTTGACGTGAGTTCAGGCTCTGCCGTAACCTCAGACGTCGTCGTATCTTCCGGCGGTGACGCTGGCTCAACGATCTTCTCCCCAGTTACTGGGTCGTAACTCTCAGCTACTGCCGTGGCGGCTGCTAGGCCACCCTCGGCCATGGCGGTGCTTACTGCCCTTACTCTGGCCTCAGCTATGGGCCCCAGGGTATCCGTTATCGCAAAGAAGGCATCGTATCCGCCCGTTACGAAGGCCTGCTCAAGCCTGTCTACTTCACCAGGGACAAAGCCTACGGCACGTAACTGCTCTCTTTGCGTAGCCGTGAAGGCCATTAACGACTATCCCATTCTGCGGGACTCCTACCAATCAAGTCCCTGCGGTCAACATGCAGGAAGGTGTTATATCTGCCCACGCCTGCGAATCCCAAGTCCTTGGCGTATTCATACAGCTTGTCTATGCCTACGCCCACCCGATCTTCGTATCCGAGAGGGGCGAGGTCGGTTGCGATCCTGAGGTGCATCGAGTGTTCGGCCCCACCCACCTTCGTATTATGAGCCACAGACCGATGGCCAGAATTAACCCTAAGGGCACCGCCAAACATTTGGCGTAGTTCCTCAAGCAGTTCCATGTGCGCCCAGAACAAGGGGTCCAAGAGGATCTCATAGTTATCGGGACTCCACAACTCACTCAGCTTGAAGTGGTCTGTAACCTGCAAATTCATTTCAGGATCATCGTCAAGATACCTGCGCCTACCATCCCCGCGACGGTGCCTATGATACCCAGTTTTACTTTGTTGCCTTGAACGACGCTATGTAGCTCATCCATGCGCTTACGCAGATACTTCAATTCGTCTGTTACCATCTGCTCAAACGTGGTCATTTCCGCCGTCCTATCCATACAAAGAAGGCTGATATCATAGCCATGATGAAGATGTCTATAGGCTCTAGGTGGAGGAACTCATACAGGATCGGATATTCATATCTCAGCCCCACGTTCCAAAGCCAATCGAGGATTTCCTTGCATACCTACTCGTTACTCGTCACCAGCTTGCGGACTGTATTGATTGCCCAGGTGAGGATGGGAATGCCCACCACAGGATCGCTCAATGGGGCAGGCAGGATATCTCCGATTAGAGCAAAGAGAATCCCGCCCGTGCCAGCCAAGCCCGCGCTCTTGGCTGTCTTAATGGCCTCGACCTTGCCAAACCCGATCTTAATCAGCTTGCTGAAGTTCATCTACTGCCTCTTCCTTTGCGAGAAAGGTTTTGTAGACCTCAGATTGGCCAAACAATCTCTGGATCTGAGGATCACTCGTAGTCAAAAATGCCTGCCGCTGTTGCATTGCCACGTCAATGCGATTGATCTCTTTTTGGATATCTTCGTTTGTCATGCTTCCTCGCTCCAAGTAATTCCTGCGTCAGTGAGATCTGTCTTGAGTTTCATGCTGCTTCCAATGCTTCGACTCTGGCTTGTAGTTCCTGCACCACCTTCGCCATGATCGGTCCTTCGATGATACTGGACTTGACCCATTTGAACTTCACATCAGATATCGTGCCATTAAGGCACGCCCTGGGTCGCCGCTATGGCGACGAGGAGGTCCACCAAAGCCTCAGCGATGCCGACATCCAGCCCAAGGTCTACCAGTAGGCCGACGACGATGACGGTGAGCGAGGCGCGTTTTTTGCGGTGCGTGATCGGGGTCGCCTCGGCTTCCCGCACCGTGCCGACGACGCCGCCGATCTCCAGAGCCTTCCGGCCCAGCTTGGTCAATAGTTTCATCTTCACGTCTTGTCAATCTCCCTTTTTTGCCCAGTGGATCACAACACCGCCGCCACTTCAGGCAGTGCTGCCTTGATGTTCCTGTTCACGCTCGGCCCGCGTCTTGTACAAACAGCCTTCTGCGGTAGCTGCCGCGGCTGCGGTCCTTGTCTCCTCATCAGCATCAAGCTCCTCCGCGGTCTTTGTGTCATCATCAGCATCAAGCTCCTCCCCGGCCTCAATCTTCTTCAGACGTGCAACCTCTGGGGCCATGCGCTTGACATACTCTGGTCGATGCCGCTTGAGCTTCGCCGCCAGTGCGCTGTGAGCGTCTACGTTCGTTGCGGCTTGGACATGTGCCCACCATGCTTCGGGATCTTCTACCACGTCAGCCAGCACGGCAAGCTCATCTTCGGTCAGGTCGCGGATTCGTTCTGTGATTTCGGTCATGTGAGTAGTATCCCTGTGAATACACAACTATTGCCCCCCGAACCGTAGTCCCCAATCGCGTTGACATCCTTTGTCCCGCCTGAGACAACCAATCGCACAGAAGCCGTATCACCAGCGTCCATGTCACAAACTAATGAACCATTGACGCACCATTCGGTGAGCGTTACAGAAGATGAATCCTTAACTTGGTAGGCCAACAGATTGCGATTGCTCGTCATGAAATCCAGTTGCCATGTCTCGTGATCTCTGGCACCCGACGTGGTGTAGTTCACTGTAGTAAATAAATACTTGCCGGTCACAGGAGCCGTGAAGGTGTATGTTGAGGTATCGAAATCGCCGTGGTGATCGTAAAGGACCGCGTTGTATGCGACTGTGTAGCCAGTCCCGTCTCCAGTCAGATTTGTAGAGGTGCCAGTCTTATACGCATGAAACGCAGGCTTCAGCGGATTCGGCTTACTCATCAACCGCTGCACAAACTCCGTCAGGGCTGTGACTGTCCAGTTCATTAGATACCTATCTTTGTGTCGGGCTGCACAAGTTCGATCTGATCTGATCCAGCCATGATGAGATGCCGCACCCCTCCCGGCATTGATTTGATTGCCACGTCCCGCGCCGTCGTGCCGGGGTAGGCGTCTGTTGCCACTGGCACCGCGAACTCGTCGAACACGTAGCACACCTTGTCATCACCCATCACGGCGACATACTTGCCGTTGGGGTCGGCAGCAATCGCGGCCACGTCGTTGTCGCTGATCGTGTCGTTGGTGTCGATGGTGGAGTTCATGCGACGCACGCCGCGAGCGTATTCGGCCTTGATCTCGCGCTCGGTCATGGCTGTCGAGGAGACTGATACCCCGCCGATTCTGCCGTCCCAGAAGGACGCATGGGTACCGCTACTGTTCGCAGCACCGATAATCAATTCCTCTGGTTCGTCTGTTCCTGCTGTCCCATTACACACTGTCGTCCCAACAAGAACGCCATTGACGTATATGTAGATATTGCCCTCTGTGGAGTTCCATACTCCCACTACGTAATACCACGTAGACAACGCCAGCGTCGGACCTGCCACTGAAAACCCGCCCGTATCAAACCGAGTTGCATAGTTGACGGTTTCGCCAGAGGCATCATAGTAGAGTAGGTATTCCTGATCGGCAGCTACGCTCAGATCATACTGCCCGACAATGGCCTCATTGCCTCCCGTATCTGAATCGCGATACACCCACGCAGCAAGGGTTTGCCCGGCAGCCGGTGTCCAATCAGCATGATCTGCAACCGATAGCGATTGATCGACGCCGTCGAAGTTCGCATAGCTACCCGTAGGCGACCCTTGCTCGTCGTTGGTAAACGTTACCGCGTTGTTGTTGGTCAAGTCGTGACCTAAAGGGCCAACATCTGTCACGGCATGTAAGGGCCACGCGGCCCGAATGTCGCCCTTCATGTAGGGCGAGGCGTAGGTTTCGGTCAGGCGGATCAAACCGCCTTCAGTAGCATTGGTTGAAGAATGCACATGCCCTACATAAGCACCCTCATCCGAGCCAAACCAAACCTGCGGCATTCCTTCTTCGGCCCAAGATCGACCATCAAGAAGAGCATAAGGCGTTGTAGTTGCGGCGTCTGTCCAAGCAATGTCTTCTGCATCTGCGCGATCATTTGCCCATAACGTATCTGCTGACCAAGCGTCTGCCGCGATTCCAAAGATGGACCGAATGACGCCCCATTTCTGCCGCGTGCCATTGTCTCTGGGGTAAGAAAGGACACCCGTAGCCGTGAGGTTGATCTGTTCAAAGTCATTCGTCGTGGACGAATCATAGATCGCATCGTCCACAGGGTTGTAGACCGACCCGCCCCCGTCAGTCCCGACCGCCCACCAATGCTTCGGCCTGCCGAACTCGTCGGTCAGGCTGGGGTCACGCACGGCGTCGACGGCGTTGACGTTATTGTTCACAATCGCCGGAGTCGAGGTATATACTCCCGACAAACCATTCCCATCGTTGCGCTCTGAAATGTCGCCAAGGTAGACTATAAATCCATTCGTCTGATACCTTATACCTTGATCGCGCAAAAAATCCACTCGCCAAACTGCATTGTCAGAAATCGCCCCATAAAGCACCCCGTCGAGGAACGCCAAGTCAGACAGGTTTCCGGAATCCGGCGTGAAAATGTCAGACGCATTTGCTTCAAACGTCATGTAAGCCGCGCCGGTTTCCCGGTTCCACCAGATAACCTTGTCCTGCGCCTCGTTGATAAACATCAGCCCGTGCATCGGCGGGTCGCCAAGTTCGTCGTGCCACGACGTGCCTTGGATCTGCTGCATGAACTGTGCGTAGTCCCATATCGTGCCGGGGTCATCCAGATCCACGATGATGACCTTCTGCGCGTTCTCGTCGGTGCCTGTCTCGACGTAATCCGTCCAAGCCAGATTATCGCCCACGCTGGTGCCGGATGCAACAGCTTCCCAAGCAGGAATTGATCCTGCTCCCGTGCTTGTCAGAACGTGTCCATCAGTAGAAGCTGCCAACTTCTCCAGAAAACCACTGGCATCACGATAGTAAATATCACCTGTTGCATCAGATC
>Ga0208920_1000261_pt1 | contig 13973 bp, 18 predicted proteins | sample 19_taG_FD_184094 | JGI IMG/M metagenome (GOLD analysis project Ga0208920, IMG submission 184094) | Marine viral communities from the Subarctic Pacific Ocean - 19_ETSP_OMZ_AT15317 metaG (SPAdes) (version 2) | ecosystem: Environmental > Aquatic > Marine > Oceanic | place: Pacific Ocean | collected...
TACCAATGTAAAAGATCTCATAATCTTAGAAAATTTAAAGACTTTAGCGATGCTGAAGCTAGAATTATAGGTTATGAATTAGGTAAAGGTAAACGTGAAGGAACTTTAGGTAAGTTTCTAATGGAAGATGAAGAAGGAAATCAATTTGGATGTCCACCAGGTAAAGGTTACAATTACAAAGATATGACTAATATGTTAGAAAACATACACGATTATATCGGTCAAATTGCAACGTTTACGTATTTTGGTAGAACTAAAGCAAATAGCTACAGACATCCACTTTTTAAATGTATTAGAAATTATGAATGAAAAATTAATAAAATTAACAAATAATATTTGGTTAATGGAAGAAGAAGAATATCACTGTGAATGGTGTAATAAACAGATGACAGAAGAAGATCATCATTTTTGTGATATATGCGGTGATTGTAGAGAAGAACACGAAGAAGATTAGAATTATGAGTAAAATAGAATTTAACCCAAGAAAACGAAGGCATATAGATTATTTAGAATTTAGAATACATGAATTACACGCAGAAATACATAATTTAGCTATGCTCATTGTAATTAGTAAGAAAGTAGAGACTAAGACGAGAAAGAAATTAGAAACCAAATTGCATTGTATTAAAAAGTACAGTAGGCGATTGAAATTAATAAAATTATAATGGGAAAATCAAAAGAAAAATACATGGAAATACATGATCCTTTATCAGAAAGATATTATGGATTAATCCAAAAAATCATTAAAGATGAAGAATTATTATATGAACGATTATACGATAATGATAAAGAAAATGAAAAGAAATGAAAAAATACAACATTCCAAATTACGTAAGATATAAAAACGATTTGAAAACAACCTTAGCTAACATTGAGGGTAAAATGTGGGACGAATATACTAGAGATGAAATGATAGTTAAATTTCTACCTCTCGTAGAAAATATCGCAAGAAAATTTTCTACTTCTCAACAAGCTTCTGGAGTCATGAATATAAGTGATTTAATACAACATGGAGCAATAGGATTGTGTAGTGCTGTAGATAAACTAGATAAAGAGAGATTATTTGAAAGTTTAGATATAGAAAAAACAATAAAATCTTTTTTCTCTAAAAGAATAAGAGGTGCTATACGTAGAGGCGTAGATAAAAACCGGGGAGACATGCGTATACCAGAACATAAACTAAATGAAATAAGAAGAAACGGAAAGAACAAGAAAATGGTTCAAATGTTTTTTAATAGTATTTTTTTAAGTATAGATTCTAAACCTTATGATGATGAAGACATGATCTTTCAAATACCTGATACATCAGAACCTTATAATTTAAGTATGTTAAATTCTTATTTAACTAGTTTACTAAAAAAACACTTAAACTATAAAGAATTTGAAGTATTAAGATTAAGTTATGGTCTTGATTGCGAAAAACACTCTGCAAAAGAAATTGCAGCGATTTTAAATATAGTAGGAGCAAGCGATTACGTTAGAGTTTCAGAGATAAAAAAGCAAGCTGTACTCAAATTAATAGAAAACGTAGATCACTCGCAAGTGCTTGATTACCTGTAAGTTACTAATGTAAAACATTAAAAAAACATGTAATTATATATATAGGTTTAATTAATAAAAAATAAATAAAATGAACATAAACGAAAAATTAACCGTTATCCAAACAGAGTTTAAATCTAAAAAAACTAGATTTAACTCATTCGGCAAGTATTATTTCCGATCTGCCGAAGATATCCTAGAAGCTACAAAACCCTTTCTTAAGAAGTTAGGAGTATCTGTGACAATTCATGAAACATTAATTTCAACTGAAGAAGGACCAGTATTGCAGGTGACTGCAACATTGTCCGATAGTGAAAAATTAGATCATTTCATGAGTGCTCAAGCTATTGTAGGTGTTGATCTAAATCAAAAAGGTATGCAAAGACCTCAACAATTTGGAGCAGCATCGTCGTATGGTAAGAAGTATGCTTTAGGAAATCTATTTTTAATAGATGATACACAGGATAGCGATGCAACAAACAACCACGGAAAAAGTAAACACAAAAGACTTGGTTCCACTCAACAAGAGAGAAAAGCAGGTATTAAACAAAAGCTTACAAATGACTCTTTAAACAAAGCTAAAGATTATGTAGCTAAAGGTGGAAGTATTGAAACGATAAAAAATAAATATATCATTTCCGCTAAACAAGAAAAATTACTAACTCAAACATTATGAAAAAAGAAGAGATAATAGATAAGTTAAGGAATGATGAGCATTATTATGGTGAATTTGGCCAACAATATCTCAGTAATTCTAATATAAAAACTTTACTAAAAAATCCTCTTGATTTACATAAACCAACAAAAAGTAATCCAAACTTTTTAATTGGTGGATATTTTCATACAGCTATTTTAGAACCAGATAAAATAAAGAATTTTAAAATAGTAGAATCAAGTACTAGAAATACTAAGATGTATAAAGAGATATCAGGAGGAGAACTTTGCTTACTTCAACATGAAGTAGATATGATTGAGGCGTTAGTTGAAAAAGTAATGGATAATGATGTATGCAGAGGATTAATTTTACCACATCAAGATCAAAAAGTTCAATATGAAGAACCTGCAATAGCAGAGATTGGTGGACAAATGTGGAAAGGTAAGGCAGATATCGTTAATCACGAAGAAAAATTAATAATAGATTTAAAAACCACAGCAGATTTAGATAAATTTAGGTGGAATGCTAAGAAATACAATTATGATTCTCAAGCATATATCTATAGAGAACTATTCGGATACGAAATGATCTTTTTAGCTATTGACAAGAAAACAGGTCAAATTGGCTTGTTTGATTGTTCAACTAGCTTTTATGAATCAGGAAAAGAAAAACTAGACAAAGCTTGTGAAATGTATGAATTATTTCACCAGACTGAGGACTTTAAACCTCAACAATACTTTATTAACGAAACACTTTAATTAAATATGGCAATTAAAACAAAAATATGTAATGTTACTGGAATGGAGTTTCCATTATCAGAATTTTACGTAAACAAAAATACCCGCGATGGGTTACACCCATACTCTAAGTATGCGGACAATTATAGAAGAACAAATGAATTTAACACTAAACAGCTTAGAAAAGCATTTGCTAAATTCAAAGAATTAACAACTAAAAACAAATAATTATGGCAGGAATAATTAAGGGGAGTATTAATCTAAATAATATCCCAAAAGACAAAATAATAGTAGGTAAGAAAGGTAAATATCTTCCAATAGCTATTACTGTTAATGATGATGTAGATCAATTTGGTAATCAAGGACCAATTATAGTCGATCAATCAAAACAAGAAAGAACAGATAAAGTAGGTAAAACTTACTTAGGTAACGTAAAAGTGGTGTGGACTAATGGTGAGTTTCCACAACCAGCTCCTTATGAAGGACAAGTATCAAAAGAAAAATTTGAGAAAGCAGCAGAAGAAGACTTACCGTTTTAATAAATAACAATATGGTAAACAACACGGAAATCAATGGATTTTTGATTGACCAGTTTAATCAACATGATTTGAAGGTTGGTGATACGCAGGGGATTTGTCCCCTGTGTTCACATTCCAGGAAATCAGAGAATAGAAAACTAAAATGTTCCTCATATGACTGGGAAAGAGGATTAGGGACTTGCCATAATTGTAATAAATCTTTTCAACTCCATACTTATCAACGTAAAGGTAAAACTGAACGTGAATATGCTAAACCAGAAATCTATAAATATACTCCTATAGCTACAAAAGCTGAAGAATGGTTTAAAACTAGAAGTATATCTCAACAAACATTAGATGACTTAAAAGTCGGACAAGGCAAAGAATACATGCCTCAAACTGGTAAACAAGAAAACACAATTCAATTTAATTATTTTGTTGGTGGAGATCTTGTTAATATAAAGTATAGAGACGGTAGAAAGAATTTTAAATTATATAAAGGCGCTGAAAAAGTATTTTATAATATAGATAGTGTTGTAGGTTATGCTGATTGCGTAATAGTAGAAGGTGAAATGGATGTATTAGCATTACATGAAGCTGGAATACCAAATGCAATATCTGTTCCTAATGGAGCAACATTAAATTCTAATAATTTAGAATATTTAGATAATTGTATAGATTATTTTGAAGATAAAGAAAAGATAATACTAGCAGTTGATACTGATGATGCTGGACAAGCATTACAACGTGAATTAGTTAGAAGATTAGGTGCCGAAGTATGTTATATAGTTACTTTTGATGAATGTAAAGATGCAAATGAATATTTACAAGAATATGGTAAAGAAGCTTTAATTGATAAAATATCTAAAGCAAATCCTGTTCCATTAGAAAATGTAACTACATTTAGAGATATAGAAGGAGATGTTATAGACTTTGTTGAAAATGGTTTTAAACCTGGTTTTCAAGTTGGTCTTAATAACTTTGATGAAATCTTTAGTACATATACCGGACAATTTATAACTGTTACAGGTATACCATCATCTGGTAAATCAGATTTTGTAGATCAAATGGTAGTAGGTTATAATAAAAACTATAGTTGGAAGACAGCTTTTGCTTCTCCAGAAAACCATCCTACATATTTACATGCTCATAAATTAATGAGGAAAATATGGGAGGGTATGCCTGTGCGATCAGATATTGGTACAGAAAAATGGAAACAAGTAGGGGGCCACGTTAACGATAATTTCTTTTTTATAGATATGGAGAGATATACCTTAGAATCAGTGTTGAAAAAAGGAGCTGAATTAGTTAAGCGAAAAGGAATCAAATGTTTAGTTATAGATCCATATAATAAAATCAGAGACATTAATGCTGGAACTGATGATGTTAATAGATATACTATGGAATACTTAACTAAGATTGAAATCTTTGCTAAGAAATATGATGTATTAGTTTTTATAGTGGCTCACCCAACTAAAATGTACAAAGGTCAAAACGGTAAAATGGAAGAACCTAATATGTATAATATAAAAGGTGGTGGTGAATGGTATGATGCTAGTTATCACGGTTTATTAGTTCATAGAAATTATGAAAATAAATCAGTTAAAGTTAAAGTCCTTAAAGTTAAGTTTCAAAACTTAGGGGAAAATGGAGCTGAAGCTCACTTTAATTGGGAACCTAATTCAGGTTGCTTTATACCTAAACTAATGGCAGCAATTGATCCAACCGATAAATTACCTTGGGAATAATGGCAAAGTTTACAGTAGTAACACCACCAGATTGGAGTGATCCACAAAACGCTAAAGCTAGAATTTGGTGTATAGAAAATGGTATTACTATAAGTACATTTGCCACAACCCCTGGTTTTGGTAACAGAACTTGGGAGATACAACTCAATGTAAACGGGCGAAAAATAACTAGTCCAAAAGAATACGGACCTAGTGAGTTATACTCAAAGGTCTTTGAATTATATAAATTTTATTATAACAAATATAATGGATGAAAAGAGTATATAAAACAGCAGATGAAGCATTTAAATATTTATACGATGGAATAAGTAAACATGGTATAAATTATGATAATACAAAAACGTTATTCAATATTGGTTTCTATATTGAAGAACCTTGGAATAATAAAATAGAAACAAAGTTCCGTAAATGGAACGAAGAATATGCGGAAGCAGAATGGCAGTGGTATCTAAGTGGATCTCCTAAAATAGAAAAACTAGAGGAGATATATGGAATGGTACCAAATATTTGGGAGAAAATGGCTAATGAATGTGGAGAGGTTAACTCTAATTACGGAGCACAATGGGAAAGAGAATATCAATTAGACAAAGTTGTAGCTAAACTAAAAAGCGACCCAAATACTAGACAAGCAGTTATATCAATATATGATGGTAAAGAAATATCAAGATATAGATATGATACTCCTTGTACAACTGCAATTCAGTTTTCAATTGTGAATAATAGACTTGAAATGTGCGTGACGATGCGATCTAATGATCTCTGGTTCGGTTTCTGCATTGATCAATATTGTTTTTCACAATTACACAAACTAGTCTCAGAGAGGACAGGATATGAACAAGGTGGTTATTTCCATTTTGCTCATAATATACACATCTACGAGTCACAATTAGATAAAAACAATTTAATACAAAGAAAGGCAGAATACTATGGATAAAAAAATAATATATTATATTTATCATATCCCGGGTAAAAAGGTGGGAGTTACACGTAATCTTAATAACAGGGTAACAGCCCAACAAGGTTACGGAGTAACCGAATATGAGGTTCTAGATCAATCAACAGATATAGATTATATATCGAAGCGCGAGATAGAACTTCAACAGTCTTATGGCTACAGGGTAGATAGACAATTATACAAAAACTTATTTAATAATATGAATATAAACGCAACAGAACAAACATCAACATTCCCATTTCCAATGGAAGAATTAAAAGAAAAATTAAATGCTAATATGGGGGAAATATGGGATACTTTATTTGGCACATTTGAACTAACTAAAGAAACAGTAGATTGGATAGTAAAAAATGCTAGAACATCCATGTATAATAATTCAAGAAGTTATATCTACAACAAAGCTTTCTTTGAAAAATTTAAAGGTAAAGCTAAAGATACACTTAAAAATTATCAAAAAACTATAGAAGATGATTTACAACATCGTTTTAATAATTCTTATGAAACCTTTGCATTAATAAGGAATTGGGCAAAAGCTAGAGGTCTTTATAAAAAAGGAGATCCTAAAACTCAATTCTGTAAATTAATGGAGGAAGCTGGAGAACTTGGTAGAGGATTATTGAAAGATGATTTCGAAGAACAAGTTGATGCTATTGGAGATATGGTAGTTGTACTAACTAACTTAGCAGAACTAATAGGTACAGACATAGAATACTGTATTAATTCAGCTTATAATGAAATTAAAAACCGTAAAGGTAAAATGAAAAATGGAACATTTGTAAAATCATGAAAGAAAAGAAAATCAAATTTAGAGATCCAGTGGTTGAAAGAGTAGTAGATAAATTTGTAAAACGCTCTGATGTAGGATATGGAAAATATGGTAGAACACTAGATTCTGAAAGAACTGGTGGACACAAAGATCTTCTAGGATATCTTAACGATATACAAGAGGAGTTAATGGATGCGATACTATACATTCAAACTGCTAGAGAAGAATTAAAAGAACAAGAAAAACCTGCAGGTTTGCCTTATTATGTTACAGATGTTGCGACGTAAGAAGAAAGGTCCTGTAGTATCTAAAAAAATAACCGTAGACGGTATACGATTTGCTTCCGGTCTAGAAGCATACATGTATAAAGCTCTTAAGACATTCAAAATAAGAGCTGCATACGAAGGTAAAACTTTCACACTTGTAGATGAGTTTACTTTCACTGAAAACGCATATGAAAGATGTGCTAACGGTAAAGGTGAATATAAAAATAGAGGTGAAAAGAAAATTCAAGGTATAAAATATACACCTGACTTTGTTGGGGACGATTTCATCATAGAATGTAAAGGAAGGGCTAATGAGTCCTTCCCCATTCGTTGGAAAATGTTTAAGAAACACGTGCATTATAATATGCCAGGAACCACTTTATACAAACCTCAAAATCAAAAAGAATGCGATATGACGATCGATCTAATTTTAGAGAAAAGAAAGATTTAGCAAAAAGAAAATATAACGAAAGACAAATAGACAAATTTATAAAATGGAGCATCGAAAATAAAGGGTGCTTAAAATATAAAGAATTAATTGAATATCAAAACAAATATAGCAGCAAATGAAGGGATTCGAAGTAAGTATAGGTATGTATCCAGGTTTACTTTTCGGTGTAAGATCTTACAAACAAGACGACCGAGTAGATCATGTATTCTACCTACCTTTATTTGATTTGTGTATAACAATTTTTACTAAAGAACAAAAATGAAAGAAAAAACATTATTAGAAATGAAAAAGAAAGTTGATGCATTAACTAATGTTATGCGCCAAGTTTTTCACGAAATTGGTAATCTTAAAGATTTATCAGTGGGTACATTAGAAACTTTAAAATTAATGAATGGCTACGAAGAAGCTATAGAAACTTTGAAACAAAATATGGCCGAGCAAGCAGAGAAAGAAAAAGAAGAGAAGAAAGAACTCGATCTAGGTACTAACTAAAAAAAACAAATATGATGAAAACTTTACTAAAAACAATTCTAATCTCTTTATTTATAGGGATGGGAATAATTTCAATAAATGGACAATGTAATAATGGGACAAACTATTATCCAACAACTCCATTTTCTCCTGCGGATAATGCTTGGAGCTATGCTTCTACATCCAGTTGGGCTGGAGAAGTAATTCCAATAAATGTGAGAATAAATTATGATTACCAATTTTCCACTTGTGGAACTTATGGAGGAGTTACCGCGTCTTACGATACTCAACTAACTCTTTATGATGATAGAGGTAATGTAGTTGCATATAATGATGATGGTACAGGATGTAGTCTACAAAGTGTAATAAATTATACAGCATTATACAATGGTGTTCTTTATTTACACTTAAATGAATATAATTGTCAATCAAATACTATATCAACACAAGTTATGATGTATTGTGCTCCAGCGTCAGCTCCGATTACTTGTGCCCCTTTAGATTACTTAGAAGATTTTGAAAGTGGTACCAGTGACATAACTATTACATCTGGAATAGGTGGATCGGGTGTTATAGATGCTACTTCTGGAAATAGTAGTTTAAATGGTTTACATTTACAAGGTAATACTAGTTCATATTGGTATACTCCATATACTACAGGTGCAGATGCTTTTAATAGTTCACCACATCACATAGTTACAGCTTCAAGAGATATATGCGCTTCAACAGATCCAATAGTAAAACTTACATTTGATAAGATGCAAACTTATACTTGGAATGTTAATTATTGTTGGTTTAGATTAACCGTTGATGGAGTTCCAATTGCAAGTACAAATGGAAATATATATTTTAATGGTTCTAATAATACGTGGACACCAATAGAATATGATCTTTCAGCTTATGCAGGTGTTGATTTTACTGTTGCATGGGAATCTTGTAATAAATACTATACAGGATATACGTCTACTGGAATGGGTGGAGATGCAGTTTATATTGACAATATTTCAATAACAGAGTCAGTGGGAGTTAATCCTCCAACAACACCTGGAGTTATAGTAGGTGATGATCAACCAAATGAAGCAACTGCAAATCTTACTTATACTGTAGCAATAGAGAATAATGTATCTTCATATGCTTGGACAGTACCTACAAATTGGGCTATAATTTCAGGACAAGGAACTAATACGATAACTGCAGCAGCAGGTAATTATGATGGTAATATATCAGTTGTAGCCACTAATAGTGCTGGAAGTTCTTCACCTAGAACAATGGCTGTAGATGTAGCTTTAATTGAAAGAACATTTCCATACAACGAAACATTTGATAATGAAACTAAAGACGTTGCTACCGCATCGTTGACTGGATTTACTTTCGATGCTAATGGTTGGAGAAATATATCAGGTGACAATGCAGATTGGAGAACTTATTCAGGTACTACACCAAGTAGCTATACTGGAACAAGTGGTATAGATCATAGTATGGGGACTTCTTCAGGGAAGTATCTTTATATGGAATCTTCATCTCCGATGTATCCTAATAAAACATTTAGTATAATATCCCCGGCGTTTGATTTAAGATCAACTACGACTCCTATCTTAACCTTTTGGTTTAACATGGAAACTGATAATACAAATTCTGAATTAGCTTTAACATATAGTTTAGATAATGGTACTACATGGAGTAATGATGTTAATTTTATGGATAATACAGTTAGTGGATCTGCTAATATAGTTGGAGACATGGGAAGTAATTGGAGACAAGGACTAGTTGATTTAACTTTCTTACAAGCACAGAGAAGTGTAATGTTTAAAATAACAGGGACTACAGGTAGTACATATTCTTCTGATATTTGCCTTGATGATGTTAAATTAGTTGATGCAGCAAATACTTCTATAGATGTTGGAGAGAATTTAACTATTAGCACTAACTATAGTGGAGCTACAGGATTTGTTTTAAATGGAACAGATGCTCAAGTAGTAACGTCTAATAATTCTTCAATTCCAGATTTAACCGTTGATAATAGTAATGGAGTTACAATCAATGGAGATATAACTATTACAGCTCTAACGTTAACAAATGGACACATTACAATGGGTTCTGGGAATGTTTTAACAACTGATGGTATTTCAGGGACATTTAATGCAAATAATCATATTATTGGATCATTAAATAGAACTTCTACTAATACAGTGGTTAAAGTATTTCCTATTGGTGATGGAACAAACTATAGACCTATAATGCTAATGCCTCAAACTAGTACAACTAGTGAATATACTGCTATATATAATAATGTAGGACATAGTTCAGTTGATTTTTCTACATATCCAAATGGAACACCAACAGGTAGTAATTTACATTCAATTGCTAATGGTTATTTTTGGGATATAGAAAAAGGTGTGGGATCTACTCCAGCTAGAATCGGTATAAGTTGGGATGCTACGATGAATGTTATAGCACCGCCTGATATAGTGGTTGCCCACTACAACTCAACAACAAGTCAATGGGAAAACATTATGGGTAGTAATGTAGCTAGTGGAACAGCTTCAAGTGGTATAGCTTTATCAGATTACACCTCAGATTTTAGTCCGTTTGGTTTTGGATCTGGAAATGGCGGTAATGCTTTACCTATAGAATTATTATCTTTTACTGGTACAGAACATCATGGAGAGGTAACTCTTAATTGGGATGTAGCTTCACAAGTTAACAATGATATGTTTCAAATACATAAATCTTTAAACACAAGTGAATGGGAGTTTGTTGGAGCTGTTAAAGGTAATGGTAATACTAATGCAGAGCTTAGCTATTATTTAATTGACAATAATCCTTATGTGGGTAGATCATATTATAGATTAACTCAGATTGACTATAACGGTAAGAGTGAAGTATTTAAGCCTATTACTATTAATGTAGAATCTACAGTTGAAATAACATTAAGTCCAAATCCTGCAGAAGGAGCTATATCTCTTAGAATGAATGAGATGCTTTATGGAGTTACAACCATTACAGTTATAAATGCTATAGGGGAAATAATGTATGATAAAACTTTTGATAATAAATTCAATACTTTAAAAATAGATCTTGAAGATTATGCAAAAGGATTCTACTTGTTAAACATTAAAAACAATCAAAAAAACGAAACACTTAGATTTATAAAAAAATAAAACACATAAACGGAATATGGAACTATCGAATAAAATTCTATCAAACATCACCGTATACATGAAGTATGCAAAATATATTCCAGAATTAAATAGAAGAGAATCATGGTACGAATTAGTAACTCGTAATATGAACATGCATATAAAAAAGTATCCTAAACTAGAGGATCAAATTAAAGAAAACTATAAGCTAGTATATGATAAAAAAGTTTTACCAAGTATGCGTAGCCTTCAGTTCGGTGGTAAACCTATTGAGATATCTCCTAATAGAGTATATAACTGCGCTTATCTCCCGATAGATCATGTAGATTCATTTAGTGAAACTATGTTTCTCCTATTAGGTGGAACAGGTGTAGGTTACTCAGTACAACAACATCATGTAGATAAATTACCTCCAGTAAATAAACCTTATCTTAAAAGAAAGAAAAGGTTTTTAATTGGTGATTCAATTGAAGGTTGGGCTGATGCTATTAAAGTTCTTATGAAGTCTTATTTAAATGGGAAAAGTTCTAGAATAGAATTTGATTTCTCAGATATAAGACCTAAGGGAGCTCAATTAGTTACATCAGGTGGTAAAGCTCCTGGTCCTCAACCTTTAAAAGAATGTGTAGTTAAGATAACTGGGATGTTAAATCTAAAAGAAGATGGCGAACAGCTAACTACTTTAGAAGTTCATGATATTGTTTGTTATATAGCTGATGCTGTATTAGCCGGTGGTATTCGTAGAGCAGCTTTAATATCCCTATTCTCTGCAGATGATCATGAAATGATTTCTTGTAAGACTGGTAATTGGTGGGAAACAAATCCACAAAGAGGTAGATCTAATAATTCCGCATGTTTAATGCGCCATAAGATAACTAAAGAGTTTTTTATGGATCTATGGAAACGTGTAGAATTATCTAGAACTGGGGAACCTGGTATTTATCTTAATAATGATAAAGATTGGGGTACAAATCCTTGTTGTGAAATTGCTTTAAGACCGTATCAGTTCTGTAATCTATGTGAAGTTAATGCTTCAGATATAGAATCTCAAGAAGATTTAAACGCAAGAGTTAAAGCGGCAGCATTCATAGGAACACTCCAAGCAAGTTATACTGAATTTCACTATTTAAGAGAAATTTGGCAAGAGACAACTGAGAAAGATGCGTTGATTGGAGTATCAATGACAGGTATAGCTAGTGGCAAAGTTTTAGGGTATGATATGACTGAAGCTGCTAATATAGTAAAAAGAGAGAATGCAAGGGTCGCTAGGAACATTGGGATCAAGTCTGCAGCACGATGTACGACCGTGAAGCCTGCAGGGACGACATCTCTGGCATTAGGGACATCATCTGGTATACATGCATGGCATAACAAATATTATGTCCGTAGGATGAGGGTTGGTAAGAATGAATCTATATATGAATATTTAAAATGGAGACATCCAGAGCTAATTGAAGATGACTATTTTAGACCTCATGATACCGCTGTAATATCTATTCCACAGAAAGCTCCATCAGGTTCTATACTTAGAACTGAATCAGCATTTGATTTATTAGAGAGAGTTAAAAAAGTAGCTACAGAGTGGGTTGTTCCAGGTCATAGAAAAGGATCTAACACTCATAATGTATCTGCTACAATTTCTTTAAAAGATAATGAATGGAAAGCTGCTGGAGAGTGGATGTGGGAGAATAGAAACCATTACAATGGATTATCTGTTTTACCTTATGATGGTGGTAGTTATGTTCAAGCACCATTTGAAGATATATCAGCTGCAGAATATAGAGAAATGTTAAGTTATTTAAAAGAAATAGATTTAACTAAAATAATAGAAATAGATGATGAAACAGATTTAGCAGGTGAATTAGCTTGCGCTGGTGGATCATGTGAAATAAAATAAATATGTATTATTTAAAACAATTACTTTTATTTATAATTATTATAATTAATTACAACTACTTTTCTCAATGTAATGTTTCTATATCAGCAGGATCTAACTCAATAGTTTGTGGAGATACAATTAGTTTATTAGCTACAGGTTATTCGGGTTTACCGGTGATGAGTAATGATTTTAATTTAGGTAATGCTGGGACAGGGTGGAACACCACTACAGCTGCAACTTATACTAATCCTTGTGGACTAGGTAATGGATCTTTTTATCTTTGGATGGGTGATCAATCTCCTGCGCCTCGATCGCTATCAACAGTTGGATTTGATTTAAGTTGTGGTGGTGAAGTATGTTTTGATTTAAAATTTGCAATACAATCAGATCCATCACCATGTGAAGGACCAGATCAACCTAACGAAGGTGTTGATTTAATGTATTCTATAAATAATGGATTAACATGGGTTTCTATATTCTATTTCGAACCTGATCAGAATGGAAGCCTTAATGCTGCTTATCCTAACGCAGGTGATTATACTGCTTGGACAAATTATTGTTTTCAGATACCACCAGCTGCACAAACTGCCAATACGATGATAGGTTGGTTTCAAAATGCCTCTACATCTTTAATATATGATCATTGGGGTTTAGATGATATAACAATTCAAGCTTTTGATTGTAATTACTATTATGTATGGAGTCATAATGGATCAGGTTTGCAAACACAAACAGTTTCACTAACTGTAGATTCTACATTCACAGTTTTATATACTAATGGAATTAATGATTCTTGTTGGGCTACTATACCTATAACAGTAGTATTTCCAGATATTATCATTGACCCA
>Ga0208920_1000262_pt1 | contig 13963 bp, 8 predicted proteins | sample 19_taG_FD_184094 | JGI IMG/M metagenome (GOLD analysis project Ga0208920, IMG submission 184094) | Marine viral communities from the Subarctic Pacific Ocean - 19_ETSP_OMZ_AT15317 metaG (SPAdes) (version 2) | ecosystem: Environmental > Aquatic > Marine > Oceanic | place: Pacific Ocean | collected...
TTCGGACTTATATCATCATAAGCCAACTCCTTGAGCTTTTCGAAAACTTCCGCGTTGGTGGCACTAGGTTTACCTAATCCCCCGAAATCTATATCCGTATTTTCTGCATGGTGTGTCTCAACTATTCCCTGCTCAGCACCTGCGTTGTAATCTTGTGTTTCTAGAGCCGCATCTTGGGTTGTTTCAGAAGTGGGGGGAGTCTTTGTGCCGCCTTCGTTATCTGTATCACCTTCGTCACCACCCTGATCACCGCCAGTATCACTACCGGCGTTATTTCCGGCACCGGGGTTATTTCCGGCACCGGGGTTATTTCCGCCTAGTTTAGGATTGACCCCTTCACTACCATCGTTTATCCAGTAACCCATAATATTTGCACTATATTTTCATGGCAGGTTCTTGGCAACTGTTCCTATTCCGCCGCCATCGGCGCCTCCGGAAAATGTCGTCGGCCTTCTCGTCGCGCTGCCCCCTATAAAATCACTCAGAGAATTTCTCTCCCATACAGCCTTATCCACATTAGTGGATGACACAGATATCACTTTGCTCCCAGTTCTTATACGCCCATAACCCACAGGTACCACCTGCCCCTGTTCCGCCACATTTTCAGGGGCGCCAAAAAGAAAAGACGTCGTATTTACCACTTCTGGATCGTCGGTTCTCATCAATTTAGCTATCAGCAAACTTAAGCCAAAAGAAATGGCGGTACTAATAATTACAGTCAACACAAACTCCACTACCAAGGCGCCAAGGGTACTTGTTATCCCCATTTCCGCCACGATGGCCGCCGCAATAGTTCCCGCTGCTCCCGCTAAAATTGGAATAATTTGTATTTTTTTATTTTTTATATTGTCAAAAAGAAAGCCATCAGCATCCACACGTTCTCCGTCTACAAAAATAGCCCAATATTCTTTTCTATTGGTGCGTAAATAATTGCGCAGCTTTTGGGTATTTGCCTCCAAGGCGCTAAACAATTCGACAAAATTAGATACATTCAACTCCCACGTTGAACCAAACACCTTACCTAATTTGCCCTCTATATTCAATTCTGTCATTTTAGTTTAATATGACCGGGATTCCAATACCTCCTCCGCTGGCGCCCCCCCCAACCGGGGGCCCGGGAGGTCTCGCAACATTACCCTCTACAAAATCACTTAAAGAATTTCTTTCCCATATCGCCTTGTCTACATTTGTAGAGCTAACGGAAATCACCCGACTGCCTGCTCTAATACGCCCATAAGCCACCGGCACTACACTTCCCTGAGACGCCACGTTCTGTGGGCCTCCAAATATAAAACTCTGGGAAGCCTCGTCTTCTCCTAGTTTCGGTTGGTCCTGCAGCGCCATTATTAAAGAATACATGCCATAAGCAACAAGAGCCAAAGCGACGATAACAATAACAGCAGCGATAGCTTGCGCCGTCCCTGCGGCCATATAGGCCTCCAACGCTATCCATAGAGCTTCGTATATAGAACTAACGACCCCTCCAGCCAACACCGGTATGAACAAAAGGCTTTTTTTAACCTTCTTAAACGCCCAAGCCGCGTTTTCCATAGGCACACCGTCAACAACAGCAATATATCCCTTATGGGCACCAAAAGCCCTTTGAAAACGAGAACCTGCGTTGGCCGCAAGGGCCCTAACGGCTTCGCCCACTGTCCTAACGTGCAGATTCCATTTTTTTCCTAAAATGAAACCCATGTTGCCTTCAAGAGAAACGTTAACCACACTACATTATACACTTTTAAATTAAAAAATAAACGGTTTGTTGGGTGTCAGGGTCATATAGGGCAAACTGTTTTTCCAATACCGAAAATATTAAAAAAGGAATCAACGCATTATCTGACAGGTCTATATCTGATTGACTGGGAACAGCTGAAGTAAAAGGGTGGCTATGAAAGCAATAATTTATTTTTTTGCTATCTAAAACCTCTACATGCTTTGCGGGATCTATAAAAAAAGTATCCACAGGCGAAGGAGAGATGTTTTTTACAAAAAATAAACTATTATCAGCAATTAAACCACATATTTCCGTCTTATGGAACGCCGAAATGCGAGCTATATAACTTAAAAACTCACACTTAATTTGTATATCTGTATGCCTCAATTGACGGAAACCCTCCAAATGGCAGCTTCGCAGACTCCCCAAAACGCATTCTGCAGCCATTCAAGGTTTTACTACACTGGTCCTCTATCCAATACTCTTTCTTGAATCGAGGGTCCTGTCTAACGCTATGATCCTTAATGCAAACAAAATAAGCAGGCGGTTCGTCTGACGCGGGATCAGTCATTTTAACTTCATTTTTATCAATCAAGCTTCCACTTCCCGGATTTATAGCCACCACGTTCCCCGTAGAATAACCTACCACCCCTGTAGAATTAATAGCTAAACTAGAGCCCGTATCTAAAAGCACGTTCCCCACAATTGTAGTACGCAACGTTCCCTCGTTATCTGATGCAATAACAGTGCCTGAAGTATTAGTGCCTCGTATGTCTCGCGCTCCTACGGGGACCACCTCACCCACAACAAATACTCCCCCTCCATCAAAAGTAATTATTTCCCCTATTTCCAATTGCACAGACAAGGGGGTTCTAACGGTTAAGGTCTGTAGAATGGTAGCTTCGATTACACCCGGTATGGTAGGGGTTCCAGCGCCAGCGATAATAACCGTGGGAGACTCTGTATACCCCGAGCCAGCCGCAGTGATAGCCAACGAACTGCTATCAATTACCCCATCTCCATCAGTATCAAAAGTCCCTGTAAACCCTCCGCTAGCCGCAGATAAAGGTTGGTCGATCTGACTAGCAGTGTAACCCTCTCCCCCCGTAATAAACCGCAAACCTAAAACCGTTCCTGACGTAATGCTACTGACAGCTGACGCCGCTATCACATTAACTGTTTTTTTGGCTATTTCTGTAACCTTCATAGAACCAATAGAGGTACCCCCACTATTTTTTAAAAAAACAGTACGACCTATTCTTATTTCTCGAGGCACCGTGCTAACGCTAACCGTAGTAGGATTACTGGCGGTAGAAACTGTAGCGCTAACAGTAACTGTCGAAAAAACTTCCGGCTCATATTGCCCAACCCACATTAAATATGAAAGACCATATCCATTATTAGGGTCATCAAAACGCTTATCGTTTTCATCAGCCATAGGGACGCCCCCCACATCACGATCAGGACTAAAAAACTCTGGAGAAAAAATCTTTTTGCCCCAATCCTCCTGCTTTTTCAAGGCTGTCTCGGGTCCCTTGTCATTGTATCTTTGACCATATCTGCAACCGATCCCACGATACCTCCATGGACAATAGTTTGCAATCATCAATCTGGCAGGCAACTTATAATTCTCCACCTCCAAAGGTGAAATCAATTCAAATTCAATATAATATTTGTTTTCAGATACTTTTCGGTTGAATATGTATATATCATCATCAAAACGGGCATCAGAATCAGGAGTACCAAAAGGGTTGTCGCTTTCAGGAAAATTAACAGCATCTAAAAATTTTAAAAAAATTCTTATTCTTTTAAATTTATTGCCCACCATGTCGTCTTGGCGTTTAATTAGGTCAGAAATTATTCCATCTGGGTTACCTACCACAAGACGGGGGCGAGGTAACGTACCATCCCCCTTGGACTCAAACCCATCGGCCTCAATTGGGAGACACGGGTAACTAAAACCATCAAAAATAATATTTTTATCTACAATTTTGCCCGCATGAAACCTCTTGATGCCCATGCCGGGACCTGCCTCCACCTCATACAGTTCTATTAAGGTATCCGGAAGGAGATCTGTTATTGCTTTGTTGTGTGCTTCTTTGGACATTTTATGGGGTCGGCTCGAACCAAACGTGGCCTGCTATCCCGTTTAGATCACTTGTTCTGTTTCTTTCTGCTACGTTTAATGTGCTAGTGGATTGAGATTTTATATGAACATATTGATCTAACAAATTCCCCATCACCACCCGGCTCTCAGAGCTCGTTAACTTTCTATTATAAATAACGATAGCGGCGATTCCACCACGAAAACCACGCTCATCTTTCTCTACGCCATCTTGTATATAACAGCTTTTGCCTATGTAAACATCTCCTGAAGCATTAAATTCTAAATAAGACTTTTTTGGGTCTTCGATTTTAAACGAGCCGGAACCCACTAAATTTCCACTGTTTTTGGCTCTGATTTCTATAATCCCCCTGTTGTAATAAGCGCCCAAATTATAAACCCAGCTTCTTAAGGGCTTTACGCGCATCATAGCGCCTTTTGAAATACCTACCGTCCAGTCGTTAAACTGCAAGGGCGTATAAATTGCCCCCAACCCACTATTATCCTGTATAAAACCCTTATAACGATCATAGTAACAATTTGAGTAGTGCTTCTGGTCGGAAAAGCGAACCCATCCGGTTTGAAAAATTGCATCTATACCTTGGTAATTCTCACCCAAGTCATGATTTGAGCGGTTTAAATTATCTACATATTGGACCGTCATCCTGTCTTTCATTTCGTTGTCGTCGCCGAAGGGGTGTTCTAGTTGTGCCGTTTCGCCAGTGGCAACGGGCGCGTTGCTTAATATACCCTTTAGGGTACAAGAGGATGGGGCAGCACCGTTCCAACAGTGTTCACCGGGAGGCGCCGTACCGCCGGAAACTAGCTCCAATCGTCCGCCCCCGGTAAAAGTGACGATAGCACCGATCGACAGACCTATATTGGATGGAAGAGACACTGTGGTCGTGATGCTAATGTCTTGTGGTGCAGCATCAATGGAATATGGCCCTCCTGTTACCGTCGCGGCTCCCGCCAGAAAACCGCTAAGCCAATTATTGGGATACATTACATAAAAAATATCAAAACCACTAGACAAAGAAGATAAACGATAATAACCCAACTCATCATTGTCTACGCGGTTTCCACTTAATGTTCCCTTTAATGTAGTCCCGCTAGCCAATTCCGCGGACACCTTAAATGAGCCCCCGCCTGTAAAATTAATCACAGTATTGGCTTGTATAGGGTAGGCTGCGGGCGCATCTATGGTAATACCCAAGCTCGTATGGTCACCCACTGCATAGCCATTAGTGGAGTTAACCTTAATGTCTCCAACATTATTAGCGCCGGCAGTTGCATTGTGTAGTTCAAAGTATTGTATAGCAGAAGCGGTGCTGGGCTGAAAATAAATATATTTCCTATTATTGAAATAAGAATGCTTCAACTTCATGAAGTAAGTGTGGGCTCCACCGTATATTGCGGTATCGCTAAAATCTCCGTCATGCAAAATGGGTTTATTTGCGGTAGTTTCCTGCTTCAAATAAACATTTGGATCGTTTTTTGAAATCCATTTTTGCACAAGGGCATCAGCGGGCGTGCCTGTGTTCGCCTGAGCCGCAGTGACGCCGTCATCTTTATAAACCAAACTACTCGCATCAAAATGCCCCACCAATCCGGGAATATCAGATATCTTGGCCAAAGATGGGGTTAATACCAGTAACTTTTCTCTAAAATTACTGCTAGTATAAATAGACCCACTAGTTATCCGGATAGCTTTTCCGGCGGAACCTCCGGGCTTTCCTTTGGTGTCATCCTCCACTGTAAAAGGATATCCCGTCGTCTTTGCATCCATTGTTTGACCAGCGTACCCATCCTGACCGTAATCGCCCCCATCGCCTCCTTGAGAAAAGCGTTTTGAGGTGGACCATGGGTGTTCTCGTCCACTATTTCCAGCACCCACTAGATTAAAGCCTCCGTTTGAAGTAGGAGAAATAATAAAATCAGATCCCTGCGTTCCATCCTGTGGATCCTTGGGGGAATATTGCTTTCCCCCCAAACTAATGGTAAAACTTGCCCCTCCTCCGCCTGCACCCCCTTTATGGGTCCCCAAGAAACTCGAAGCTCGAAAATGTGTGCTTGAGTAGTTGAAGGTGAGATCAGCAGTGATTCTAAGGTCCCCTGTTGTACGATCAACTGCTACCCTGTTCGTAAGACCAGCCCACTGAACATCCTTGTATTCTCTTTCCGTACCAGCGGGCCCGTGTCGATCCCATACGTTTCCCGCAACCGGGTTACTATAATTAAACTCGGTACTAAAAACTTTTTCAGCCAAAAATCTATCGCCCGCGCCGCCGCCCCCTCCTCCGGCGTAGATCTTCGCATTATAATCTTTTCTTATTGTAAACTTAGCAATATTGGAATCAGAAATATAAATGCAATCGCCGCCGTCGCCCCCGGGCTGCGAATTTTCAAGTGGTGTCGTCTTCACCTCTAAAAAAGAAGCAAAAGTAGTCGCATCAAGGTTAGATGACACCACGGTATAACCACCATCTCCCCCTAAACCTCCCGCTCCCACCACTGCCGAATTAGCTTCCATAACCAAAACGCTAGGGGTTTCAGCGAGAGGTTTTTGCAGATTAGGATCGACTCCAGCGCCAGCGTCAGCAACATCTACCACCCCCGTTATCAACTGACCTCCCGTGTTTATGGCGGGAATCGTAGAATCGTTGGACCCCACACGGTAATCCTGTTGCAATATCCATTGAACGCCAGTAAAATTATCCGCATAAGCACCTGTATTAGCCACATCAATGGCCGCTCTTCCTTTTGGGTTCATGTCTACCCCTCCTTCTTGTTTTAAAATGCCCCTATCAACCAGCTCTTGGATAAAGATTCCACTTAAATTTAAGTTTACATCCTCGTGACCTAAATATATTCTAAAAGCAGGTTTTGGGGCGGCAGGAATAAGTGTTTTGCTTATACTGTAGTCGCTAGAAGTGGTGCTAAGCCCTGTCAACACCGAAGGGGCAATTCCTCCTTGGTTCAAATCGCTAACACCGCTCCCATAAACATACATCGACCCAGTGATATCTGCAGTCGAGGAAGAATTCCATGGAACATGTTCGGAACGCATCCTATAGTAATAATTTTCAGCAGGAGTAATTCCGTCATGATAAAAAAAGCTGCTTTGACGCACCCCGGTATTTTGAGGGTCAGGCAAACTTCTTAATTTTTCCGGAATACTCGCATCGCTCATCAAACTTGGGGGTACTAACAAACCTGTATACAAATCGGTATGCATTGGCAGCGGAACAGCAAAATCAGGAGGGTTTCTTACAGGCTGTGTGGTCAACCGTTGTGTGTGTATAGGAAAACCTGTAGGGCTGACTGCCGACTGGGTAATACCCGTAGGGTCCCCCCATGAAGAATCTTGAGTATATTGTACAGAATACCGGGTCAAATCATGTCCAGTTGCAGGATGTTCCCATGACAATAAATTAGCGGGCACCCCTGAAACATCATAATATCCCGTTTGTATCAAGAACTTATGTGGATGCATAGGATTTTGGCCATCATTTCCCTTATAAGGATTAACATCCCACCCAGTAGTATACCCTGTGATCCCTACTTTAATGGTGCCGCTGGGATCTAACTGGGCATTATCTTCAGCTACACTGAAAAGCTGCAACAAGCCTGTATAAACTCCATCATGCGGACCCCCCACAACCTCGGGAGGGCCTGTTACATTGTCCTGAAGCCCTTTAAAATAAAACGGAATAAAAGTACTATGGCCCGGTTTTGTTTTAATAGGGGTTGCCGGGGTACCCGAAGGGAATTCAAAAGCAGTATATGGACTAATAATAGAAGCTGTAGTACTAATAACCGAATTTCCACTATTGCTTAAATAAAACCCCGTTCTAAGAACTTGGCCCGTGATAGCATAGACGCTCAACCCCGTATTGGATACAAAATCCAAACCTTCCACTCTTTGAGACGTTGAAATAGAACCGGGCCCTTCTGCCGAATTCCCTAAAACAGGCCTATTAACAACGGTCACCAAAGTTAAAAAGTCTGTGGATAAATTTAAATAATCTACAGGAAACTCGCGCATATCCACTCTAATGTCATTATTATCCTTAAAGTTCAGAGTGTGGCTCCACGAGGCTGCTAAAAATACCTTGTCAGTGAAATCATAGGGGGCAGGAGGGGTAAACTGAAAAAGGCTGGTACCCTTATGGTGCTCCAAAAAGTGAATCATTCCTTGTGCCTCTTTATCGCTGCGCCCCTTGAAGTCCACCGGAAAAGCTAAAAGATTTTTATTGATTCCATCGCTACTTCGAACCACAAAGTCGTTAGACAAGTCGGCTTTATTAAAAATTGGGTTTTGAGGAATTTGTATGTTTTGATTTATATCAAAATAAAAATTATCCTTTGTCCACAAAGAGGCTGCTCCTGTTGGGGAATTTATACTCGTTCCCATTATTCCGGTGCTTTCACTGTAATCAGAATGATCTTTACCATTAAAATAGTACCAACCACTCTGAGACTGTAACAGCGACGGAAAATCAGCATTCTTCCTTAAGAAGGTAGCATCGTGCTCAAAATAAGGACGATCATTCTCATATACCTGTGTTGTATTGCCGTATGGTATATAAAGCTGCTTCCAGTCAGTAATGGACTTTGTTTCATTGAAAAAAGTCGTGGAAACGGTGTTAACGTCTGGCGATTCATAGTTCTGCTGAAAACTTTCAACAAAAAATTCTCCACTATGATTGTAGGGAGGAAACGGAGTCCAATTAATTCCACTATAACCTCCATTAGGCTTCTTTCCTTTGTTAAAGGAATTTTCAAGCATATGTATGATTGCCTTGGTTTCTTTGTCCGTCCTTTTCTCAAAGACAACATTGAAGGAGGCGCGCACAGCATTTTCGCTTTTATTTAAAGTGGTATAATAGCCGTCACCATATTCTGTGGAATATTGAAGACCTTGATAGTCAACAGTAGCCCCATAAGAAGGCTGAAAAAAGAACCCCGTTGTCCATTCAGTGCTAGCAGCAGCGGGCCTATTGCTAGCTGTAGCGGTGGTAGCGCTGGCACCGCTATAGTAATAATGCCCCGACTCAGCTGGGGTACACGGATAACTGACGTCAGACTCATCGTAACCGCTATAATAAACAACATCATAGGTATCGTATCTGTCCCCAAGCTCAAAGGCCGGAATGCGAGTAATATTTGTGACACCTGAATTAATTATCATATTACTTTTTTACCTGTTAAATAATCTTGAGACAAAGAGATATTGCCTGCCATATAAGTCCCTTCAGACGCCGAAATATTTTGTGAAAATACTTGCCCTGTGCAGCCGAAGCGCCCCAACAACGAAGCCCCTCCTTCTTGATAAACATTATACACATATATATCAGCGGTTGCTGCGTATCCCGTTGTGGTAACTACGGTTCCCAAATCTTCTCCCCTCACATCAATGTTAATTCTAACATTCTCTTTGGTGACCCGTGAAGGCAATTCGTTACCAATGGTAACCATTGGGTTGCGATCACATTGAACCGAATAGCTAAAACCCAGTTTCTGATTAATGCCCAGATCACTGCCCGCCATATAGGTTTGCGCTCCATGACCAATCTTAGTTGGAGAACTGGCTGTGCCTCTCAACGCCATATCACTTCTACCTGACTCAAGGACACTTAATTCTCCATAAATATCCATCGAAGACCTCACTAAAATAGGACGAAAGGGATCTACAGAAAATTCCATCCCCTTAATATAACCGCCTCCAAACTCTATTCCCCCTAAATTGCCCCTCAACGGTTCTCCGGTTCTTTCTACATTTGTCAGAGGGTTTAAGAAATCAGGCAAAGGTCCGTTCAAATAATGACTAAAAGAAAGCGTCCCCCGCAATGGCCCCGAGGAAACATAACGCAAAACGCTACCAGTTATATTTTCTACAGGCGTTAAGGAAGCCTCTACCCCAAGCTCCGCATTTTCAGCCAAAATACTTTGGCCTTCAATCTCAAGTAAAGCTTTTTCATATTTTATAAACTTAGCCATCTTAGGCTGCTTTTAGTTTAGCTCCATATATCGCGAAGGTCCATTTTACGTTCGTAGTTTCTAAATTAGGGGTAGTGCCAGTTGCGGTGCGAAAAGTAAGGACGCAATTTCCTACTGCTGGAGTTGTGACCTCCCCAAACATTACCTTGCTGTTTGTCACGTCCCACCCATTAGCTATAACCGTATAAGTAGCGTTACTTAAATCCTTGGTAAAAGTAACTGTAGCTGTCGCCCCTGAAACCGTGACCGCAGCATTGTACGCCCCGGTCAAAACAGGGGATGTGCTCCCGTTACCATTTACAGAACCAAAAGCAGCAGCTGTGTTAGCGGAACTAATACCTCCATCCGTCCCCATATACACAGTATTACTTTCGAGAGGGGAAGAGTAAAACGAAGCACTATCAGGGTTTGTGACAGCAGAGCCACCCAGATAACGCCATCCAAAATAACTCGTAGGTCCCGCCGCATAAAAAGTACCCGACAACCATTCTACCTTTCCGTCTGGGGCCTCAGCTTGGTAAACAATACCCAATTGAGGGTTAGTGACAGCACTTGTCAACACTAGAAAACTTTTTCCATTAATCGTACCAGTAGAAGTTGAATTGTAACCTATAAAGCGCGCTAATGTCGGTTTAACTCCACTTCCGGTCCCCCCACCACTAGGAATGGTTCCCACGGTCAAAGGATAAGTATAGTCGCTTATTGGTCCCCCTATGATTACATTTCCCGTTGTTTTAGATATCTGCAAATGGGTGTCCTGAGCAGGCACAGAGCTCGCGCCTATGAATATACTATTGTATGAATTGATAATGTACCCCGCTGCAGCACCCCCGCTATTCTTAAAATATACTACTGCATCATGAGTTGTGGCCTCTATCTCCAATAATGGAGCGTCAGAAGCCGCATCTACTCCTGCGCCCCTTACATGAAGAACGGCCTGAGGAAGCTTGGCATCCGCAGTCCATTGATCAGGGCCAATTCCCACCTGACCGTTACTTCTTAAAAACACATCCGCGTCGCTAGTATTATCTGCAAAAAAAGCAATACCCGCTGCAGCGCGCAACTCCAACGTACTTTGTCTTCCAGTCGTTGCAAAAGTAGATCCAACGTATTGAATGTAAGCCTTTGCAGTGTCATTTTCCGCAAAACGAATTCCACTATAAGAATTAGTATTCTCAGTATTCGACCCAATATACTGCGCATCCCCCCAAACCTCCAACTGTGTAGCGGGGGCCACAGTGTTGATTCCTACCTTTCCATCGGATAATATCCTCATCGCTTCAGAGGAAACCCCTCCTGCCGGATCAACAACAAAAGCCAAATCCATTTGAGCATTAGTAGCATGACTTTTGATGCCTGCGATTCCAGCTCCACTATTTGCACCAAACGCATTATCAACTTGAAAATTAATACCCACTGCTGCATTTAGCGTATCTGTGGGATTCAACAAAAGCATATCAATCCACGTGGTACCGGACCCCGCATTAAAAGCCCCTGTTCGCGCACCAGAATTTAATTCAAGAAAAGTGTTAGGACTTGTTGCGTTCTGACCGATACCCACATTTCCCCCTTCCTTTATAAAAACACCAAGTTTGTCGCTAGCAACCCTATCTGTCAGCTTTAAGCCGTCGGTGTCTAGCGCCCAAACTTGTTTCACTTTATGTAAATTGGCAACAGTAATATTATTAATTTGATAACCGTTACTTGTATCTCCTATAAAAAGAAGGTCTGCTGTAGCTGGCGAGGTTATTGAGCTATATTCGTTAATTTTACCCATTTTATAAATTCCTATTTAAGTAGTCTTTGAACTCTAAATTTACACTTAATACTCCATCTGTTGCAGTACCAATGCTTTCTGACACTAATTGTCCTGTTATACTGTGAAAATCATACATTGTGATAATTCCATTGTCGTCTAAAGAGTTTCCAAAACTGTCAGCTAAAAATACTGTTCCCGTTGTGGCTGGTATTGTCCTGTTACCTAGCAGATTCTGGGGCCCCCGATAATTTTGGTCTATCCTTACATCGATTGTTTCATAATGGCCACTACGTATAGTATCCATAATGTTGGCAGTTTCAAAGTCATCTACTTCTACTGTCATATTTGTAGTAACCTCGACAGGGTAATGTGTAATGACCTCTGCTGGAGTAAATCCCGCTCCTCCAGTTAAATCTGAAAAACTTTTTTGATTTAAAGTATAAACTGGCTCTCGCTCAACCCCATAGGACTGACTAATTTGGGTAACTCTATTTGTAGTAGATTGGCCAAAGCCACACCGAATCGAACCTTGGTTAGCAAACGCTACCGCTTCTCCACGAACGCCATCCAAAGGACTGTTCCCTGAAAAATCTAAATCGCCTCCCCGTATCCCACTTCCAAAACGCCCAAACGAAACAAACGAACTGTCAACAGTTGGCACTCCACCTACCCCACAACTAACTGAATAGTTGGTTAAATAACCCTCTGTAAAACCAAAAACTTTTTCTGTCCCCTGATCTAAATATGTGTCATATATCAAGGTTCCTGAAAGTGCAGCGTCTCCCGTATAAGATAAAATAGGATCAGAGTTAAAAATCATGTCGCGCGTCAAGGAAAGATTTCCCTGCAATGGACCGCTATACACGCTACGCACAAAACCCGCCCCCAACGCATTTATTGTCTGCTGTGGAACACTATAACTAGCCTCCCAGTCACGAATACCAGAAAGCCCATATTCATCAATGAAAAATTTCGACTCGTAACTTGGAACTGCGTTTTTAGGCATTATCCTCTCCTAGACGACGGGCTCAACGAGCCGCCCACCCGCTGTTCTTCAGCGATAACTTTTACAACCTGCGCCTTGATTTTTTCACTCAATGCACGAGCATCGGATTCACTAGCGCTAGCACTTGCAGGCGCCCCGGTGTTACCTGATTCGTTCTGGCTCCTTCCATCACCAGCGCTACCACGCCCACCACTCAAATCAACATTAATATTAATATTATTAGTGCCGCCGCCCCCTCCCAACGCAGGTGCAGATGCTGCTACCGGAACAGAGCCACCGCCTTGGAACAAACCATAACTACGCGCGGCCCCTATAAAGCCCCCTCTTTGGGCTACCGGAGGTTGCGGACCAGATGTCGCAGTTCTAATGATATTTTGTGCTTCAATTGTTTTGGCGCCTCCCATTCGCTGCCAAAAACTGGGCTTTATTTTTGTAGTTCCCTCTCCGTATTGACCGCCGGTAAAGGTTTGTTTTCCTACACCCCCTTGCGCAAAATTGCTCAAACCACTCATGACAGCCCCAGCCCCAGCCGAGATCAAGGTGCTTAAGAGCATATTTTTCATATTTGCTTTCGCAGCGGCTTTTTGTTGTGCTTTTTGAAGCTTAGCTACAGCAGCATCAGCCAATTCAGCTGTCTCAGCGTTTCCTTGAGAAAGAAAATACCCACTCAACTGAGGGCTGTCAGGCTTAAGCGCCAAATTCATAGCGCCCCCAGCCTGAAAACGAGGAATGGCTGTATTCAGGGCATTCAAATTTCCAGCACCAACTGCGTTCACAGCCTCCCTGTTAACCACAAATTCTCCCGGTTCTGCTAAAATAGGAACCTTATCCCCGCTTCCTCTACCGGGAACCAAACGACCACCTTGCGCAGAAATAAAACCACCGCTCCGCTTTTTGCCGTCCCTTCCAAGACCCCACGAAGGAACCATTGCTGATCCAATGTTCATCATATTGCTCACAGCGCTATCAATAAATGCACGACGCATGCTACGCAAAAACTCGAGAGCAACACCCTCCAAGGCATCTCCCAAATCTGTGGTCTTATCCAGAGCCGCTTCCATGGCCCCTACCATGTTGTTTTTGAATTGCATTGGGAGCTCATTCCCGAGCCTGTTAAAAAGTGTTTGCTCTTCTCTGTAGATTTGCGCCATGCCATCTTCCAAACCGGCTGTAAACTTGCTCCCTCTTTCCGTGTCCAACCGCGCCCAGTTTTGGTTCAATTCCATCATTTTTTTGTTCATGGCGTCCGTTTGATTGGACAAAAGAAAAGTGTTTTCAACACTTTTTGCTTCACGCTCTAATCTTCTTTTCAAAATCGTATCACCATCTTTGTACGCCTGAACTATCTCTTTATTGATGTCATTGATGTGGTCG
>Ga0208920_1000264_pt1 | contig 13960 bp, 22 predicted proteins | sample 19_taG_FD_184094 | JGI IMG/M metagenome (GOLD analysis project Ga0208920, IMG submission 184094) | Marine viral communities from the Subarctic Pacific Ocean - 19_ETSP_OMZ_AT15317 metaG (SPAdes) (version 2) | ecosystem: Environmental > Aquatic > Marine > Oceanic | place: Pacific Ocean | collected...
CCGTACCCCCACCCGGTAGCGGGGTGGAACACCCACGGCACACCTGCGGGCCCGTCGGGGATCGTGAGCGTGTACGAGCACGCTTCGGTTCCGTAGCCGCCCGAGGTGCGTTCGACCAGGCCGGCGTCGGCCAGCTCCCGCAGGGCACCCTTCACAGCTGTTCTGGATAGGCCGGTGCGGGCCTCGAGGAGGGCGAGGCTGGCCCACAGGGCGAGCACCTCCCCACAGCCACACTTGCGATCCACCTTGCACGACGAGCACCTGGCCATGTCAGCCAGGGCGAGGTGCACCAGCCGAGCTCCGTTGCGTGCCGGCGAGTGTTGCCACACCCATTCCGTCGACCTGAGGCTCATGTTTCCCCCTCGTTGCACACCCAGTGGCCGAAGCCCTGCGGCGTGTTGTAGGCGAGCCATGCGGACACGGCGACCTGATCCGATGGCGACCAGATGTCGCCGTAGTTCGTGTAACCGGCCGCAGCTGCACGTTTCGCCCTCGAGGGCCAGTACCCGTCGAGGTGCTGGAGGAGGCCCTGGGCTCGCATCCCGTTGTCGGCGAGGCGTTTCGACTCGGCGTTCCAACGGCCTGAGCTCTCGCAGGCGATGATGTGGAGCACCCGGTCGACGTCGGCGGCGCGGAACCACACCGACACCAGGGGCCGCCAGTCGAGCACCTGGGAGGCCGGCATCAGGTCGATGTCGCCGGGACCCGGTGTCACGTCGTCGTCGGCGACCAGGGGCCGCTCAGCCGTCGTCGGGGGATTTGATATCACGGTGTCCCCCCGGAGAATGGCCGGTGCCGTCGTCGCCCCAGGACGATGCGGAAGCGTCGACGGGACTGCCGTGGTCGGCGTCGTGGTCGATGCTTGTGGCTCCGTCGTCCTCGACGGCACCGGTGGGAGTGGCGACCCTGGCACCGAGGTGCCGAGAGTCTCGGTTGTGCATGACAGCATCGTCACGACAGCCACTCCACTAATGAGGCCCAGTCTGAGGGCCGTGCGACTCGTTCTTCCACCCCTGGGCACGCGGCGAGCATTCCGAGCACCTCCTCCTGGGCCCTGGTGACCTTCCCCGTTTCCCGCTTCAGCTCGACGAACAGGACGCGTGGAGGCCGGATCAGGCACAGATCGGGGAAACCCGCATGGTTGCGCCGGCTGTCGTGGTCGTGGAACACCCACCACCCGAACAGCTCTGCGGCGTCGACGACTGTCTGCTGCCATTGCGCCTCGGTGACTACGCCCGAGAGGACGTCGACGGCGCTGCCTGGTACACGCGGCACCGGTTGCCTCCCTTTGTCGTTGCATGGCCGACCACCTCGACAGCGCCGGCGTCCTGCAGCTCGCGGCGACGGGTGCGAACCGTCGACGGGCTTACCTGGCCGAAGCGGTGCTCGTATGCGTCGACGAGGGCGTCGTCGGTTGCCTTGCCGAGGTCGCACAGCAGCTCGTACACGCGGATCTGGAGGGCGGTCAGGTCGCCGAGGGAAGCGGCGGCAGATCGAGAGGTGCCTGGGTCGGTTCGACGGGTGACTGCGAGGCGAGGGTGTCGATCTCCTTCTCGACGAACGCCTTGAGGTCCCCGAACGCTTCCCCGGCCATCCGGTCGGGGATCTCGGTCGGGAAGCCGGCCATCGACAGGCCGGCCCGGACTTTTCCCCGCATCATCGGTTCCAGGTCGTTGAGGCGTTGCTTCAGCTCGGCGGTGTCGACCGAACCGGCAGGTATGGGAGGTGCTTCGCCTCGCACAGCAGCCCTGGCGGCGTCGAGGTGCGTCAGGTTGGAAGCGGCGGGGTGGTTCGACACGGCCTTGGGTGCCGGCGGTGCAGCAGCTTCATCCACGCCCGTTTCGTCGGGCTCGTCGGTGTCGCCCTCGATGCCGGCAGCGTCGGCGTATCCCATCAGGCCGAGCACCCGCCCAAGGGCCTGTGTCATCGCCCTGTCCGGGTCGCGGGTGTCTTTGTGGCCCTGAGCTCCGGCGACGGGTTCACGCAGGGCGCGGGTGCCGTGTGCTTCTGCGAGCACCACACCGGTGGCGACGTCGACGATGCGGCAATGGCCGACGACCCTCGCCGTGGACCCGACGATGTCCTCGTCGAAGTCCTGGATGATCGCGTAGTCGCGTGGTGGAAAGTCCCTGCGAAACGCCTCGAGCTTCTCAGAGACTCTGGTGATGTTCATAAGGCCGCCCCCCGGTCTTGTAGTTGGTTGGGGTGCCCGCTTAGGCTCCACCTCGCAGCGATCCGTTGCCGTCAGGGGACGACGTAGGGGGCCGTTAGGTGAAACTGGATGAAGGCACCGATTGGAAGATACCGCACCTGTCAAGTCGGCCGGGGGATGCCATACTCCCGAGCGTGATCTGGAGCGGGGGCCGGGTCGACCGTTACGTCGAGCACAAGGTCGCGGCGGGTGCGTGGAATGAGGGATCTGCCTACGGGTTTCGCCGCTGCCTGATCCAGTTCGAGCGGGCGTTTGCCGGCGTCGAGGTGACGACCACAGCGGTGCAGCAGTGGATTACCGGGGTGGGCCTGTCAGCCAACTATCGGCGCTCCAGGTGGTCGGTGGTGCGTGGAATGCTGACCTGGTACGGCGTAGACGTCGACCTGGTTGCGCCGGCGGTTCCGACACCGGTTCCGAGGCCGCTGCGTGACCTCGACGTCGGCAAGCTCCTCGCCGTGTGCAACGCCCGCGACGAGGTCATGGTTTCTTTGGGTATTTGTGAGGGCCTGCGACGTTCCGAGATGGCGCACCTCGAGATGGCCGACATCGACCTCGACGGCCAGGTCCTGTTCGTCAACGGGAAGGGCGGCAAACAGCGATGGACGCCGCTCACGAAGGCGACAGCTGTTCGCATCGGGCGCTACCTGGACGAACGCGGCGAGGCCCCAGGGCCGCTGCTCATATCGACCACCTCGGGGCGAGGGTTACGGCCCGCGACGATCAGCGAACGATCCCGACTCCTCATGCAACGCGCAGGGATCTACCGCCCAGGCGTCAACCTCCACGCCCTGCGCCACACCGCAGCCACACGGCTGTGGATGGAAACCGGCGACCTGTTCATGACTCAGCAGCTGCTCGGCCACGCGAACATTCGAACCACGTCGATCTACGTCCGGGGCCGCCCCACCGCCGAGATGCGCGACGCGATGAACCGGTGCTCGACGTAGACGCGAAAAGACCCCCGCCGGGGCGGGGGTCTGTAGCAGAGATCAGCCGGGGTGCGACTCGAGGAAGTTCGCATATGCCTCCGGGCTGTTCAGCACGATGACCGTTCCGGTCGGCGAGGGGTCGCTGCCGAAGCCGAACGCGGCCGCGAGGCCGCCCAACGCGACCGCCAGCGCTGCGGCGGCTGCGATCAGCTTCGTAGCCTTTTCCACTATTGCGCCGCTTGTCGGCCCTCGATGGTGGCGATGCGTTCGCCGTGGTCGTTGACGCGTTCCTCGATGCGGGTCGTGCGGCGGTTGATCTCGCGGAGGAGGTCGACCTGCGTGCCGTTTTGTGTCCGGTAGTCGAGTCGGAGGCGTGCGACGAGGACAGCGGAGATGGCCGAGATGGTCGCCGCGGCGATGATGCCTACAGAGGCGACGAGCTCAGGCACCGGGCTTCGCCAACTTGAGGCTGTTCTGAAGGGCGCTCACGGCGGCCGGGATGGAAGCGAACGCGAGCCCTGCGATGGTCGAGAGCTCCTGGAGCGGGTCGAGTGTCTCGATATTGATGGTGCGGGACGCCCACGAGGCGACCAGCAGGCCGACGAACGTCTGCAGCCATGTCTTGCCTGCCCTGACCAGAATGTCGTTCACGTTGTCCTCCATAAGCGGTTCCAGGTGTTGATGCCGACGATGCCGTCGATGGTTAGAGCATTGAGCGCCTGGTAGTCCTCGATCGCCTTGTCTGTGCGTTTGCCGGCGACGCCGTCGACCGTCCCCAGGGGAAACCCGGCCAGGGTGAGGTGCGCCTGGATGATGGCGACTTCATCGCCGCGGCTGCCCTTGCGGACAGGGTTGGCCGCCACCTGGTCGCCGGCGTGCATGATTGCCTCGATGGTGCGAAGCCAATCGACTGTGTCATCTTCCACGGGCTGTTCACCTTTCCACCATTCGGGAAACGGCCCCTCTAGGGGACCGTCGACGGTCTGTGCCTGGTAGTGCCACGGTTCCCCGGCGACCGTTCGATGCAATCCCCACCCTTTGAGCACCCTGGTGATGTCCGACCAGGAGGCGAGGCCGTGGTGGGTGAGGTCGACGGCGTACCCGAGGCCCGACGCCTGGGCCATGTGGTAGGAGCCTTTCCAGGTGCCGCCGGAACCGACGCCGATGATGCGGGCCGGATCAGCGGCCAGTACCCCGCCGTGGTGCCGATACCGGTCATGAAGGTAGGTCTGTTCCTGGACGGTTCTGACGCCTGATTCGATGGTGAGCTTTTCGGCGAGGAGGTCGCTTGTGCGGTACGCAGAGGCGAGCCGCCAGACGAGCAGCGGGTCGAGGTCGGCGACGTTCTCGTTGCCGTCGTCGCGGTAGCCCTCGAGGAGCTCGAGGTCGTTACTCGGGGACATCGGGTTGCGGCGCGGAGATGCGCCCGTCGGGTAGCACCTCGGCGTCGGCGTAGATCGCCTGGCAGAACGCGAGCGCCTGCGCTTCAGTCTGGGTCGTGACATCCCAGACCTCGAGGCCGTCGATGTTCGCGGGTGCGGTGAGGTAGCCAATGCGGTAACCGGCGGCGTCGGCGGCCCATGAGGCTTCGGCGTGGCCGCCGCGGTCACCGATCACTCCTTCTGGGCCGGTGCCCGAAGTCCCCTGGGACAGCTTCCATTTGAGGTACATCATTCGGCCAACTCCAGTTTCACTTGTTCGGCCAGTTGGGCCTCGCGTGCCTCAACGAGATCGTCCAGTAGGCCGATCTGTCGCATCGAATCCAACTGCGCCCATTGGACGTTCCCCGACATCATCTGCAGGTTCGTCTGGCGGGTCAGGCGCGCCTGCCAATACTCAGGCTGTGCGTGTTCTATCTCGTCACGGGTGTAGTGCTGGCACTCGTTGAAGATGTCCTCCAAGATGGCGATCTCCCGCTGGGCACCCCTCATGACGATCTGGGTCTGTTCGAGGCCGACCTGCTTTTCTTCGGCTTCGATTGCGTCGAGTTCGTCGCCGGTTTCCACCAGGCGGGCGATCTCGACCTCGGTTTTTTTGACGTTCAGTTCGGCCATCCGCAACTTGTAGCCCATGTCCTGGAGTTCGATGCACAGCTGGTAGAACTGCATCTCCGCGGTGTCGTGCTGACCCAACACGAAGTGGATCAACTGGTAGCGGCTGCGGGGCTGTTGGACTTCTGCGATTGCGTCGAGGATGTTCATGGCCCGCCCAAACTTGCTTCGTTTGCGAAGCCCGCGGCGAAGCCGTTGTCATCGGACAGCGTGATTCCGAGCGTGGAGATCGAGTCATCGCTGAACGTAACAGTCTGGACGATGTCGACGTATCCACTGCCGTCGTGGCCGCCGCAGATGTAGCCCTTCGTGCCGCTGTTCGCCATGCAGGTCGGACCCTCCACGCCCGTGTCCAGGCCGGTGCCGAGCGCCGCCGACGTATCAGAGGCGAAGGTCCATTTGTCGATGGTGTCGGTAGCGCCCGCGCCGCCGCAGAAGTAGCCCGCCGTGCCGCTGTTCGCCATCGCGCCGAGGCCGTGGTTGTTAGCCGACAGGCCCGTCGCATACGAGGTGCGGGAATCGTTGGAGAACAGGAACTTGTCGACGTTGTCTGTAGACGGGTTGTACCCGCCGCCGACATAGCCCGCCGTACCGCTGTTCGCCATTCCTGCGAGCAGGCGAAGGGCAACGGACAGGCCAGTGCCGAGCACCGACCATGTGTCGTCTGAAACGTCGAGTTTGTCGACGGTGTTCTTTTTCGTGGCACTCGCCGTACCGCCCGCCCAATAGCCCGCTGTGCCGCTGTTCGACATCGACGCCAACTGTCCCCGCCCAACCGACAGGCCAGTGCCGAGCGTCGTTCGGGAATCGCCTGCGAACACCCACTTGTCTACTGTCGTCGAGGTGCTGTACCCGCCGCCGGCGTAACCCGCCGTACCGCTGTTGCCGACCCCTGCGACGCCCTCGCGGGCCACCGAGAGGCCCTGCGCGAGCGAGGAGATCGAGTCGTCGGCGAACGGGATCTTGTCCACAGTCGATGTGGCGCTACCCGAGGTGCCGCCGCCGATGTAGCCCGCGACGACAGGCGCAGGTGTCCCCGACGTAAGGCTGTTGAGCCACGTCGAAACCATTGTCCCCGGCCTCGACCTGGACCCGTAGCGCACGCCCATCAGGCAGTTATGCGGTTGCAGTAGCCGTGAACGACGATGACGTTGGCGTTGGCGGCGAACGCCTTGAGCACCAGGCTGTTTTGTAGGAGCAGGCCGGGGGCCAGGAGCATGAGGCCCGATTCAGACGGCACAATCTGTTCGATGTTGCCGTCGGGGGCGGTCGCCTCTCCCCATTCGAGGGTGAGTTTGACGTCGCTGCCGTGGGAGTTGACGGCGTAGATCCACAGCTCGTCGAAGTCGCTCGCGCCTGATACGGCGGTGTGGATCGTCGTCCCGGCTGTGGCCGTCTGGACGACCTTTATGCCCTTGCCGTTCGTTGACCCGCTCAGGAGCCGCTTTGAGTATGTTGCCATGTTGTCCTCCTACAGGAACATTTCGAGGCCGATGATGGTGTTTGCGTCCTCCGGGGATGCTCCGAGCTCCACCCAGGCTGCACCGTCGTAGGTGTAGACCTTGTCGGTGTCTTTCAGGTAACTCATCTGCCCCTCGGCCGGCGAGCCCAGGCCGGACGTGCGGGCCGCTGCGTCATTCCAGACGGTGCAGACCTGGTCCATGAGGTACACCTGCACGTCGCTGGTGGCGCTGAGCACCGCTCCGGCCACAAATGTCTTGAAACCAGCTGGTGCCGGCATGGTGTCTCCTTACGGTGCGAGCTTGTTGGTGTTGAGGATGCCGAAGTCGGCCGAGTCGAGGATCAGGAACACGGTGTCGCCGCTGCCGGACGTGCCCAGGCGCATCGTCCAGTCCTTCGGCGTGATCTCATGCGTGACGGATTCGACGCGCAGCACCTGGTTCATTGCCGCGCCCGCTCCGATGGGTTGGAACTGGGCGCGGATGCCGTCGAATATCGTCAGCTTGGCGACCTTCTCGGCCTGGGCGTCGGTGAGCGCCAACGGCTTGCACTCCAAACTCGACACCCTGAGAGCAGGCGTGGAGTGCAGGGCCACGAAGTTCTTGCAGGCTGTGAGCACGTCGTCGTCGGAGTCGTTGAGCAGGTTGCGGCGCACCAGGGTGCGTATCCCGTAGGCGGGTTGACCGAACACGTTCTCGTCGAATATCTGGTCGTCGCCGCCGGTTCGCTGGTAGACGCCCCGCGTGTAGAGGAGCTCGGTGCCGAACATGGTCGTGATGTTCGTGAACGCCGGCTCGGCTGCGGCGGTGCCGTCGCCGGCCCCGAACGTCAGCCCGGTGACACCCGAGTCGGCGTACCGCTTCTTGTAGGTGAGGATGTCGCCCCGGTCGCCGGCGGTGACCGCAGCGCCGCCGGCGCTGCCGTGCCGGACGAAGATTGCGCCGTCCTCGGACTGTGAGAGGCGTTCGGTGTACGTCGTCGTATTGATCTCCGCGACGTCTGCGGCCTGCATCGTGACCGACGAGGCGTCGATGTCTCGCGTCGTCGGGTCTGCCGTCGTCGGGGAGCCGGGTTGTGCGGGGTAGGCGACCTGGGAGTCGTCGAGCACCGCCGAGAAGCGCACCGAGCCGACCTCCTGGGAGAACGACACGTCGGTGAGCTCGGTGCGTGCCAGGAGCGACATGCCGTCGAGGCACTTGACGATGACCGTTGAGTCCCGCGAGTTCGGGTACAGGGTGTCGACGTCCTCGATGCGGCCCCTGAACAGGGTTGTCGCCACGCCTGGGGAGTTGATCGACGTCATTACCCGCACTTCTGCGTTCAGCCATTGCGAGTCGCCGTATGTGCCGCCTGCGAGGGGGCCGTAGGCGTTGTCCTGGTTGTTGAGGCTTATGCGGCAGCTGCCGGCCCTAAACGAGTCGGTGACCCGCAGTCGGCCGTAGGAGATTTGGACGGCGCGGACGTCGGCGGTGACGTTTCGGTAGTGGCCGTCGAGGTAGATGTTGACGGTGTGAGTAGCGGTAGCCACGTCACTGGCCGACCCATTGACGGCTGAATGGTCCGTTTTGCTTGACCGCTTCGGCCATAGCGTCGATGACTTCCTTGCCGGTGACCGCCGGTGCGTTGATCGTCACGTTGACCGCTGGAGCGGCTCCGAACATGCCAGCCTGAGCACCGCCGCCTGACAGCCACGCGGATATGTCGGCCCCCTCGTCGACTCCCACGGGGACGGCGGGGGTGAATCCACGATCAGCTGCTGCGGCGTCGACTGCGGCTGCGGCTGCTGCGAGGGCTTCGGCTTCGGCTGCGGCGGTGTCGAGGGCTGCCTGCATCTCCAGCCGGGCGGCGGCGTCGGCCGCTGCGGCGGTGAGAGCGGCCGCTGCAGCTTCGAGGGCGGCCTGCATCTCAGCACGGGCGGCGGCGTCGGCTGCTGCGGCTGCGGCCGCGTCGGCTGCTGCGGTGTCGAGGGCGGCCTGCATCTCAGCACGGGCGGCGGCGTCGGCTGCTGCGGGGTCGTGTATGTCGAGGATCACTCCGAGCTCTGCGGCCGCCTGGTCGATCATTGCAGCAATCTCGGCATCCGACGGGCCACCGCCACCGCCGAGGGGGGGCTCGTTGCGCCTGCCCTCACGGTTCACCACGTCGGATATGTCGACTCCGAAGTTCGCAGCGATCTCAGCGAACATGCCCTCGAGGTTTTGCCCGAACTCTGCCATCACGTCCGGGTCGACGAAGTTCAGGGGGTCGAACTCGGCAGCGCCATCCCAGCCGGACTTTACGCCGGTGAAGATATCCCAGCCAACGTCGATGAAGCGACGGATGTCCTCGGGGCCGAGGGTCAGGATCTCGATGATGTTGAGCATCATCGGGCTGTCGGCTTCGCCCTCGATCCAGCCGGCCTTGACCCCAGCGTGCAGCACTGAGCCGAAACCCGCTGCGATGTTGTATACCGACGGGTCCTCCAGGGCGTCCTCGAACGCGGGGATGAACTCCTCGTTGAGGAACGTGACAATCGACTTGAACGCCGGCAGGAGCTTCTCGCCGATCTCGACGCTGATGTTGTCGAACGTGGATGCGAGGATCTTCTGCTGGTTGGCCAGGCCGTCCGCGGTCCGAATGAAGTCGTCCTGTTGGATCAACGTCTGCTCGAGGATGACTTCGTACGCGGCCAGCGCCTTGGCCTGCGGCGTGAGGGCCTTCTTCTCGTTCTCGATGAGGCCCATCTGGAGGGCCTTGGCCTTCAGCGTTGCAGCGTCGAGGAGCACGCCGAAGCGGCGCAGCGGCTCGGCTTCGCCCCGGAGGCCGGCCTGGAGGGCGGTCAGGGTTTCCTCGACGGACACGTTGCCGAAGCTCGCCATGTCCGCTGCGAGCTTCGTCATCGTGACCGACAGGTCGACGCCCTCGGCCTGGGGCATTCCCATTGCGTGCGCCAGGGAACCGAACACGCCGACCGCCTCGAGGGCTTCGCGGCGCGACATACCGATCGCCTCAGCCGAGCCCTCGGCGAACCGTTCCGCAGCTGCGGCGGCGTCGCCAAACAGGACGCGGTTCTTGGAGAGGGACTCGTCGACGTCGGCGGCTGCTTCGATCATCGGCTTGAGCACCGCTGTTGCCCCGACCACGGCTGCGCCGATGCCTGCGAACGCACCCATGCCTATCGACGCTGCCCGCGCCATCCTGTCCGACATGAGGCTCGAGCCCTTGGACACGCGCCTGAACGCCTTGTCGAGGTCCTTCGTCTTGCCAACGAAGTTGACTGTGAGGGTACGAACCGGTGATGCCATCAGAGGCCCCTCAGCACTTTGTCGATCTGGCGGGAGTATTCCCTCTTGATGAACTCATGGGAGGCGGCAATCGTCGGGAAGATGACGTACCCCCGCCGTCCCCGGTGAGGTGCGAACTGCATCGTCGAACCACCCCTCGAGGTGCGCTTCCTTGCGCGGCCGCCGAACTCGACGCCGTGGAGGAACTCGCCGACAGAGGGGCGCGCCTTGCGCGACACGCGGGCCTTGCGTGTCCCACCTATACGCATTCGGGGGGTACGGCCGGCGATGGCACGCAGCGACGGCACGACGAGCTCGTACTGGTGGGCGTGTGGAACGGACCTGGCGCGAACCTTCATCAACTTGACGACATGCTCGGCAACCTCCTTCGAGCCGGCGTTGACGCGCTTCCTCGTCTCCGGCGGTGCCTTGCGTAGGGCTCGCTGCATCTCCTTGAGGCCGAAGATCTCGACGTCGCCGGTGAGCTTCTTGTTTGTCTTTAGCGGTTTGACTGTCACCTGCGCCTCCTCGACTTCGCCTGGTCTGCTGCCTTCTTCTGCTCGTCGACCTGCCAGGACAGGACCCGCCACATCGCGTCGAGCATCGTGGCGTCGAGCTCGTACAGCTCCCTCGGCGAGATCCCTGTCCGCACCGCCAACGCGGCGACCTGGACGGTCAGGGAGTCCCAGCCAAAGGGACCGGCTCGTCGCCCTCGTTGACGACGCGGATGTCGTCGAGGCCCGCAAGCCACTCGTCGAACGGCTTGATCGCCGGGCCGTTGCCGGCCAGGGCCTGCTTGTGGAGCGCATCGTGGGCCAGCCACGCCAGGTGTTCGACGTGGGGTTGGCTGATCATGGCGATGAACCCGACGCCCCACTTGCGCTCGAAGGCGACGATGGACACCGGTCCCGCCGTGACGGTTCGGGCTTCGCCGTCGTGCGTGATGGCGAAGTCGACTCTCATTCCCTTGGGCATTACTGGCCCCCCTTCCTGGTTAGGACGTAGCCCTGGTGATGGCCCCTGTTACCGGCCACGACACCGACAGCGTCGCGAGCGATCCGACCTCTGCTGAGATCGGCGTGTAGCTGGTGATCAGGCACGACCCGGAATACTTCGGGTTGGTGGCCGAGATTCCGCCGGCTTCGGGCGTCAACTCGAAGGCAACTGCAGTACCGACGATGCCGTTCAGCGTCGCGTCGACCTCTGAGGCCGCATAGTCCTGGTTGAAGGTGACGTTTACGGTTGCGTCGCCGAGGCCGGCGATGCGTGTCCGCGTCGTATCGCCGAACGCGGTGGTTTCGACGTCGTCGTAGTTGATCTCTAGCGACGCCTGGGTGATGTGGTCTGAGAGGTCGACGCTATTCACAGTGACTGCTGCGCCAGCACCTCCGATGAACTCTGCCATTTTTTATGCCTCCTTGGGGCCTTTACCGGCTGCCAGGTGGCCGCCGTCGATGAGCTGCTGGGCCTGCTCGTCGGACATATCCGACGAGAAGGATGTGCCGGGGTCGTGCCCCAGGACGATGTGGTTTCCCACGACCGTGTAGTCGTTCTTCTTCTTGGTCATGCTGCGTAGACCTCCGTTGTCCATTCGCATCCGAGGAATGTGGTTTCGTTGAAGTCGACGGCCCCATACGAGGTCGCCGACATCACCTGGCAGGTTTGTGCGTTGCCGCCGAGGGTCAGGTCGCCCTCGATGAGGGCCCGCACCGACCCGGCACCCGACATAAGGCCGTCGACGAGGTCCTGCTGGGCGGCCACGTCGAAGCGTTGCATCAGTACCAGGATGGTGAACACGAACCGCTCGAGGCCGTTGCCGAACGCCTGGTGGTATTCGACGACCGGTGAGCCGGGTAGGACGATGGCACACGGCGGGCTGATCGTGTCCGGGGCGGTGTCGGCAACCTGGATAAACGTCGACGACGTCGCCAGGCGGGTCTTGATTCCGTCGCGGATCGCCGAGTAGTCGGCCATCGTCAGGCCAACCCGGCCCGCTTGTAGTCCATCAACAAGAACGCGATGTCGGGATCTGAGCGCGAGATGCGGACAGGGCCGAAGTCGCCTACGCCGATGACGCCCATGGGCGATGCCTTGCGGCCATACAGCCTCGAGGCGAGCATCAGCGCCGCTTGCTTCACGGTGTCCGGCACAGCCGGCCACCCCCACTTCGCGGTTACCTCGACGCTGACCTGGCCGTCGCCGTACACGGGGAACGTGTACGACCCGATGGCACGCAGGTTGTTGACGCTGCGCCCCTTCGCGATGTTGTTCAGCGGTTCGACCTGGTAGTCGGTCGACGCCGTCCACGTCGTGTCGAACGTGCCGTCGGCCGACGTGTCGGTCTTGACGACCAGGCCGGTCAGCGTCGAGATGTCGTCGGTTACGGCGAGGTAGCTCTGTGCGCGGTATGTGCGAGCCGATGCCGAGCCGTCGGCCGTGAACTTGCGGCCGCACAGGTCGTTGATCGCCTGCTCGGCGGCGTCGATGCCGAGGTTCAGGAAGTCGTCGTCGCCGGAACCGGAGATGCCGAGGGCCGTCTTGAGCTCGCTGAGAGCCACATAGTCGCCCACGGGCTACTTCTTCGCCTTCGCCTTCGCCTTCGCCGGGGCCTTCTTCGCTGCTGGTTTCGCAGCAGCCTTCTCCGGCTTCTTGATGCGGGCCGGTGCCTGCTTCTCCCAGAGGGAATCCATGTTGCTCCTTTGTGTGGGTCGGCCCCCGGCGGCCACCGAAGTGACCGCCGGGGAACCGATGCTCCTACCGGGGGGGCCGGCGGGGAGCCTGGTAGGCCGGCCTAGAAGCTCGGCGCGACCAGGCCGGTGCCGGAAACCTTGCTGATTGCCGTCGGGTAGCGCCCGAACACAGCACAGGCGTACTGGAACGCAACCAGCTTGATGGTCAGCTGGCCGCCGAGCGTCTGGTCCATGCGGACCATCGACGGCGCACCTGGGCTCTCGAACAGCAGCATGTCGGCACGTCGCACGACGAACACTGAGTCCTCGTCGCTGCCTGCGCCGCCCACCGTGGAGATGTTCGCGTCGGCCACGACTGGGATTCCGGCGAGCTGCAGGCCGTTGAGGCCGTAGCCGGCAACCGGGCCGGTGCCCATCGCGTTCGACGGGACGCCTGCCGTGGGCAGGACAATCGGCCTCGAGTCGCTCCCGACGGCTGCGAACAGCCACGCGGCGCGCCTGGGGTGCATGATGATCAGGTCGGGGCCGGCGTACCGGTTCGAGTTGATCTGCTGGATCGCATCCATCAGCTTCGGGTAGAACTCGGCGACCGTCGGCGAGCCGTCGGTGTATGTCACGTCGTTCTTGCCGCTGATGTTGTTCAATCCGAGCAGCGCACCAGAGGTGCCGTCGCCGTAGATGCAACCCAGGTCGAGGGCGCTGGCAATCGCAGCCGACAGGTCGGCCATGATGATTGCGTCGATGCCTGTGCCCCTGTCCAGGGCCTGACGTGACACGTCCTGCTGGCCGGCAATCGTGCGAATGTCGAGCGTGAGCAGGGTGTCGTCCAGGTCCTGTTCGCTGACCGCCGAGTTCTCAGTCGCCTGGACGGCGGCCGTGGAACCGGTTGTCACGCGTGAGATGTTGATGGTCATCCCATCAGCTGGGAGAGGCATCGACGTACACAGGTTGGCGAATGGCCTCCCGGCGCGTGCCAGCTCTGCGGCCAACTGCGTGAGGTACTGGGGAACGACGAGCCCGGCGAATGCTCCGGTGCCGGCGTCGCGGTATTCGACGTCCATCTCGGTTGCGTGGCGGGCGATACGCGCCCCCGCCGACGGGTCGTGGTGGATCTGGCTCGAGTAGAGGTCGCGGAAGAACGACGTCGTCGACGTTTCGCTGTACGTCAGCGGCTCGGCGGTGACGCGCACCTCGGTTGCCTTTTCGGCTTCCTCGGGGGTCGATGTGACCTCGGCGCGCAGGGCTGCGGCTTCGGCGTTGCGGAGCTGTATGTCGCGCAGCTCGGCGCACCTGGTGTCGAGCTTCTCGGCATCCTCGCGGAGTGCCTTGAGGTTCTCGTCCTCGGTGGTGGTCA
>Ga0208920_1000265_pt1 | contig 13943 bp, 6 predicted proteins | sample 19_taG_FD_184094 | JGI IMG/M metagenome (GOLD analysis project Ga0208920, IMG submission 184094) | Marine viral communities from the Subarctic Pacific Ocean - 19_ETSP_OMZ_AT15317 metaG (SPAdes) (version 2) | ecosystem: Environmental > Aquatic > Marine > Oceanic | place: Pacific Ocean | collected...
CTGGGGTTATAGGCTATGCCTCACAGATAAGTGAAAATAGAAATTTAAATACTGATTTATCGTATCTATATGATCAGGGGTATATAGATCAAAGTAAAAAAGATGTTTTTGGAAACAGTTTTGGTCTAGTAAAAGATAATAATTATTATAGAAAGAAACTTGAAACGGAGACTGAAAAACGAATTAAAAGTCTGGTTGTAAATGGTTATCAGTTTTTTGATGATTTATACAATGAAGGCTTTAATTTTAATTATGATACAGCTGATAGCAGTACATTTTCTGAAACTATACGATCTGGTCTTACGGCTTTTACTAACGGCCTAACCGCGGTCGGGGACCAAACCCCTGAACTACCTCTTTCTACTTACTCTATCTTTGCACGTTATTATAATCCATATCAAGAGCTACTTATTCCTACTAATTTTTTAGAAGTAGATTACGGAAGACCTGAAACACTTATTTTTGATGCAGATGTAAAAGATGGTGCATATTTTAGAATGTCTGAAACAGAAGCGCTAAAACAACCAATAAGAACTGGGTTGAGTGCTTTTACAGATAGTGCTGAGCAATTTTATTTCTCTGATTTAGTAGAGGCGGGTATTGGTTATTATGATGGTGGTACAACTGTTGTAAGGGCTTTATGTGATAATACAGGTCCCGGGACAGCTTATACACCTGGTTATTCTCTATATGAAGGATTTTCGGGTAACTTTACGTTTAATGTAAGATTATCTGGCGATAACAATGTTAAGAACTACGACGGTGTTAAATTTACCGATAATATTATATTTAACTACACTCAAGCAGAGGAAGGATTTGATTATAGAGACGAAGTTTATTCCACAACATCGTTTTCTACTGTTCAGACGGCAAGTGATAGGTTTTTTAATAAGCGAAATCATACAGGTAAAATATATGTTAAAAATGTTAATGAGAGCCCTGATAAACCTGCTGTAAAACAACTAACAGATGCTTTGGATTACTTGTCTGGAAAATATAGCACAGCGATATGTGACGAGCTTTCTACTAAAGTTGTAGATTTTGATATATTATATCAAACATTGTTTATAGAAACAAGTTCTTACCTTGTAACAGAAAAAACCGTTTATGAAAATAGTACATTTATATCCCCACGGACCTTTACTAATTCAATAACTTTAAATACTGACTTTTTTGATAAAATTAGCAACAGACTAAGAGTTAATAATGACGCGTATTTTTGCAAAATGGTTAGGGAACAAAAAACATTTAAAAACATATTATTATATCCTAAAATTTACAAATACACCTACACAGAAGATAAAACAGAGCAAATTTATCCAACTACGGGAAACCCTGCTGTATCTTCAACATGTTTCTTTAATATTTCATCTTTTGATGTAGTACCGATTGAATGTGGCAAACCTATATTGACTTATAATAGTGATAACGAACAATTTAATTTAGCTGTGTTGGTAAAAGACTTAAACAAAGGTCCTGCATTAATAAATTATCTCTTTGAATATACTGACGAAGTTAAATTTTTAGATTCAACTGCTTTTGTTAGTAACAACAGTAGATTTACTCATGATTTTATATCCGATGGTAGTATAGATTTAGATTCTTTAAGATTTACTCTATCATCAACAGTTCCAACCTTATGTGCGGAGAGCACACCTATATCCGCAGCTTCTTTAATACTATGAATACTTACACTCTATCTATATCCTCTACAAAATATTATAAAAGAGAAACGACATTAAATCAAATTGATCTATTTGATACGACTAAAGTTACTTTAGATATTTCAAACATCTATACAGAGCTTTTTCCAAGCTATTTAAGTATATCTTGGGGCGACGGTACGGATCCAATTCAACCCGATCTTAGAATTTTTAGAGACTATAGAACTGAATCTATTTTTCCAGAACTTACCAAAGGTGTAACACCGGTAACGTTTAGTAATGATTATACGCATATATACTACCCCTCTTCTTACGCGCTTAAAAAATCTCTTACGTTTAAAATGAATGTTGGGTATGTCGACGGAGGGACACTACGCGTCACCGCGCCCATTATTGTTAATTCTCAGAGTTATTATGAAGCTGTTGAGGATATGGATCTTGTTGGAGTAGATCTAATAAACGATACTAACAACACTTCGCGTTTTTCTCTATTAACTAAGAAACATAATCATATTGTTCAATTTGATAACAAATCTTATAAAGAGGATTAACAATAAATATTAAAGATGGGTTGTTTAGTAAAATCAAGTTTAAGTGCATTAAGCTCACGTGAAGCTGCTGTGTGTCCTGTGGATTTAACCTTAGACCAATATCAACAAACCTACAACGGTGGGTTTAAATTAAATTTTATTTCAGCGCTTTCTGGAGTTCGAGCTTTTAAAAATTTAAACTTTACAAACTTTTACCTAACTGATAACCTTTTACTAGACAGTGTAGCGACACACAACGAAATAAAAATTAAACCAACTAAGCTTTTAACTACACTTAATTTTACCACATCGAGTGAAAATTATGTACACTTTAAAGAGGCGTCGATTACCGGATTTAAAGATACTGATACAATTTATAACGCTGTATTTTATGGGACTACCACATTTACTACTAAATCGTCAGAAGCAAGTTATTTTGAAATCGATTTTATAGATGACTTTACATGTAGAGTTAGTACTGTTGTCAACAGTACACGGTATCACTTAGTAGTTGCCGATGATGCAGCTGTCGACGGTGTAAGAACAATCTTATTTGTTGCGCAAAATCAACTAGATCTGGATAATTTTGATCTAGAATATAATCTACTCAAATATAAAACAGATAGTTTTATAAATTTATATAGTAGTAAGGATGACGGTAAATATATTATTAGAGGTGATAGTGGTTTTTTGTATGCGAATAAAATAGACAGTAACTCAAAAGCTAATGTGTTCTTTATTAGCAATCATAGCATAAAGCTAAATCAAGAAGTAAATCTCACAATCCCATCCCCGTATGATACTTCATTTATTACATATAACCTTGAAGGTAAAATAGATAACGATAAAAGTGATTTTCACCTACCATCAAACTACTTGTTTTATAATTCAAGTAATTCACTTAAGCAGGATTTTAATTTCTTTGTATTAAAGAATATAGCAAATACGCAAGATCAATTCACTTCTTCTAATAGCTTACTGTCTACATCTGAAACTTCTATTTTTAGCCAAAATTTAAGAGATTACACATCTATTTTTTCTGATATTGATAGTGAGCAAAACGAAGTATTGGCGTTAAACTTTGTCTATCATAATTACGATATACCTATAAAGCCAGGGACAACATACTTTACGGCGCCATCGTCAATGGTTCCTTTTGAAAAATTAAACATTAATGATACTAAATTCGTAAAATCTGGTGCCTTTTCTTTTAAGAGACCTGATCTAGCTGATAGAGTATATCGTTTAGATGACAATTCTGTTAAAGAAGAAAATGTAACCTATCTATGTACATGGTTATCAGGCGCCATTGGGAAAGAAGGAATATGGGTAGATAGATACTATTATCCAGATTTAGTGTCAAAAGAAGCGGCCTTAGCTGCATCTCCTGCTTATAACGTAACCTACCAAGAAGCAGTTGAAAACCTAATTGCTAATAATTCAAGTCTCAAGACTTCGGTAGAGAAAAAGCTATATCTAGATAAAAAGAGTGATTTGACTTTTGAACCACAAAAGCGCTACAAATATGTAAGAATATCAGAAGACGATTTTACAGAAAAGCACCCAACAAATTTTTGTAACACTGCTCGTATTAATAAGAGAGTAAATAATTATTTTAAGACTATAAATGAAAACGGTGGGTTTAGTTTAGGGTTCACTGTACAGAACGACGCTGGTAACTTTTCATTACAGTCTAGCTATCATGATGTAAACGGGGGATTTGGTATTTACAAAGCTGGTAGAGATATTAGATTTATATTTAGAATTTTCGACAACAGCACATCAGGATTGTCGATAAAAGAGCGAATTGAATTAAACACATTTATACATGATTTTGAATTAGATAAATTTGATAAAAATAATATCTTTTTATCCTTTAATGCAATAGATGGAATTTGTACTTTATATTTAAACTCAAACGTTATATATTCATTTAACATCAACGCTTACCAATTATATACTAAACGAATTTTATTCGGGGACATATATCTAAACTGGAGTTCTTCTAACCGACAAGGGACAACGGAGCAAAACTTCTCACGAGAAGCAGATGTACTCTATCCTAATAAAAAAGAACTTTTATTCAATGAGGCTACTACAAAATATTTTATAGACGATGTTTATCTTACATTAAGTCCTTTAGAAGATCATCAAGAATTAGCGTATATATTTAGCACTAACATAGACTCAATTCAAGATTTAACCATTTCACTACCATGCGGAATGCGCAATCTAACCGATACTATACAAGCGGTTAACTCTGTTAATACTAATTTAAAAAGTAAGAGTAATGTAGTTGATATTAATATTAAAAATTTAAATATTAGTGATTCGAGTATTACAGACGAAACAAAAAATGTATTATTAGCAAATATTGTTAATAGCTTGCCTAAAACAACAGTTATAAACGAGGTTAAATTTACAAACTACAAATGATAGATTATTTTAAATATACAAATGGTGAGTCTTTTACCTTAAGCGGTGAGGCATATCAAGGCCTTTTTAATATACAAGACGGGAAAGCCTTTTCGGGTAAGTCGTTTACTGATACTTCTAAATTGCTAAGTGGAAATAATATGTTTCTAGCGGATGCCTTTTTAGAGGAATTCGAATTTGACAGGACCGTATCGGAAGTTAAAAGTACTAGACTAAAACAGCCGTTTATATCACCAAGAAACGTAGTTGATCAAAATTTTATTGACAGAAACCTACAACTTCTACATTTAAATAATTTAAATATATATGCACTTAGTATTATAGCGAATCCTAATATTTTTGATTTTTTAAATTCTACAAAAAATGGAAATGCTTATTTTTTAGGTCTATCAAGCGGTACATTAGATTTAAGAAATAATGACACAAAGTTGAGTAAAACTAACGAATTTCCAATACAAATAGACCCGTTTAAAGATACGGAAAAGGTCCCCGGGGTTGAAGTTTTAGATGATACTCTAGATAGTGAGTTGTTTATATATGATGATGAATCGTTTTTCTATTTTATTACAACCCCAGATACAACTAGCTATACCTTTTCAGGTTCTTTTGTTACTAATGGAAGTCTTATTAGAATTGAAGATGATGTATTTAAAGGGGCTAGTAAATTTTCATATGATAATAATACAGACACTTTATATGCTATTGAATGGGAGCAACAGTTTTCCACGGAAAATCTCACGAATGACACGGCCGGGAGGCGATCGGATTGGAGCTCCGGAAAAACGTCACCACCAACTAGTTCGAATGCAGTTTTAAAACTTTATGATAATAGCTTTATAAATCCTTGCAGAGTTTTTAAGCAGGTTAATCAGATCTCGTTACATGATCAGGTAGTGGACGAAAGAGTAGGCTTGGGTAATAATATTATGGGCTATAGATATCTGTTCGGTGACGAAGGACCAATAAAACTAAAGCTGCTTAATAAGAACACCTATGACCTTATTAATATTATTAGTTCCGGAAATAGTGATGAGCGTATTTTATCATTTGATATTAGAGACACAGATGATTCAATTTTAGTTTTAACTCTTATTGGACCACTACAGGATGCGGCAGAATTTTATGTGTATCATTTAGATATAGATAACGTTACTAAAGCTAATGGTGAATTTATACTACCTAATAACCCAGGACGTGTTTTACGACATATTCCAGCTGTTGAGTTTAAGAAAAAGCAAGGAGTGACAATAACATTTTTGAGCAATGATTCGAACATGTTTATAATTAATGATCAAGGTGCCGTGTCAACAAGATTTATATCTAATCCGGAAAATGTAGCAAGTTTTCCTAGTATGGCGAATTTATTATATTTACCTAATATGTTTTTTGATACAACTTATGAAAAGTTTAATCTAATTGAGAAAAAATTTAACTCTAATTTATTGCCATCAAACACCTATAATAATTTAAGCTTTCATGTCGTTAAGAACAATTCAGATTTATTTTATTTTTTACATAACATAGGGCGAATATACCTAGTAAAAGAAAGTACACTACCGTATAAAAACCTCATACCTCTTAATCTTAAGAGAATATATAAAAAGATAGTTAGTTGTGAGTCGAGTATAGGTATATCTATTAACAGTGAGCTTCAAACCATAATTAAAGATGCTGTAACAATATTTTTAAATGCCAGTATAATACCTCATAAAGAGTATGTTGAAGGTATACCAGTATTAAGCAAGTATGTTTCATATGACGGCCTAGAAGTTAATTTCCGAAATTTTGAATTCCATGAAAATGAAGAATTAAACTATAATACGGTTTCAAGGGTGTTTGATGAGATCTATAAATTACAGCTAGCGGTTTTTAATATTATGGTTTCAGGAACGCGGGATGATGGCGTCGATGGGGCAGGAGATGCCGGTGCTGGAACCCCATGGACCGAGGGCCATGGGGAGATGCCGACGGTAACACTACGAGAGACTGTCGTAGAAGACTTATATACCGCCGGGGGCTTATATAGACTAGACGGGACAACAGATGAATTCATAGGGTTCTACCATATACACCCTGTACACGGGGCCATGGTAGGACCTAAACATACTTTTACATCACACGAGTATTTAGTTCACATAGGCGCTTTTGAAATCGATGGCATCCCATGGGAGGGTCGGACCCCTTATAGATGCTGGACTGACGAAGATGGAAACACTGAGTGCACCTAATAAATAAAATTATGGCTCAACCACGTACACCAGAAAACATCGGACAAAGTCTGCAAGGATTAAGGATAGCTGATTACTATTCTTCTTTGCTGCATGTAAGTGGAGCAGATATCTCTTTACTAGATAATAATATTGTTTACGATGGCTTAGGCACTACAACCGGAATATCATTGAGTAGTGAAGGGACCAGGGTCACAATTAATAACTATATCGAACCTATAGGTTGGGACACAGGCACCACATATGACCCAATTAGTGGTACTATGGAATGGTTAGATGCGTTTTTTCCTATCAATAGTATAATGCTAACAACTACTAATGATAACCCGGGTAATAGAATAGCAGAAACTAAATGGGTCTTACAATCGTCCGGGAAGTTTTTAGCTAGCGTTGGGACGGGGCAAGAAGTGGATTGGGTTGACGGCGCGCCGGTTGTTCGATCACCTCTTGAAGAATACGAATTTACGCGAGGGTCGCGAGGAACTAGGTCGGGTGATTTAGCAGGTGAGTATTGCGTAGTGTTACGCAATAAAAACTTACCACCTCATACCCATGATGTAGATATGCGATCTGTTACCCAAACGCGTGACGCTGCGGACCCATCAACAGTATTTTGTTTTTACTTTGGACTAACTGTAAACCCTCAACAGATAACAGAAGAAAAGAGATTTAGTATTAATTCTATCGATATTCCCGGGGTACAAGATAACCCGTATTCATATTTTTTAGATCAAGATAGAATCGAGGCATTTCAGCGAAATACATCGTTTACGGAAAGCGATGGTACTGTTATTCAAAAATATAGAGATCATGTTATTACAACCTTACATGACGAAGGGTTTACATATGATGATAGCCACTTTAGTCCAAAATTAGCAAATTATTCTTTAAAGGGATGGGGCGGTGCACAAGCTGGAGGACCTGGGTGGGGAGGCGCGATGATATTAGATGATAGCTCTACTGTTTTTATTGCAAATAGTCCGAGACCTGTTGGCGTTGCGTGGAGTGATAATACTACTATTTTAAGAGAGAGCTCTTATGATCCGAGAGACATTGATAAAGTGCATCCAGGTACATTTGGTTCAGAGGATTTAATTTTAGCCAGAAATATTATAATAAGCGTGCTGGGTATTGATGAGGCTAGAAAAGCTTTAGCGAATGTAAATAGATTACCGGCATTAGGCGAAACAGTAGATGATTACGGAAGTAATAACAGATTTGTTATTGAAGAAATAGAAAGTGTCTCGACTATACCAACAACTAATACAGGAAGAACTGTTTGTCATAATAATATACCTCCAAACTATGGTGTATATTTTTGGAGACGCGTGCCTTTAGATTTTCCAGAGGTGCCTGTCGTGACACGTATTCCTTATGTACCTGGAGATACTGTCGTCGATGTTGTAAACATCGATGTTGTAGAAGACGTCGACGAACCGGTGGTGGATACACAGGACGTTGTAATAGATGTAATTATTGAGCAAGTAACATGGAGAGCTGAAATTATAGCAAACAAAAAAGAACTTGATTTAAGCGCATGGGCTCTTGATCGTGGGTGGAACGGAATATCACCTGCGACTATAACTGTACGGGCCGGTGTTTACATATGGTCAGATAATACTACCGTACCAGCATTAAAGATTGATGACTTCCCCGGGGGCTTAACCCTTATAAACAATGGGTATATAATGGGGCGTGGTGGTGATGGTGGTTCGTATGCTGCAGTTGATCGCCTACATCACCCGGCGCCTCCACCACGACCGGTGCCGGTAGAGATGACAATTTCATCGCGAACTGCTAGTATTCCAGGGGGACTTCCGGAAGGTGCGATGGAGGGTATGCATCGAGGGGGGGAAAATTCTCGTGTTTCTGTGCCTCCGGGGGGATCGATTCCGTACGAGGATAACACCCCATGGGATGAACGGTATACCGGGTGGGATGGTTGGAATGGTGGACATGCTATCGAAATAAACACAGTTACAACTATAATAATTAACAATAACGAAGGAGCTATAGGTGGCGGTGGTGGCGGTGGTGCCGGCGGATCTACCGGAGACCATGGTGGTGGTGGTGGCGGCGCGGGTGGGGGCTCGGGTGGTTTATCATATGGTGGTAACAACATGGAGGAACTCGGCGGGCCCGGAGGCGCGGTTGGGGAACCCGGAGGTGATGGGGCTAATTGGCGGAACGCCCCAAGTCGCGATTATGAGGGGTGGGTTAACCCAACCTCCCGCGGTGCGGGAGGCTATCAAGGCCGTGGTGGTCAAGCCGGTGGTGGTGGTGCCGGAGGTCGGGAAGAGGACGGCAATGACCCACACGGAGCAGGTGGTGGCGGTGGAAGAGTTTTATCATCGGATGCTTCAGGAGGTCTTGGTGGTATCTCCAGTGGTGGTCACGGAGGGTCCGGCGGTAACCCAGGGGAATCAAGAGTTACTGGAAGTCGCGCAGCAGGCGTTTTTGTGAATCACCGCTCGGCTAAGCATTGGGGTAATGCTGCTGGTGGTGGTGGCTGGGGAACTGATGGTGGGCATATTTTTAGATATATCTATACCTCCCGCTGGCCGTATACGATACTAGAATCGTATACCGACCGCGGTATAAGATCAAGAGGTGGTACAGGCGGAAACGCTATTAAATCAGTAGGTGGTTCTAACTATACAATATCCGGAGGACTAGTATACGGAAAGACGGAGTAATAGATAGTATTTCTAGATTATTACATAAATAATAGTATGCCCGAAAGTTTAGAGAATCAATTTATATCTGATTTGTATACTTCGCTTCTTCATTTAAGTGGAGGGTCACTTGGTGAATACGGGCCTTTGAATCAGGTATTTGATGGATCAGGCAATGCTACCGGGATGGCGTTGAGCGGGGATAGGGTAATAATAAACAATTACATATATCCACGCGGATTTTCCACACGCACGCCCTTAGAGTGGTTAGATAGTTTCTTCCCGATAGGGTGTCTTCAGCTGACGTTTGGTGAAGATGATCCGACTGATAGAATAGCTGGAACTACTTGGTCGCAGGTTGCACATGGAAGATTTTTAGTAGGGACAGGACTAGCTGTCGATAAGCATGGGATTGAGAGAGAATTTTGCCCGGGTGGGCTGGAAGAAGAACAGGACGGATTGAGAGGTGGTAGCGGTGATATTGCTGGAGAGTATAGAACTGCTTTAACAGAGCTTAATTTACCGGCGCACTCTCATGAAGTTAATACGGGTGCTAGGTCAGTACAAGTATCAAACCCTGCAGGTACAGATATTAATTTTGAAGCGCCTACTGTAGGGTTAGAGGATGCCACCGAAGACTTTGCAGAGCAGGTAAGAGCTAGATATGCATTAGGTCAAGCTTTTAGGTTATATCCTAGTGCCCTCTTCGAGAATATTAATTTTCAACCACCGGGATTAATAGACCGGAGAACTGCTACAGAACAAGGACCACTCGCTTGGGTATACTCTCTTGATCTAGGCTTTCAAAGAGGGTCTGCAGCATCGAAATACTCTGCAGCGTTAAGATCGTTATATACTGACGGAGATTTCGCCAATGACTATAATTTTAAAGAGGTAATCGGCTTATGGGACGGTGAATCTAGATTCGTTGCAGATAAACGTGTTGAGGTTGGTACAACAACAAGCAGCGGTTCCACCAATTCTGTGATGGTAGATAAGACACCGTATCAAGTGGCGTTAGAATTAGGGGCGGTAGATATTGGTTCCGCAGAAGGGGCAGCGTTGGTGGCTCAAGGCACCCCAATGCAGATTACATCAGGTCCAGTTGACGCTGTTGAAACAGATCAAAGTGCTAATAATACTCGAACAACTGATAGTGTTGGAGAAAATATAGCGCATAATAATATACCACCTTCGTATGGTATATACGTATGGAAAAGAATAGCATAAAAAATTATGGCAAATATTACTATAGTAAAATTAAAAGTACGGCGTGGGTCAGACGCTCAGAGAAAAACTATTGTTTTAGACCAAGGTGAAGTTGGGTTTACATTAGATACAAACCGGTTATTTGTAGGTGATGGGTCAACTTATGGTGGTCGATCAGTTGGAGGTAAGAATATAGGTCCCTTTGCAGACATTTCAAATTTAGGACCTGACAATTCCCCAGGAATGCAGGTAGGTGATATTGGATATGCTGATAGTAGGTTATATATGCTTACTTCTACCAATTATAATGATTCTCTTTCGGGTTATGCTTATATTGGTAATATCGCGGATGATGTTACCCTAGAATTTGATTCAGATAACAAACTTACAGTAAGAAAAGATACATTTTTAAACTCTGAATATTTTGAGCCTACGTTTTTCGGCGCCGGGTTATTATCAAGTATAGGTGGTGTAATGTCAGTAAATCTCAACACCGAGTACTTGGAAATTTCTAATGCTAAGATTAGTCCTATAGCAAGCTCGATAACAAAAAGGGAAATAGCTTCTACTGCTTTATCTTCGGGGCTAATAGGTGGTGATAACACACCTATAAAGTTAAAAATAAATAGTGACCAATTCGAATTTAATATAGATGAGAAATTACAACTCAAATCACTCGGAACACAAACAATTCCCGTGTCGAGTTGGGCTGGGAGGTCCGGAAGCAACTTAGTAAATTCTGGGCTATCTATAAATTCAGTTACCGGTAAGATTGAAGCAAATTTACGAACAGTTGATGTTAATACTTTTTCTTTGAATGATGGGAAAATATCCCTATACGGTGCAACTTCGGCGGCAACAGAAAACCCATTCCTTGAGACTAGAAACGGGTTAATTAAAAACTTTTCATCGTCAATATTTGATGTTATCACTGGGTTAGAGCTGTCTGGTAGTAACACTGGGGATCAGGTTCCTATAGGTACTATTTTACCTCATGCTCGGTCCTGGACCGATTCAGTTCCGGCTGGATTTTTATTAGCTAATGGCCGGACGATGAGCCAAACTACATATTCAGACTTATATGGTGTAATAGGTACCTCTTATGGAGATGGTGATGGTGGAGGCACTACATTTAGTTTACCAAACTTAACAGGTGGTGGCTTGCCAGCTGTGTTATATGGGCATGGTGCACTAGCTCCTAATTCAGATGATTTTGCTTCCGGTAGTCAAAAATTTATTACAGGTGATGATAGTACAGATAGCGCTATATTAAGTGGATTTGGGGTTAACTTTATAATTAAATATAGGCAAGATCCGCTTTTAAATATATTTAACGGTGCTCCTAATGCAGCTTCCATTGAAGCTATTGGAAGAAATAATAACCAAGTATATCACGGGACAGACAGCACCGGGTCGCCAGTAATGTTAAGTTCAGCTGGCTTTATTACATTTGCTCTATCTGGTGATGTAAGAAAGCCTGATAGTGATGGTACATTTGATAAATATGCAATTCCAATTTTTAACTACTAAATAATAACAATGGCTATAGAAATTTTAGAAAATACTTTAATTAAGCTCTTAGTCAGAAGGGGTACTGATTATGATAGGACAAACATTACTCTAGATACTGGGGAGCTAGGATACACAACGGATACAGAGCGTCTTTATATTGGGAACGCGACTACACCAGGTGGTGTTATCATTGGAAATAAATATAAGGGGAAGAGTGCCACGGTGACCTCCTTAGCGCCGGTTGTTACAGGTGATTATGTTTTTGATACAAACGCTAGTGAACTAAAAATTTGTATTGAAGGTAATGGGTCTAATGATTCTGATTGGCTTGTTGTATCTAAGTCATTAAGTTCCGGAAATGGGACTATAACTATCGATACTGATGGTAATATTAGGGTTGGCACGCTATCTGCTGGAAATTTTACTTTAGACGCATTAGGTAGTTCAATTGAATTAGATGGTTCTAAAAGAATAGCTTTAAGTTCAACGGTTAATATTGATGCTATAACGCAGAGGACAGCAACTGCAGGTAGTTATCTTTCTCTTCCGCAAAAATTAAAGATTAATGCTATTGATTACGATTTCCCTTCAACTAGTCCAGGGACGAAGACATATTTAGGGAGGGGCGCAGGAGCTGGTGAAGGTGTTCTATCTTGGAGTGTACCTTCAATAGTAGAATCTACTGTAGCGCCTACAACAGCGAGTGTTATACCTGTAGGTTCTATAGTACCTTTTGCTTCTGGTAGTAACGGAGTGCCATATGGTTGGTTACTATGTAATGGAGGTCAATACTTAAGCGCCGGAACCGGGTCGTATCCAGATTTATTTGATGTTATAAGGACAGATTATAATACTGGCGATGAAATTGCAGAACATTTTAGAGTACCTAATTTATTATCTAAAGGAATATATGGACAACCTAATGGAGTGGATCCAGCGAGCAGTACATTAATGGCAGTAACAACTGCATCTCACACAACCCCGGGGCTATCTGCGACAGGTATGAACTTTATTATTAAGTCGGTTGGTGGTGTAACTAACCCAACGTTAACGATAAATAAAAATCTATCTGCTTTTGTTATAAATCCCGCAGGTACAAGTACGGTAGATAAGACTGGTGTTTCGTTTGATCCTTTAAGTGGTTCTGTTGTTATAGAAAGACCACCTCCAGGCATGGTGGTTTATGATGATGGTACAACTCATGACTTTACAGTACCTGATGGAATTTACTATATTAAATATACTGTAACTGGATCAGGAACCAAAGGTGGGAATACCCCCGGGGGAGCGGGGGCTACTTGTATTGGGTATTTATCAGCGTCCCCCGGTACACAATTTACAGTAAAAGTAGGCTTAGGTTTCACTAAAGCAGATGGTATGGCTGATGGGAGACCTTCCGAGATATACCACAAAGATGGTGCTACTACGACTCTCTTAGTTAAAGCTGATGGAGGTATTGCAGAGAGTTTAATAAACGAACTTCCTTCAGAAAGGTCAGATAATTTTGATGAAGCTGTACCGCCTGGTATAGCTGCTGGAACTATTGATACTGATAGTAATTATATATTAAATGGATTTGTTATAAAAGGTGGATCCGGATTAATGGATACGGACGAGACGAATGGTAGGGAAGAGTCCCTCGGCGCGTCTTCTTTCTTTGGTAATGCGCCCGCTCCGGGTGGCGGGCAA
>Ga0208920_1000273_pt1 | contig 13793 bp, 9 predicted proteins | sample 19_taG_FD_184094 | JGI IMG/M metagenome (GOLD analysis project Ga0208920, IMG submission 184094) | Marine viral communities from the Subarctic Pacific Ocean - 19_ETSP_OMZ_AT15317 metaG (SPAdes) (version 2) | ecosystem: Environmental > Aquatic > Marine > Oceanic | place: Pacific Ocean | collected...
AGATTCATTAAAAAATCTTGAAAACGCAGATAAAGAACTTTCAGAAAAAATACTAAAAGACAAAGTAGAATCAGTAGAAAAAATGGCAGATTCTTTAGAAAAGATAGCAGGTTCTCCTGTTATACCAGGATCAACAGCAGCTGCTACTAAAAATTTTAATTTTATCTCTTTTGCTACTTCAGCTAAAAGCACAATACATTTAAGAGTTCTAACCGATAGTGGTAATAATGCTGTTAGAAAAGCAAAAGCAGATGAAGTTATGGCAGAATTAAAAAAGGAAGGTTATGAAATAAAAGAAACTTCAAAACCAACAGAGTTTTTTATGATAGCTCCAGATGGAACTAAAGCTAAAGTATTTGTAAAAAAAGATCCAGGAGTAGGAAAAGCACAAGGAGAATCAGAAGCATACGAAGCAATATCAGCTTTATCTATGGTTATTGCAGGTACTGAAGGAATAACTCCAGAGTCAATGAGTGAGGCATTAACTCAATTGATAAATGAAGGAACATATACAACATCTGAAGGAACTGTAGTAAATGTACAAGATTTAAAAGGAACAGGGAAACTTTGGTTACAAGATCCAAATAATTTTGATAAGGCTTTAGGTTTATTAAAACCTCTTTTAGATAAAGAAGATGTAGCTGATATTAGAGCAGCAGCTAAATCTACATTAAATAGTGCAATTGAACAAGGAGATTTACCAGAAGGTACTACATTGAGTATAGTGTGTGAAGGTGGATTGGATACAGATGAGAATAGATCAGATTTATTTGTTTATGGTACAACTCCTGATGGTGAAAAGGTACTTTTAGTGGGTATTTCAATAAAAGATGGAACAAATAGTCAGTTAGGACAGTTGGGCGCTGGGAAAGCAAGAGACGCGGTAGCTTCAACTGAACCAGGAAGTGAAGAACGTAGACAAGCTTTACAAGAATATCATGAAAAAATGATTTCAAAACTACCTGAAGCAATTAGAGAACGGTATTATAATAAACTGGTTAATATGCCAACAGATAAAACTAATTTTGCAGAACATATGTTAGAATCTACTATGGAAGTTGCACAAGAAGCTGGGGGCGAAGAAGGGGCTAAAGTACTTTTTGATCATTTATTATGGAATTTTGTTGGAACTAATCCACCAGAAGAAATGAGAGAATTTCTTTATGTAGATAAGGGCAAGGTGGTATCTGTACCCATTCCGCCACACGGAGATTCTGAAAAAGTTATGAATAAAATGGCAAAAGCTTTAAAAAGTGGTAGATTGGGGATGGCGAAAGATAAAGGAAAATATTATAAAGGTGATAATCCTGATAGTGTATCCTTTTTTGAGTATGAAACAGAAAATGGAGAGAAAGTTTCAATTTTAAATGGTAGAGATAAATCTAAGATACTTGCTACAGGCGAACGTCAGGTAGAACGTACTTATAATAATAAAACAAAAAATACTGTAGCATTTTTACAATGCAAATTGAAATAATATAATGAATACTCAATTATTATGTACTTTTACGGATATTCATAATTTAGATTTTACAATTGATCTTATTATGGAATGTAATGATATTTTTTATAATAAAATATATATTTTATCAAATATAGATGATCCAAAGCAATTAATGTGCACATACAATATACCTAAAACAGATGATTTTCTTGATGGAGTTAGAAATACAATATCATTACATAGAAAAAAGCATTCAAATACACTTTATACTATAAATGCATTAAATACATTAATTCGTAAGTTAAATAATGGAGTTTTAGACAAAACATTCAGTATTGATTGGGACGATTATAAGAATTGCATCTTACTATTCGATTCAGAGGATAGTATACAGAGAATAAACACTAAGTTATATAAAATTATAGATATAGATAACATCGAAAATAAATAAAATAAACCTTGACTTGTACCTGGTTTTATGCGTATGATCTTATATGGAAATTAGGTATTTAATTAAGGAATGGTGGGGCTGAAGATGGTGTCAATACGGTTATCCCCCGTAGAGTCAATAGGACTGAAACAGAGCATTACTATTAAGCCCCCTTGCCCAAAAAACTTAAAAAATACCTTGACTTTTAGCTTATTTGTGTGTAAGATCAACTATGATAAATGAGGAAAATAAAGAAAAGATGCCAGTTTTAAAACATTTTAATCCGATGAAACTTCGTGAAAAATATAGTGCTAATTCACCTAAAACTTCTAATTCATCCTTTTGGATGGGGGATGATTTTGGTAGGAGAACTTCTATATTTGATAGTTGGGGCGAAGAAGAAGTAAAAAAACCAAAAGTAGATACTATAGCACTTGCATCTTATAGACGTTCTATTTCTAATTTTGTTAATATTGTTACTGGTAGAAATGATATTAGAGTTACTTTTAAAAGTGGAGAAGATTCTTATACTGATGGTAAAAAAGTTGTTATTTCTTCTAATATAAAAGAAAAGAATTTTGATAGTACTGTTGGTTTGGCTCTTCACGAAGGTTCACATATACTTCTTTCAGATTTCGAATTTCTAAGAAATCTTACTGGTGGTTTTGTTACTGATAATGAAACAATTCTTAAAGCTGAGAAAAAAGGATATGATAAAACTTCAGTACTTAGTCATTTGAAAATGCTTCTTAATTATGTAGAAGATAGACGAATTGATTATCATATCTTTAAAAACTCTCCTGGTTATAAGGGGTATTATCATTCAATGTATAAATCATATTTCCATTCTAATGTGATTGATAAAGCATTAAAATCTGATGAATATACTTCCAATGATTGGAATTCATATATATTTAGAATAATTAATTTAACTAATGAGAATAGAAATTTAAACGCTGTTACTGATTTAGATAAGATTTATAAATTACTTTTTGTAGAAAATCACCCATCAACTATTAAAGATACTAAATCTGCTTTTAAAATAGCAGTTAGTATCTACCACATTATTCTTGATAATTTAGAAGATGGTGTTGAAGAAACTGATGAGTTCGGAGAAGTTTCCAGCAACCCTGCTTCTGAAAGTAAAGATGGAGAAACTGGTGAAAGTGGTAATGGTGGTGGGGATACTGAAGGTAAAAAAGAACTTTCTGATGAAGAGTTTGAAGGATTAAAAAAGGCTGTTGAAGGTGGTGAAGTTGGAAGAGGGCATTCAAGTGGTAGTGATATTGTTCTTTCAGAAGCACAGAAAAAACAATTAGAAAGAGCATTTGATAAACAGAAAGATTTTGTAAATGGTAAAACTAAAAAAACTAAGTTAGCTAAAAAGTATGCTAGTGAAATAAGCGCAGTAGAAGAATCAGGTATGAAATTAACTGATGTTGGTGCTAAAAATCTTGGTGAATATGAATGGAGAACTGATTCTTATAATAACGGTATGACTAAATGTGTTGTTATTGATAGAATTACTGATGGTTTATTAGAAAATGATTTGTGTGAAGTGTTAACTAACTATTCATATCATGCGAAGTATTCAGATAATACAGTTGCTGAAGGATTAAGACTTGGAACTATGTTAGGTAAGAAACTTAAAGTTCGTAATGAGAGTAGAGATACCAAATGGACTCGTAAAGATAGTGGTAGAATTGATAAGAGATTGATTGCTGAATTAGGTTTTGGAAACGAAAGAGTTTTCTCTTCTGTCTTTACTGATAGTTACGCTGACGCTCACTTACATATTTCAATTGATGCTAGTGGTAGTATGAGTGGAGATAAGTGGACTAACACTATTAAAGCTACTGTCGCTATTTGTAAAGCAGCTTCAATGATTGAAGGTTTGACAGTTGAAGTTTCAGTTAGATATACTACTTATAATCGTCAAAGTAGAAGAAGTGAAGAAATGCCAGCTATTTTGATGGCTTATGACAGTAGAAAAAATAAAATAGCTCATATTAAAAAGTATTTTAAATATTTGAGAACTTCAGGAACAACACCCGAAGGATTATGTTATCAAGCTATTATGGATAAAATAAGTAGTGGTTCTAATGAAAAAGAATCTTACTTCTTAAACTTTTCAGATGGAATGCCTATGTTTAGTAATGGAAATATTCGTTACTATCATGATGAAGCTCTTAATCACACTAAGAAAATGGTTAAAGAAATTCGTGGAAAAGGTGTTAAGGTTTTGAGTTATTATATTGGTGGAGAATATGAGAGACAATCTAATATGGTAGATTTCAAAAAGATGTATGGTAAAGATGCTAAATTCATTGATGTAACTTCTGTTGGGGCTGTGGCTAAAACAATGAATAAAAAGTTTTTATCCAAATAAAAAAAATACACTTTTCAAGAATTAGTTTATATATATTATTGTAGGTTATAATGAAATAACTACAAATTGAATAATAAAAAATAAAGCATAATATAGGAGATTAAAAAATGGATATTAATGCAATCAAAGCAAGGTTATCGCAACTTCAAGACTCAAATACTCGTGTAAGCAATCTATGGAAACCACCCGCTGGGCAGACTCAAATTAGAATTGTTCCGTATTTGCATAATAAAGACAACCCATTTATTGAGTTGTTTTTTCATTATCAAATAGGCTCGAAGAATTACCTTTCACCAATTTCAAACGGTCGTCCAGATCCAATCGAAGAGTTTTCTCAAAAACTCAAAGAAGGTGGTAGTAGAGATGATTATCAAATTGGTAAAAAATTGGAAGCAAAAATGAGAACTTTTGCACCAGTTGTAGTTCGTGGTCAAGAATCTGAAGGTGTTAAGTTCTGGGGATTTGGAAAGACAGTTTATCAAGAACTACTTTCTATTAATACAGATCCTGATTACTTTGATATTACAGATGCTATGAATGGTCGTGATATTGTAGTCGAGTTTAAAACTGCTGAAGAACTGGGCACGGCTTTCCCTAAAACAAATATTAGGGTTAAACCAAACCAAACTCCAATTACAGAAGATGCAAATCTTATGGAAAAACTTTTGAATAATCAGAAGAATTTGAATGAAATCTATAAAGAACAATCGTATGAAGAATTAACTTCAGTTCTTGAATCTTGGATTTCAGGAAAATCAGAAGATGCAGGTGAAGAATCGAAAGAAACTTCTAAGCCTGCTCCTGCACCAGTTGCTGAAACTAGTACAAATACTGTTTCATCTGCAACAGATGCATTTGACGATTTATTTAATAGTTAATAACATAAATTCGGGGGGTGGCAACATCCCCCAATTTTAATTTAGGAGTTTTATATGAGTACAAGAGACGATCTTGCTGCTGTATTAGCAGAAAATTTAAACAAACAATTTAAAGATACCGATCAAGTTGCTTATTTCTTAGATAGTGGAACAGGAACACCAACAGATATAAAGGAATTTATTTCTACAGGTTCTACATTATTAGATTTAGCAATATCAAATAAACCTAATGGTGGAATTGCTGTAGGTAGAATTACAGAAATCAATGGATTGGAATCGAGTGGAAAATCATTAATTGGTGCACACATTTTAGCTGAAACTCAGAAAAAAGGTGGTGTAGCAGTTTATATAGATACTGAAACATCAGTTAGTCAAGACTTTTTAAAAGTTATTGGTGTAGATGTAAGCAGTATGTTGTATTTACATTTAGAAACAGTAGAAGATATTTTTGAGGCTATAGAACATATAGTAGCTAAAGTTCGTGAATCAGATAAAGATAGATTAGTAACAATCTTGGTTGATTCAGTAGCAGCCGCATCTACGAAAGTAGAAATGCAAGCAGACTTTGATAAGGATGGTTGGGCAACGGCAAAAGCAATCATTATATCTAAAGCAATGAGAAAAATTACTCAAATGATAGGTAGACAAAAAGTAGCTCTTGTGTTTACAAACCAATTGAGACAAAAATTGGGTGTTATGTTTGGTGACCCTTGGACAACAAGTGGTGGAAAAGCATTACCATTCCATGCATCTACGAGAGTTAGGTTAAAGAACAAAGGCCAAATAAAAGATGCTAAAAAGAATGTTATTGGAATGACTATTTTGTCGCAGGTTATAAAGAATAGATTGGGACCTCCATTGAGAAAAGCGGAGTTTCCACTTTATTTTGAGAGTGGAATTGATGATGTAGGTAGCTGGTTAACTGTAATGAAAGATTACAAACTTGTAAAGCAAGCTGGGGCTTGGTATAACCTTATTGATAATTTAGGAAACGAACACAAATTTCAATCTAAAGATTTTAAGCAATTACTTGCTGATGTTGATGGTTTAAAAGAACATTTATATGAATTGATATGTGAAAAATTAATTTTAAAATATGATATGGATGAATTAGGGATTGATGATGTTGTAATGACTGAGGATGGAATGGATGAACTCTAATGATTATGTATCAATTTTAAATCAGATTAAAGATAAATCAAAAGTAGATATTTATGGCGGTGATGTAGATGATAAAGTACTTCTTATAGATGGATTAAATACGTTTATTCGAGTCTTTAGTGTATTTCCAAGCACCAATGAAAACGGAATACACGTTGGAGGAATTGTTGGATTTTTAAGAAGTATAGGTTATGCAATTCGAATGCTATCACCAACGAGAGTGGTAATAGTATTCGATGGTAAGGGAGGATCTACACGCCGTCGTAAATTTTATCCAGAATATAAGGAACGTAGAAAAGGGTCTATACGAGTAAATAGAGCTGAAGGATTAGATTCTGATGATGAAAAAATAAATATGATAACTCAATTAAAGCGGTTATTAAATTATCTTGAGTTGTTACCTATAAGTGTTGTATCAGTAGATAATATAGAGGCGGATGATGTTATAGCATATTATGTAATGAATAAATTTAAAAAATCTATAATAATGTCAACTGATAAAGATTTTTTACAATTAGTTTCAGATACTATAAAAATTTGGAGTCCAGTTAGAAAAAAATTATATGATGTAGATGCTATTGTAGAGGAATATAAAATTCATCCTAAAAACTTTATATATTATAAAATATTAGATGGAGATAAATCTGATAATGTACCTGGTGTACCGAGATTTGGATTAAAAACTATTATAAAGAAGTTTCCTGAATTAATAGAGGCAGAAGATTATACTTTAGATAAGTTAAAAGCAACGTTAACAGAACATACAGAATTGATTGATAGAAATCATAAATTAATGCAACTTGAAGATGTAGATATTAGTGGAACAACAAAAGTGAAGTTATTAAATCATTTAGATAATAATAAACCTCAATTACAAAAGTATAATTTTGAAAAATTATTTATGGAAGATCGATTATTTACTAATTTACCTAATATTGATAGTTGGCTCAATCAACATTTTTTAAGATTAGATGGATATATGAAAAAATAAAAGTTTATTGTGGGTAGAAAAAGAATATATAAAACTGACGATGAAAAGCTTGAAGCTCAACGACGTTGGAATATGGAATATTATAAACGTAATAGAGATTTGATTAGAAAGAAGGCAGTAGCTCGATATAGAAAGAAAAAAATAAAATTAGTAAGCAAGGATTTATACGGGGAAGATCAAAATAGTGGATAATACAGATACATTAAGTAAGTTCGGAACATCATTTCAGAAAAAGATAATTACTTCACTTTTATTTAGAAAAACATTTTTACAATCAATATTTGATATATTAGATTCAAAGATATTTGATAGTGAGGCTGATAGATGGTTAGTTAATAATATCAAAAAATATTTTTTAGAATTTAAAAAGAGTCCAACTTTAGAAGCGTTAAAAATACTAATAGAAGATATAGATAGTGAAATTCTAAAAACATCTGTTATACACAATCTTAGAGAAGTTTATAATATTAGAGAAGCTACAGATTTAGAATTTGTTGAAAAAACGATACTTGAGTTTTGTAAAAATCAGGCATTAAAAAATGCAATAATGAAATCTGTAGATTTATTACAGGTTGGAGAGTATGAACAAATAAAAGCAGTAATTGATGATGCTATGAAAGCAGGAAGTACTGCTGATTTAGGACACGATTATACTAAAAATGTATTAGATAGATTTGAAGAATCCGCTAGAACAACTGTTAAAACTCCTTGGGATGTAATTAATGAAGTTATGGATGGTGGACTTGGTAAAGGAGAGTTGGGTGTTATTGTGGCACCTGCTGGTATTGGTAAGACGTGGATGTTACAATGTATAGGAAATGGTTGTATTAAGAATGGATTAACTGTAATACATTATACATTAGAATTAAATCAGGCATATGTTGGATTGAGATATGATACTATATTAACAGGAATACCTACTGCAAATTTAAAATATAGTATTGAAGAAGTAGAGAAACAAGTTAATAAGTTAACGGGCAATTTAATTATTAAACATTATCCTACTAGAAGTGCAAGCGTACAAACACTTTCAGCACATTTAAATCAATTAGAAATACAAGGTATTATTCCCGATGTAATAATTGTAGATTATGCAGATATTTTAAGAGATATGAGTGGAATAAAAGAGTATAGGTTAGCATTGGGAAATATATATGAAGATTTAAGAGGTATGGCAGGAGAGTATAATATACCAATATGGACTGCATCTCAAGCGAATAGAAGTTCATTAGAAGAGGATGTAATTGAAGCTGATAAAGTTGCTGAAGCATATAGTAAAGTTATGACGGCAGATTTTATTATGTCAGTAAGTAGAAAAGCAACTGATAAGATAGCTAATACAGGTAGAGTTCATGTTATTAAAAATAGATTTGGTATAGATGGTGTTACATATCCTGCAAACATTAATACTAATGTTGGTACTATAGAAATTTTTGAAGGAAATTCGTGGCAAGGAAAAGAGCAAACAAATAAAATGGATTCAGATGAGTTGTTGACGGGCTTTTTAAAAAATAAGTATGATGATTTTAAAACCTCTGAAAAAAAACTTGAGGGATTTGAATAAAGTCTTAAAATGATTTGAATATATATTATAGTTAATAGTGTAAGTGAAGTTTATATAACGTAGTTTTTAAAAATATGGAGTTTTGAATGGAAAGATTCAAGTTGTCTGATAATTTTGTAAGTAAGTATAAAAGGAAAAAACCACCATTTGGTTTCAATGGTTTAGGTGAATTAGTTTATATGAGAACATATTCTCGCATTAAAGAAAACGGTAAAAATGAAAGATGGTGGGAAACAGTTCGTAGGGTTGTAGAAGGTACTTACTCGATGCAAAAAAATCATATTGATAATTATCAATTAGGATGGAATGCCTGGCAAGCTCAAGCATCAGCACAAGAGATGTATGAGAGAATGTTTACTATGAAATTCTTACCGCCTGGTCGTGGTTTGTGGGCTATGGGAACACCAATCACAGAAGAGAAAGGATTATATGCTGCACTTAATAACTGTGCATTTGTATCTACTAAAACACTTAAAGAAGATTATTCAAAACCATTTTGTTTTTTAATGGATGCAAGTATGTTAGGTGTTGGTGTAGGGTTTGATTGTAAAGGGGCAGGTGAGATTATAGTTAAAGGTTTAAATAAAGATAAAAAAGAAGAACTATTTGAAATACCCGACACTCGAGAAGGATGGGTAGAATCATTAAAATTATTATTAGAGAGTTATTTTCATGGGGCAGCAGAAGTTCAATTTGATTATTCAAAAATTAGACCAGAGGGAGAACCAATAAAGGGTTTTGGTGGAGTATCAAGTGGACATGAACCATTAGAAGAAATTCATGAAGCAATTCGAGGTGTACTAGAAAATAATTCGGGTGAACCAATTACAACAACTACAATTGTAGATATAATGAACCTTATCGGAAAATGTGTCGTAGCAGGTAACGTAAGACGAACTGCAGAGATAGTATTTGGAAATCCAGATGATGAGGAATATCTTAATCTTAAAAATTATGAAGTTAATCCACATAGAGAGATGTATGGCTGGACTTCTAATAACTCGGTATTCGCTAAATTAGGCATGGACTACACCGATATATGTAAAAGAATTGTAGATAATGGTGAACCTGGCCTCGCGTGGTTACAGAATATGAGAAAATTTTCCCGTATGCAAAATGGGGGAGATGATAAAGACCATAGAGTAATGGGTGGAAATCCTTGTTTAGAACAATCTCTAGAGAGCTATGAATTGTGTTGTTTAGTAGAAACATTTCCAGATAATCACGATTCATATGAGGATTATGCACGTACATTAAAATATGCCTATTTGTATGCGAAAACAGTAACACTTGGCAAAACCCATTGGAGTGATACTAATCGTGTTATGTTAAGAAATCGTAGAATTGGTTGTAGTGTAAGTGGAGTTGCACAATTTATTACTAATAATGGATTAGATACATTACGAAATTGGTTGGAAGATGGATATAAAGTAATTAAAAGTTGGGATACAATGTATTCTGATTGGTTTGCTGTACCAAAATCTATCAAAACTACTTCAGTTAAACCAAGTGGAACGGTTTCATTATTGGCAGGGGCAACCCCTGGACTACATTATCCAGAGAGTAGATTTTATGTACGAAGAATTAGAGTATCAAAACATTCAGAGTTAATAGAGCCATTGAAAAAAGCAGGTTATAAAGTTGAACCAGCGTTTGGTTCAGAAGATACTACAATGGTTATAGAAGTTCCTGTGGATGTCGGCCAAGGTATAAGAACAGCTAAAGAATTGTCTATTTGGGAACAATTTAATCTAGCCGCATTTATGCAACGACATTGGGCTGATAATCAAGTGAGTTGTACCGCAACATTCGATCCTGAAACAGAAGCCAATGAATTACCACATGTGTTGAATTATTTTCAATATAGACTAAAAGGTATTTCTTTACTTCCAAGACATCCATTAGGAGCATATAGACAAATGCCATATGAGGCAATAGAAAAAAAAGAGTATAAGAAGCAAGTTAAAAAACTTGGATATTTGAGTTTTGTAGGTGTAGAAGGTGAAGAAGCAGATGTAGAAAAGTTTTGTGATTCAAGCGAATGTGAAATTGTTTATGGAATTGGTGATACAGATGATAAAGAAGATGCAAACTAAGATTTTACATACTACAAAAAAGCAAGCGACAGGCAGTTGACGCACCTGTAGAAAAATGCGTCTTAACAATAAACAACGAGGAGAACGTTTATGAATAAACGGAATCTACTTTCAATGATGTTTACAATGTTACTACCTATATTTGTCTACGGACAAAGTATTAGTGGTACAGTTGCATCAGAGAAAGGCGAACCTTTAGTTGGAGCTAACGTAGTTGTCAATGGAACTGATTTGGGGGCCGCTGCTAATGTAGATGGTGTCTATTCGATTAAAATCGAACCAGGTTCTTATACAGTTACAGCTTCAGTTATTGGGTATACATCCACTACTAAATCTATTGATGTTAGTGGTGATGAAACTCTCGACTTTGGACTTATAGTTTCAGTAGTTGAGATGTCAGCATTAGAAGTTTTGGCTTCTCGTGCAGATGAAAAAACACCCGTTGCATACACAACAGTTAGTAAAGAGGATATGGAAGTTCGTCTTGGTTCACAAGATATTCCGATGGCTTTGAATACTACACCAAGTGTATATGCAACACAACAAGGTGGTGGTGCGGGTGATGCTCGTATCAATGTTCGTGGTTTTAATCAACGAAATGTAGCCGTGATGATTAATGGAGTTCCCCAGAATGATATGGAAAATGGGTGGGTCTATTGGTCTAATTGGGATGGTGTTGCAGATGCAGCCCAATCCATTCAAATGCAACGTGGTTTAAGTGCTGTTAATTTAGCTACACCTTCAATTGGTGGAACTATGAATATCATCACAGACCCCGCGGCGATGACAAAGGGTGGCAAGTTCAAACAAGAAGGTGGTGCAGGGGGATTTATAAAATCTACTGTTAACTACAACACAGGTTTGATTGGTGATAAACTAGCACTTAGTGGAACGATAGTTCGTAAGACTGGTGATGGTGTCATTGATGGAAACTGGACAGATGCTTGGGCTTGGTATTTAGGTAGTTCATATCAGTTAAATGATAAAAACAGATTTGAACTATATGCAATCGGAGCTCCACAGCGACATGGGCAGAACTTATACAAACAGAATATTGCTACTTACTCACAAGAGTTAGCTGGTGATGTTGATGGGTATGATACAGATGCTTTCGCAGACGGAGCTAAATTCGAACACGAAGCTGGTCGTACATTCAGTCAAAATTGGGGACCTGTTAGTTCAGACTATACAGGTAAACAGTATTGGTATATGTATGGTGCACGTACAACTGATAGGCACGATCCTAATTTCCTAAATGAAAGAGAAAACTTCTTTCATAAACCATTAGTGAATCTAAATCACTTTTTAACAATAAATGAAAAAACTCATTTGAGTTCAGTTCTTTATTGGAGTGGTGGTTCAGGTGGTGGTACAGGAACTTATGGTAGTTCTTTCAGAAGTCCTGCAGTCGAGGGAAACAAATGGTATAAGAGTTCACCCTGGACTTGGGATTGGAACGCTGCTATTGCAGCTAACTCCGATAACGTAGATACTGATTATCATGCAAGTGATAATCGTTCAAAAGGTATTCTTCGTAACTCAATCAATCGTCAAGATACTTATGGTTTGATTTCTAAATTGAACTATGATGTATCAGATGAACTTGAAGTTCAAGTTGGTTTAGATTGGAGAACAGCAGGAATAGAACACGCACGAGAAGTTCGTGATTTACTTGGTGGTGATTATTATGTTTATGGTGGGAATAAAAATGATGTATCCAACGCTGATAAAATGAAAGGACTTGGTGATATCATAGCATATCATAATAGTACTACAGTTGATTGGTTAGGTGGATTTGTACAAGGTAAATACACTAAAGATAAACTTAATGTTTATGGTATGGGTGGATTATCAAGTATCAAATATTCTTATCAAGACCATTTTACAGTTGCTAACGAAGTAGTTGAAGCAGATGCTATCTCTACTTTCCAAGTAAAAGGTGGTGTAATGTATGACGTAGACGATAATGTTAGTGTATTTGCTAACTCAGGATATGTTGAAAAACCACCAATTATGGATAATGTAATCTACTACGATGGTACAGTAGCTTCAGACCCATTGAATGAATCATTCATTAGTTCAGAAGCTGGTGTCAATTTCAGTTCAGATAATTTCGCAGTTAAGGTAAGTGCTTACAATACAGATTGGAAAGACAGAAACCTTACAAAAGCGGTAACTACTGGACAAGGTGATTCAGGTGATACTGATGTGATATTCTTAAAAGGTATCGGTCAAAAACACCAGGGTCTTGAAATTGAAGGTTCAATGAAGTTAAATGATATGATTCGTTTAGACGGAGCAGTATCATTTGGTAAGTGGAAGTTTGATGGAGATGCAGATGGTCTTTATACAGAGTATGATGAAGAAACTCCAGTACAAACATCTTACACTTATACACTTGATGGACTATTTGTAGGTGACCAACCTCAGACAGCATATGTCTTAGGCACAACACTTACACCGATAAGTGGTCTTAGATTGCAAGGTATCTTTAAGATGTATGATAAGAACTACGCTGATTGGAGTCCAGGTTCACGTGAACTTTCTGGCGATGCTGATAGAAGCCAAGTATGGCAAGCACCAGCATACAATCGTTTAGACTTACACGCAGCTTATAAACTACCTAAGATTGCAGGATATGATATGACACTAACAGGTCATTTATTTAATGCACTTGACGCAGTTTATGTACAAGACGCAGTTGATAATTCACAGTATAATGGATTTGGTGATAAACTTCACTTAGCTCATAATGCTGAAGTATTTCTTGGAACACCAAGATACTTTAACTTAGGATTAACTGTTAATTTCTAAAAGTATATTATGGGGGCTGGGAAACT
>Ga0208920_1000278_pt1 | contig 13667 bp, 22 predicted proteins | sample 19_taG_FD_184094 | JGI IMG/M metagenome (GOLD analysis project Ga0208920, IMG submission 184094) | Marine viral communities from the Subarctic Pacific Ocean - 19_ETSP_OMZ_AT15317 metaG (SPAdes) (version 2) | ecosystem: Environmental > Aquatic > Marine > Oceanic | place: Pacific Ocean | collected...
GTTGAAGAAGGAAAAGATGTTATTTATTATTCAACCCTACTAGATAGTGATGACTTTAGAACTACAGCAGAGAATGGTGCTTCAAACGGAGGCTACATAGATTTAAAGACTGTATGGGGTACTGATGAAATTATTGCGATAGCACCCTTTTATGGAAAGTTGGTTATATTTGGTAAAAATAATATTGTTATATATGATAGTCCAGAAGTAATTGGAAGTATAGCACTTAATGAGGTTATTAAGGGTGTAGGTCTGGTTTCAAGAGATACAGTACAGGCTATTGGTGATGATTTAGTATTCCTTTCAAATACAGGACTACGCTCTCTAGGAAGAACAACCGAGAAAGATAAACTTCCTCTAACCGATCTAAGTGTCAATATTAAAGATAGACTTATCAGGAATATAGGTCAAAGTACAAATGTTAAGAGTGTGTATGTTGAGAATGAGGGTATTTACATTCTATCTTTCGTTGCAAAGAATATCAATTATGTGTTTGACTTTAAGCACTTCACTCCTAATCAAGCACCAAGAGTAACCACATGGACTTTTGATGCTGATAGAGAGCCTGCTTCAATGATATATACAGAATTATATAGCGGTCTACTTGTAGGACAACAAGATGGAGGTATCGCTGGTTATGAGAATTATTATGATACTGATTTAGCAGGAGCATCCACTTATACAGATGCTTCCTATACATGGAGCTTTGAAACAACATGGGTAGATTTAGGAGAATCTGTAGCAGCATCTCTATTGAAGAGATTATTTATGGTGTTGGAAGGTGGCTCTGGTGCGACAATGGGTTTAAGGTGGTATAAAGACTTTAGTCCTAGTTCATCAACAATAACCTCAATACTACTGAATCCTATAACAACTGGTTCTACATCCTTATGGGGAGCATCTAGTTCTTTATATGGAGCGACAACAGCATCACATACACATGATGCTGCGGTACACCCAGCTTCATCTTTATATAAACCTGTATATGGATTGAAAGAATATAGGACACCACTTACAGGTAGTGCGAAGAATATTAAGATAGGAATAGATATAGAGAGTAATGGAAGGGATGCCTCTCTACAAACTTTAACTTTATTACATAAACAAGGGAAGATACGATGAGTGATTATACATTAGCAGTTACTTGGTCTGGAAAGGATGCCCTTTCAGACTCGGATGCAAACAAGGTAATATCTGGAGATGACTTCAATACGGAGTTCACTACAGTACAAACAGCGGTAAACTCAAAACTAGATGCAGCCTCGCCAACTCTGACAGGAACACCAGCAGCACCAACAGCAGCAACATCTACAGATTCGACACAGATAGCCACTACTGCTTTTGTTAAGAATGTATTGGAAACTTACATATATCCAGTTGGTTCTATATATATGAATATGGCGGTTGCTACAAATCCGGGAACGCTTCTTGGATTCGGTACTTGGGAAGCTTACGCAACAGGTCAGGTTCTAGTAGGTTATGAGGCTAGTGGTACATTTGATTCACTCGATGAAAGTCTTGGTGCTGAATCAGTAAGTGGAGGTTCTGGAACTTCTGGAAGTACAGCAATAAGTATTTCTCAAATGCCATCACATAACCACATTAATGGTTCTTATGATAGGCTTCTTAAACAAGATGGTAGTTTAACAGCCGCTTCAATGGATAGTAGTGCAGGAGAACCAAATCTTGGTTCTAGTGCAGCAATATCAGCAACAGGTGGTGGGGCTGGACATACGCATACAACCCCTTCACACTCACATTCGGTATTACAACCAAGTGTAACAGTACACATGTGGAAACGCACAGCATAATAATTAGGAGATAGAGATATGGCACAAATAATAGGTTCTGGAGGTGGAACAACAAGTTCAGGAATGAAATTTAGACCACTTGAACAGGGTGTAGGTTCTGCACAACAATATCTACAACAACCACCAAAGCCACCACCACCTTGGTACACAGGTTTAGGCACACAAGTTCTTGGATTAGGTGAAAGTATGTATGCTAGTCAATTAGCAGGTGAGAATGTAGCTGCTAACCAACAAATGTGGCAGGATCAAGTATCTGCTGCTAAACCTGGAAGCACAACTGGTCTGGCGTATGGTGATGCTGTATATGATGAGGCTACCAATACTTTGCAATATGCTCCAAGTGGAGCAGCACAAGGAATGTTGACTTCTCTGTATGGACAACAAGCAGGTTTTGCCGATAAACTATCAAACTTAGACCCTTATGCTTTAGGTCAGCAAATGTATGACTTAAAAAGACCAGCTATGCAACAAGCACAGGATTATCAAACAGCTCAATTATTAGAGCGTTTAAAAGCACAAGGTATGCTTAGTTCATCTCATGGTGGACAACTACAGGGTGGATTAGCACAAGCACAATATATGGCTCATCAACAAGCTCTATCTGAAGATATACTGAACGCACAAAATATAGCTAGTGCAATATCAACACAACAACAGCAAGCTGGAGGACTAATAGATGCTATAAACACAGGGCAGTTAAATCAACTAGCACAAAACATTGATATGGGTGCTACATTAACACCACCATTATCTTTAGGAGCTGCTTATGAAAATCAAATGGACACCGAAGCTCAACAGGGTGGTTCTTTAGCTAATATATTAGGAATAGTAGGAACAGGAATAGGTGGGCCAGCTGGTGGTGCAATAGGAAGTGTGATAGGTGGACTTTTTAGTTAGGAGAATAATATGGGATTATACGACAACTTACTTGCAGATGAAAGAGCAAGAATAGCAACGGAAGCAGCGGGAATACCTGCAGGAAAAGGAACTGTATATTTAGCTGCTCAAGGTGGTGAGCGTATGGCTCAAGGTGCTCGTAGTATGTTTGGCATTGAAGAACCTGTTGTTACAGCACACAAGAAACAAGCTGCAAGACAAGAATTACTGAATAGTATCTTAGCTCAATTCACAAATATGGAAACTAGAGCAGACTACATAGGTGCTATAAATAAGTTGTATGCAAGTGGTTTTATAGAAGAAGCTAATAAGGTGGCTTCAATGCTTAAAGATATACCTAAAGATGCTGAACCAATAACATACCAAGATAATATGGGTGCTACTAGATACTTAAACTCTGGTGATACTTGGAAAGCAGGAGATTTAGTTCCTGGTGAAACCGCTATAGAACCTTCAAAAACTACTGATAAAACATACAATACAATATTAGCACTAGCATTAGCAAATCTTCAAAACGATCCCAAATATATAAAAGCATTAAAAACAGGAGATCAAGATACTGTTGATGCAATGATGCAAGCTGTTGCTGATAAATATGGAGAGATAGAAACCTATACTCAAAATGGTGTTGTCTACAACAAAAGAACTAATGAACCTATGCTTGAAGGTTCTACACCAAATTTACAAACCTTTATACAGGGTGGTGTTGTTTACGATGCTAACACACTACAACCTTTATTAGAAGGTTCAGAAGAAGATAGACCAACCTTTGTACAAGATGGCATTACATATTATAAAGATACTCAATTACCTGTACTCGCTGATTCTGAAAAGAAGAGAGAAAAACTACTACAGGGCGGTATCTGGCGATATGTAGATAATTCAGCGAAAGTATTCCCTGATGTTACTCTTGATAAAGATGTAAACCAAAAAGCAGCAGACCTTTACAATACCTGGTATGCAGTAGCAGGTAATGATGCTAGGTTTAATACAAACGAAGGTAAGGTTGAATTGGCTAAAGAATTAATTGAAAACAACCTTGCTAATTCACAACTATTTAGTGATACAGTAAAGAGTCTTGATAAAGATAGTGCTAATGCTATAGCACAAGAAAACTTAGTTGTTAAGGCTGTTGAAAGACTTAGTGAGAACTATGTTGATGCTGGTATTGGTACAATGGATCTTACTTTAAGACCACTTGAGGTGCTTATCAATGAATATATGCCTCATCTTAGAGATGCTAATGGTGATTTAATTTACAACAGAGCTGGAGATGCTTTAAGAGATACCTCTCAAGGAATACCTGGTTGGGGTTTCTTCAACGCCTATCAAAAATATGTTGGCAAATCAGAAACAGTTAAGCAGGCACAGGATTTTGCTACAAAAGCACAATTATTAATCAATACTATAATTAAACAGCGTTCTGGTTCTGCGGTATCTCAACAAGAGGCTGACAGATTAGAGAAGGAATATAAAGCAGGATTTCATAATTCAATAGGTTTTGCTAATTGGGTAAGTTCAATTCGTAGACTTGTTGAACAACACAGAATGGAAGTAACTTCTGGTTTTATGCCAGAAGTGCAATACAGATATTTTTCACAAATGGGAATATATCCAACATTACATGATCCAGATGAGCAATTAAAGTCTTTGCCGATAGGCGCTAAATGGCGAGATGAATCTGGGCAACTTTTCACAAAAAAAAGGTAGGAGATAAGTATGGGATGGAAAGATGACAATGAAAGGGTTGAAGAATCTGATATACCACAGGTAAGTCAATATTTTCCAACATATACTGCTGATGGACAAGTTATAGATGCTAATCAAGATCTTCAGATGGATGATGAAACTTTACGACTATATGAAACCATGCAATTTGATGAGGGTCGCACTCAAACTGGTCAGCTAGTAGGTAGTATAAGTGCATCTATGGCTACTATGGGCAAAACTGCAAAGGTTCTTGAAGATACTTTTAATGTAAAAGGGAAAGACCTTAAAAATCTAATACCTAAAGTCATAAGAGCGCCAGTAAGGGTAGGCTTACAAATGGTTAGTGCCTGGACAGGTGGTACTACAGGGGATTTAGCTCAAAGTGTTGTTACAGGTGATGTTAAAAAACATGGTTGGAATGTAGCTTTCGATAGTGCCTTTGATGCTGGTAATGAAGAAGCCATGTGGGAGTTGCTTGGTTTGACTGCTGTTGGTGGAGTTTTAAAGGTTGGAAAGTGGGCTGCTGGAAAACCTTATGCAAACATTCAATGGATTAAAGACCAAATTGCAGCATCAGGAGGTAAACTAACTGCCTCTCAAGTTGTTGATGGAACAATATTAGATACTGTAGAGGGTCTAGCAGAAGTTTCATGGGGTGGTCGGCATATTAGAGAAACAAGAGTCTTAAATGAAGAGGCAATTCATAAGTATGCTATGGAACTTGTAGACAATTATGTTGAACAAGGAGGTAAACATTTATCTGATTTTGAACTTGGAAAGGTTTATTCACACGCTGTAAATACAGCACTAAAACATCATAAAACAGTTGGTGGTCAGATGTTTGAACACCTAGATGAGGTTATAGCTGCTAATAAAAAATATACTAAAAAGACTTATACAAGAGTAGAGCCTGTTACAGCAGGCGATGTTTATAAAGCCAGATATGAAACAAACAGACCAAATAGAATGTTGGGTCAAAAAGTTACTACTACTCAAAAAGTTGAGATACTTCCTGTTAATACAAAGACTTTAAAAGCATGGGCAACAAGAGAACTAAAAAAGATTGAAGGAGTAAAGGGTGCAGTTAATAGTTGGAGGTATAAATATTTTCAAACCATACTTGATGATGTAGGGGATCAAATTAGCTTTAAAGCTGCTCAATCACTTAGAAGTGAATGGCTAGAAAAAGGAAGAGTTTTTGCAAATAAAACAAGTGATTCCTTTAGTATGGCAGATAAGGCTGCTACTGAACAATTAACCAAACACCTGGATAATGCAATGACAGGAGCTGCTGCCAAAATTGGTGGTGATTTCTATGAAGAATTTAGACACGCAAATAAATATTGGAAAACAGGTAAAGAAAGAATGGCTAACGAAATCATAACTGGAATTATGAATCAAAATCCAGAAAGGGTTGGCGCACAAATATTTGCTACAGGAAATGTTACTGAAATAAGAAAAGCACGACACGCATTAAAGTCTGCTGCATTTTTTACTAAAGGAACTGAAGGTGCAATAGACTTCAATAGAACTTGGAAACAGATGCAACAAGGCTATCTTAATGATCTTTTGGGTGGTGCTAGACAAACAACTACAACACAGCTTACAGAGGGTGCTGCTAAACAAGCTGGAACTGATATTGCCAGTACACAACTACGATTATCAGACTTAAAGAAACTTTTTACTGATCCTAAAGTAAATAGAACATTTGAAGCTGCATTTACAAAAGAGCAAAGAGTGGCAATAAAGAGGTTTATGACATCTATTGAGGCTGCCCAAAAACCACCCAAAGGAACAGGCTCTTTTATGGTTACAGTTACTCAAGGAGGTCTTGTCCTGGCTGCTGGAAGTGCTGGTGCTATGGCTGGAGGCGCAATGGGTGCAGCAGTTGGTGTAGGAACATTCACTTTTACTGCTGCTATGGTATCAAGAGCATTAACAGATCCTAAAGTTACCACATGGTTGGCTAAAGGTTTACACCTACAACCAGGACATAAAGAATATATTCCAACATTGATGAAACTAATGAATTATGCTGGACTTGCTCCATCTGTAGATTAAGGGGATATTAAGGCATCAGTAGAAAAGAGAATGTTACAATAAAGGATATATATGGCTAACAACACAACAACTAATGGAATGTTTGATACATCAAATATGTGGGCTTTAGATGAAGCCCTCCAAGCAGAAATTATTGATTTAAACTCCCCCCAAGTTATCCCTTTCTTTGAAAAGCAGGTGGTAAAAGATGAGGGTGTTAGAACATACGATGGATCACAAGCAGTTCAAGATGATATTAATGCTGAAATATTTAAGTCATTATTCTTTAATGCTCTTAATGAAGATATGGAAAGAAGTGGTTTATTTACAAAACAAGTGGAAAAGTCAGATGATAGATTGATTAATCTAGCACAACAACAAGCAGAAACCAACAAAATACAGGCAGATGCCAACCTAATATTAGCCAATACCCAAACAAGCAAGGATGTGGTAAAGGATTTAGAAAAGGAATCTGTAAAGAAAGATCCAGGTGGAAGAAGAAAATCCGTGAAGATAGAAAATCTGAGAGGCGAGAAACCAGGTTGGGAAATGGCAAAGGATTCAAACTTCTGGAGTGTTAATGAAAAAGATCCTTACTGGCAAACTAAAGAGGGATATAAAGAGGCTGTGGATTTATATGGTACAAAACCTGGTTGGGTTAAAGAACCAAGTCTGGAATATAATCCCAAAACTAGCGAGTATGATCCTATTGCAAAAGAGGAATTCGCTGAAATTAAACCAACTAAAAGGATAAGTTTATAATGGGAGCAGTAAATAGAAAAATAACACCCCTTCTTAAAGCAGTAGGTATGTTAAAGAAGGCATCCCCTTGGTTAGCTCTTGGTAGTGGAATTACATTTGTGCTTGACCAAAGTTTAAAGAAAAGTGAAAAATACAGGGAAGAATTTGACCAACATTGGCTTAATACATTAGGATATGAAGGGATGCCCAGAAGAGAAATGTATAGGGGTATTGATGCCGAAGCCGATTTTAAAGAAGATTGGAAAGAGTATTGGAATACTCATCCAACTAATCAGTCCGAACCTCTTTAAAGATTTATATTAACTAAAAGGTGACATAGGTGGACTAGGTGGTAGTCTTTCTGCTTTTTCCTTAGTCTTTCCAATAACCACACCACTTTCTACTTTTTCAAAACTAGAACCTAGTTCTTTTTTATATACACCCTCCATTACCTCTTCTGGTGTATCATCATCTCCAAATAATCTTACATATTCAGAATCTTTAAATAATTTAATTGTATCTAGTTTACTCATACCAACCCTCCTTAAATAGCAGTATATCTTCGTTGTTCACAAATCCGTATTCTCTGAGCAATATACCATATACCACCCTGAGATTTAGGGCGAGGAAATTCTTCGACCTCTTCCATTTCAACTTCAAACCATATCCTATTCTTCTTGGACAGGTGTGGGGCATTAGGCTTATTACAACAATGCCACCCCTGTCTAACTGCAAAACCTTTGGTCGGATAGTTGTGAGCTTTTAGCCAAACTCCCCTCTCAAGTCTAGCAGTTTTATTTATAAATAATGAGGATATACTACCATCCTTTAATTGGCGAAATAATTTATAACCCCTCATTATCTTTCTCATCTATTCTTATTATATTTATACCAACCATCCTTTTCTTAATGCCTCTAGCCACATAACAACATAAACCAGACAACCTGTACTGGTTGCTGCCAACAGGAAATAGATTGAATATAGGATAAATTTTAGTAGCCTCATACTTCCCACCCATCACATGAGTTAGTAAATACTGCGTCTGGTGTACAAGTCAACTGTTTCTCTTTCATTATAGACTCGAACTCACTACACCCTGCTAGTAAGGTTACTGCAACCTGTAATACTATTATTATTACTAAAGTTTGCATACACCATCCTCACAATTATTACAATCATTATCACTCGTAACCATATATTCCCCATTTCTATTAGACTTAAAAATAGTCGGAATTTTTTTAACTGTTGAAAAATGTTGTAATAAGTCTTGGAAATTTCTTTTCTGTGATCTCTCCATATAACTCTCATAGGATTCCTTATAATCCATTCCCCTGTCAGATGCCTTTTGGGCATAATCCTCTGATAAAAACTTACACATTTCCAATTTCTCTACAGTCATTCTATTCTCCTATTTCTGTCATTGCGAATATTATATTAGGTTTATCGCTATATCGCTTTCTAGCGTAAACTTCTACGACCTGTCGGTCATCCACAAAAAGAACCCCATTTAGGGAATCAAGTATTGCCTTTAGGTAATTATCTATATCGCACCCATTATCGCAATATTTTCTATTCTTTTCTTGCTTTTTTTTCTTAGTCCAAGATTTAGGTATTTTAACATTGAACTCTATATCTACACTAATCAATTTTTCAGAGGGTGTCGTGTCCATCTCACTTGTTAGTGCTTTCATATCTTCTTTGAACTGGGTGTACTTCTTAGGGTAGTAAGTAGACCAACGAGAAACTCTTGGCCTAGATGCAGGGCAAGGATCTATGTCAAAATATATCCTCATAATATCCTATATACCCATTCTTATCGGTTTGACTTGCATAGAAACCACCTGTAATAAGATCTATGTTTTGGATTGCCGACTTCAAGAGTTTTCTCATTTCAAGATCCCTCTCACTATCTTCCTCTCTTGCAATTTCCATAGCCTCTCTTAGAGTGTCATTAACATCCTCTAATTTCTCTTTATGATTTCTTGTAAACATTGTACATAGCCAAATGATAATCTTCGTTTCTAGGTAGTTTTATTTGATATTCCCCTCCAAAGAAATCATCAATATCTCTCAGGAATTCGACAAACTCAGCAACCTCTAAGTCTTTGGTTGATTCTATACTGAATTGATTTTTGATTAGGTTCTTGGTTTCTTCCTTGGACTCACCCATTTCCCCTGCGATTATATCTCGCCAAGTATGAAAAAGCCTGTTCTGAGCATCACTCCTCTTAGGCTTATCTTTGGTGATTGATATTGTTGCTACTTCGCAATCAGGGTTGTCTTTCCAAAAGGTTTGAACTAAGGATCTAAAGATGTCTGCTTTAGGTTTATCTCTATAAATAATTCTGTTTACTATCATTACACCACAATCCTCTTTTTTTACTTTCTTTCTTCTTGTTGATAATTATTCTAGGATGCCACAACATACTATGTCTTACTGCGTGTTGTAGTTTGTTCCTAATGGGATGTGGCTTTTTATGGCTCACTTGCTCCAATCCCTTTTCCATAGTGGTCGGGATTTGGGTTGGTTTTCTTTAATAAATTTTTTGAGATTAAAGGTGGGATTTTGTTTTTTTTTATCCCACCCATCTGTATAGTTTATTATGTACCCTTTCTTTACAGTCCTAGCCATGATGATATTAAAACCACCACAACTATGCCTACAAAGATAGACATACTACGATTTTTCTTAATCATTTGTATGAATTTTTCCATAACTAATTACTCCTAAATTAAAGTCAATCGGACAACTCTTTTCTTATATCGCTATCTAATAGACGATAAATTATAAGTGTTGCGATTAAACCAACTAAACCAGCAGAACCCAACTGTTGAACTATGCCGATTATCGTGCCAATAACATTGCCACCCAAAAAAGGTACTGAATGACCGAATACAATCTGTAGCACGATTGCAAGTGAGATCAACTTAATACCTACATTTATAGATGCATCAGCACCTTTCATAATTTTATCTAACATATATTACTCCTTATTAAAAATTAAAAAACTATAGGGGGATTATACCCCTTTTTATCATTAACCTTTGAGTATTTATTACTGCTCTTAGCATTTCCAATTCAAGAAATTCTTGTTCATAAGGTGGGTTCACTTGTTTCCTCCCATCATATATATCATGGCAGTTTAAACATAAATACGCACCATGTATAGGATATGCCTTTAATCCCATTCCCCCACCATTTAGGTGAGCGAAAACCACAGTTTCATTATCGGGCATACAACCCTCCAATCTCATTTGGCAAGGCTTTCCCTTTGCCGACTTAGTGTACTTGTTCACCCTTATCAGATAAGCCATAAATATCAATCTCCACATCTTTAAATTTAGAATAATCTCCATGAAACTCGCATTTCACAAAGCCGATTTGCCCCATTCTGTTCTTGGCAACTATCAATTCTGCCAACCCTCGGTCTGGGGTGTCCTGATGATAATATTCATCTCGATATACAAACATGACAATATCAGCATCTTGTTCAATTTCACCAGAAGAGCGTAGGTCGCTCATATACGGCCTTTTATTCTCTCGGCTCTCTACCCCCCTACTCAACTGAGAAAGTAGGATTACGGGTATCTGAAGCTCCTTAGAGAGGTATTTTAACTCCCTTGTTATGTTTCCTAATTCAGAAATCTCTCGACCTTTATCATATCTCATAATTTGCAGATAATCAATCAGAATTACATCAACACTTCTCTCCACATTCATTTTTCTGGCTATTGAAGAAATATCTTTTACGCTTAATCCACCCTTATCAATAATAGTCATGCTTTTGTTACCTGCATGGGCAAGTTTTTCGTAGAAGAATTGTTCTTCATTTTCAGTTAATTGGTTTCTTTCAATCTTGTGTAGGGGTAAATTTGTTTCGCTTGATACAATTTTCAGCATTAACTGTACCTGACTCATCTCCAGAGAGAAGAAAAGTACATTCTTTGCACTACTTAGGTGATTTGCTATGTTTAGAGCAAGTGTAGATTTTCCCATTGATGGCCTACCTGCCACAACATTCAATGATCCCTGCCTAAATCCTGAAGTGAGAGCATCTAAAGACTCAAAACCACTCGATAAACCTGTACCATTAACGCTGACATCATCTATATAATCTATTGTCTTAGATACAATATTCCTCATAGAGTTTTCATCTTTATCCAGTAACTCGTTTTCCAACTTCTGAATTTCATCAACAGTTACCTGATAATTGTCATAATCAATATTAAACTTTAGTAACTCAATGTCGTTTTTAATTCTGCAAGTACGGATATGTTGTGCATAAACATCAATATTGCTTGTGCCAATACAATCTTCAGTTAAGAAAGCGAGATCCTTAAAATCTACTGCCCATGACCTACTCTTAGGTTGTTCCTGTAATTCAATATAATCTCTTGCAGTTATTACATCAACAGGTTTTTTTGCATCAATCAACTCTACAATGCAATTAAAGATATACCTTAATTTATCACTACTGAAATCATCTGATACCAAGCCAGTACCTAGAACACGATCCAAACAGGGATCTAAAAGCAGACCACCTACAACCGACCTTTCAGCATCTAAAGAACTATAAATCTTTTTTAATTCCTTGTAGATAGTTTTTTTATTAGTTTTCATTTAAAAAATCTCTTTGCTTGGGGTAAAGCCTTGATTCAGCAATTTCTATATATTCAGGGTTCAGCTCTAAAAGAATTGCATTACGATTGTTGTTTTGAGCCACAAGTCCTGTTGTTCCACTTCCACCAAAAGGATCAAGGACTGTTCCGCCCTCAGGACACCCAGCCAAAACACAAGGCTCGATTAAATCCATTGGGAATACAGCAAAGTGCGCTCCCTTGAATGGCTTGGTGGTTACTGTCCAGACTGAGCGTTTATTTCTTTTCCCATTATTTCCTGCGCTGCCTTTTGTTCCTATGTTGCTACCAACACCCATTCCAACTTTTCTTGTTCTTTTTTTAACTATTGAGATGCTATCTTCTTTAATCACCTCATTGTCGTAGTAATACTTCATACTCTTGCTTAACAAAAAGATATATTCATGTGATTTAGTACAGCGATCCCTTACGCTCTCAGGCATTGGATTAGGTTTATGCCAGATAATGTCTTGCCTTAGATACCAACCATCTTGTTGTAGGGCAAAAGCAACTCTCCATGGTATGCCGATTAAGTCTTTAGATTTAAAACCATCTAATTTATTGTTTACTGCTGTTTTCTGTGCGTTTCTACCTTTCTTATGTTTTGGATCAACATGATTACCTTTATGTCCAGTACCACAATATGTATCTCCTAAATTAAGCCAAACAGTACCATCATCTCTAAGCACTCGTTTAACTTCTTTAAAAACCTTAACTAGATTCTCTACAAATTCCTCGGGTGTTTCTTCCAAACCAAGTTGCCCCTCATCTCCATAATCCCTTAACCCAAAATAAGGTGGACTTGTCACACAAGTATTCACGCTTTTAGGTGCAAGATTTCTTAGGGATTTTAGGCAATCGCCTTGTATTATTTCAACCATAGAAGTCTATACGCCTATCGTCTGCCCAATGTTCAGTCTGTATTTCCCTGTCCGTTTGGGGTTGTTGAGAGAGCCAAAAAGAAGATTGTTTTCTATCATCATCAGGTTCTTCACCATTAAATTCTTCCCAAATATCCAAAGCATCATCACCATATTCATCTAAATAAGACCTTTTGTCCATTATTCCACTTATGGCATCTTCCTGTGCTTGGTAATGTATATTTCCCATTTTACTCATCAAAACCCCCAAAAACAGTAATTTTTATATCTGTAAATTTAACTGGTTTACCTTTGTAATAGAATTGAAATTTATCATAGAAACAATCATCTACTTCTTGCACACACCTTTCTCCTAATTGTTCACCATCTAAACTTACTGCTCCATCATATTGTATGGCTGATTTTCTGATTTTACTCATCTTCTTCACCATCATTAACTGATAGTTGTATTCCTGCACCATTTAAAACGGCAGAGAAATATTCAGTCGTATCACGCAGTTCATGGACTATCTTATTCTTTACATCAAAGACACAGATCCTATCTTGGAATATATTGATAAGTTTACATAAGTCCTCGATACCCATGTTGTTTGCCAAGTCCACTAGACTATCGTCATTTTCTTCTATTACTGGATATTTATAATATGTCATTTTTTCTCCTTAGTGTAGTTGTTCCATACAGCACTCATAAACATAAGAGGAATCATCATTAAGTATCTCTAAATCTTCCTCGCTTAATTCCCCTCCACCTTTCCAAAAGGCTTCCTCTATATAAGAGTTACATAAATCAGGATAATCACTTGTATCTATATAACATGATACACCATCAATTAGTTTAGTATTGATAGTTTTAACTCTACCCTTAACCCATTCATAATCACATACTCCCTTTCGGATCATACGCTCACCCCATACTCTATTGTACTTCTGCCAAACTGTTATTGGTTT
>Ga0208920_1000280_pt1 | contig 13618 bp, 25 predicted proteins | sample 19_taG_FD_184094 | JGI IMG/M metagenome (GOLD analysis project Ga0208920, IMG submission 184094) | Marine viral communities from the Subarctic Pacific Ocean - 19_ETSP_OMZ_AT15317 metaG (SPAdes) (version 2) | ecosystem: Environmental > Aquatic > Marine > Oceanic | place: Pacific Ocean | collected...
ACCCTACCCTCCGCATAAGCCGAATGAATTTCATCAGCTAGTGAGGAATAACGGTTAGGGTCTGTTACCTGCAAGTTGATTAGATCAGCTCGCCTGTAAATTTTCTTGCCACCTACGGAATCTCCCGATGACCGAGTTTCAGAACTTGTTTTCTTTAGGTTTGATTGAATTTTAGTCTTTTCTTCAGCTTTTGCCTCTTGGGTTTTCTTAGACATTTCTGTCGAGGAATACCAATCAAAGAGTTCAATCGCCAAATCCGACCTATATTCAGTATCAGCCAAACGAAACATTTCTGTCCTCGCTGTACTATCACCGATAAATTTTTGGAAATCAGAGTCTTGAACAGTTTCTTGCCAATCTGGATATGCCTTGTCTAAGGCAGCCAAATTATGCGTCTGCATATTACCCACTCTCTCTTCCCTCGCCTTTATAACATCTGGGTGGTTTTCTATTGCTTGATTCACAGCATTAACTGGATCAGTAAAGAAGTTATCCTCCTGTGCTACAGGTTCTTCTGGTGGAGCAGCTTCCGTTGCTTTATTTTGTGCATCTACCAGACTTTGAATTAACTTGCGTTGCTCTCCAACTTCATTGGATTGTTTGCTCATTAATTTTTCAGACTGTTGATGCATTTCAATAACCTCCTGCATCGATTTACCTGCATACTTGTCTGGAATCTCGAATTCTGGTTGTTGAGTTTCTTCCTCTTGTTGAGGTTCTCCCTCTGCCAAAACTTCTTCTGTTGATTCTGGATTTTCTGTTATTGGTTCACCTGCTTGAGGTGCTACATCTACTACTATACTCATGGTTTTCTCCGCCCACTTGGGGTTATGAAGTTATATTATGTTGGATTCTCCTCTTGAGATTCTTCCAACGCTAGGTTTGTTGCTGACTGTAAACTTAGAATTAAATTTATAATCAACAACTGACCCTTGGCGTGCCAAAGGTCTTGCTCAGAGTTCATAGTGTCGATATTTCCAGCACTATTCTCTAAATTCTTAAAATCTTCTATTAAATCTCGCCATCCCTCAGTTTCCATCATGGAAAGCCTATCTTCTAGGAACTGTACATCGGTTTTTGACATTTAATTACTATATAAAAATTGTAAATATCTTTTATCTGTTGAACTTTTAAATAATTTTATAGCATCCTCATATTTCAATGTGGGTTGCCCCTCTTTATTCTTTAAAAGAGTGCCAGTTTTTTTATAATGGTCAAAAAATTGTTCTTCTGGAGAAATCTCCTCTTCATCATCACCAACCCATGGTAGCCAACCAAACATTCCCATTACTGTACTCCTATTATTGAACTGTATTTATTACCGCTTTAGTTCCAGCCTCTCTGGCTTTTGCTAGATTTAAAATTGTTTCTGACTTCAGATGTTCTACTTCTGGAATATTCCTTGCAGTTTCAGAGCGTTTGTTCTCTATGTCGGCTGCAATCTTCTCTAAACTAATCGCATCCTTTTGAAGTTTAAGTATCTTCTCTTGAATGTTAATTTCATTTGGAGCTTCTGCTTGTGCTTCAGCAGTCCATTTAACTGCTTTAGCCTTCTCTTCTTCTGCTTCTGCCAATGTTTTCTGTACTTGAGCTTGTGCTTGTTGTAGTTGTAACTCGATAGCCATCTGTTGCATTTGTTCTTGTTGTTCGTCAGGCTGATTGCCCTGCATTAGAGCATTAACAATCTGATCCCTGTTATGGATGCTTGAATTCTGGAACAATGCCAATAAAATAACATTAAAAGCAGGTGAATCCTGTGGTATAGTTTGTAGCATTTGTACCATTTGAGTCATTTCCAGCTCTTTTGCCATAATTCCCATAGTCGAGTAAGGTATAAACTTGTAGTCTGACACAGGATAACGCTCTACATCGAACTGTATCTTCCTCCACATAGCCTTATTTATAAGAGGAATGAGGAATGTGTTCTGGAAATTCATCAAAGTACGCTTCTGTCGCTTAATTGCAGCACTTTGTAGCATCGACATACCACTAGCAGTTTCACTTCCTGCTTGGCCTTGGTCAGCACTACCAGTACCCATCTGAATCATATTTTGGAGAGATGCGACCTGATTGAATGTATTTTGGTCTGTTGTACCCATGTCTAAAGGCATGATAGCCTCTCTTGGAGAACCATTGGTCAGGACAGTTTTACCAGCTCGCACCTCGAACTTTACGCCTCTTGGCAATCTTGTGGCATCTGCTGCCATCATTGGTGTTGTTGTAAGTGCCAAAGAGTCAATTCTTGCCCTCATTTCAGCATCTAGTGCCTTTTGAGGGTTGTAACCTTTCTCACACACGCCCCGACCCCAGAATTTATTGGGTACAATGTCGTGTTGATAGGAAATAAAGGGTCTATCTACCATCATAAAGGCGTTTTCCTCTACTCTGAGGATATATTCGTCATTACACATGGTAACAACCGCCTCTACCAGCTCATCTTTCTTCTTATATTCAAAATCATCCTTATCTTTACCAGGTTTTAGGAATCTTTTGGGTACTTTACCCCAATATTCGCATATTTTGACCGAATCGGACTCATCTGCTTGCTTAGTTTCGGGATCATAGCCGAATTTAACAGTATCATAGTCACCATTAAGGGGTACATCTCTATAAATACCACTCTGGATGCCCTCTACCACATGGTATCTAGGTTTAATTACTTCGTGAGCAACCCCCAGAGCATCGTTGATTGAGTTCGCTGATGGGTCAATCAAGAATTCCTTGGGGGAAATCGGCTCAACATGAACATCTATTGATGGATATTCGACTATTTCTCTGGTTGTAGCCATTGTTCCCTCTATGGGAACTTCTGAGGGTGCTCTTTCTATACTTTGTTTGACAACAATTTTGCCAATTCCCGTTCCATAAATCGCACCATTGAGAAAAACCTCACAAATAGCATCTTTTACACCAGTTTTCTCTAAATCTTCCTGTAGTAAGTTTCGTACATATTCTGCATCGCTTGGATCTTCATCAAGCATATCATCCTTGATATCGAACCATTTTCCTCGCCCAAATGTGGCTTCTTCTAGCTCTGCAACGCTTGATTCTACCGCTTGTTGTAGGGCAGGAGCAATAAGCCTGGATCTTTCGGTTTGTCTAGTTTTATCTTCAGCAGACCAGATACCACGCCATAACCTGTAATATTCATCCCACATCGGGATATAATTGATGTTTCTATGTGTTCGCCACCCCTCAAGTCTATAGGTTAGCCAACTTGCTAATGCTTGATACTTAGTTTCTGTATTCATATTTAGTGTAATTTCCTACTCATTGGTTCAACTTCTATCAATCCATCCATTAACAGTTTACAAATCGTTAAATCTACAGATTCATCATCTCCAGCATTGGTGTCTAATTCAGCAGTTAAATTCGATATAATCTGGCAAGCAACTACATAGCGTTCCTTTAGATTCTCTTGATTATTACTAAACTCTACCAATCTGTTGAATTCTTCTTCCGATAAATCATTAAATTCTTCAATACCCAGCAACATTGTCTATTGGCCTCCATTCATCATCTAATTCGATTGAGTGGGCGAAATCGGCCACACTTACTTGGTCAATATAACTGAGAGCATCTAAAAGGTCATCATGTGCCAAGTGGTTCGGGAAATCAAGTAATTGTGACTTAAAATCCCTCCAATCCTTGTCTGGGTTGAAGGAAATCTGACCATGTTCCATTCTTCCTTGCAACGACCATGTAATTCTCTCTGTTTTCTTCTTGCCTCCGTGGCGTAATTCGACAATAGTTACCCATCTGCCTTCTGTTCTCATTTCATCTTCCAAATAAGGAAGAATTGCGTTCCTAAGTGATCCTGTTTCTATTCCTACTGTAGCAGCTTCCACTTTAATCGCACTATGAAGAATCTTTTTGGCAGTTTCCTTAACATTCCATCTGCCATGGACTATATCCTTCACCCACCACTTATCTCTATCTATTTTTACAATCGCAATGGCTGTTTCATCCAACCTAGAGCGTTTTAAATTCCGTTCTTTCTCTATCGCCTCAAAACCAGCAGGGTCGATAGCAATAACATAACTTCCCTCTTCTGGCTCTTCATCTACCTTAAACCAATCTTCCTTAAAGATGCCACCAGTAAATGTTTCAAAAGATGCCTCAAATTCTTGTCTGAACGACATAGAGGACATTGTTTTCTTCGCAGCCTCTACTTCATCAGCAGGTAAAAAGGGGTTATCAATAGAAGTATATTGAAAAGCATCCCAATCATCATCCTCGAAAGCATCCTGGTATAAATCAAAGAAATGATTCTTACCAGATGGCGTTCCTATAAACAAAGCACCACCACGCACATCAGCAAGAGTAGGGCGAATTATCTGTTCCCATACAACTGGCTTCATCGAAGCGTATTCATCTAGCACACAATATGCAAGTCCTACGCCTCTTAGCGTTTCAGGTCTATCACTTCCTTTAAGATAAATCTTACGACCATTTATCAAAGTCAATACAGCAGTATTCTCATGGGCAGCAGTAATTAGATCTCGACCTAATTCCTTTAACATACCCCACATAATGTCTTTAGCTTGCTGAAAGGTAGGAGCAATATAGAACACATCCTTACTATCAGCCTGTATAGCTTGTATCAACAACAACCATGCAGATAAATAAGACTTCCCAAACCTACGACCAGCAGCAACAATCTTAAACCTTTTCTCGGAATTGAATATCTCTAGCTGTGCTGGATGCAAGTCAATGTTTAACTCAGCCATTAGCTGCTACGCTTACCACCACTTCATCATCATTCTTCTCTTTAGGATTAACCAATTTCTCATCTGGCGTATTACCTAAGTGTTTCTGAATCGATTCTATAGAGGAAACATTAATAATCACCTGTGCATCGTTTTTCATCCTATTAGGGTCTACAGCCTTGTGTACTGGTAGTATTCTATCCAGACACATCTTCAGGCAATGTACATCCCCCTCCATAGCCTTTGAAATCACCTTTTCCACTATTTCAGGACTCTTATTCGACATCAACTCTCTTGCGAGGGCGGTGTATTTATTGACAGAACCTTTAGGCCGACCTGCTGGATTAAGAGAAACCATGCCCTTCTTCATGGCAGGATTATTGGATTTTTTGCCCACAATACAACCTTTTAAATAATAGTAAGTAGTATACCAGAAAATTATGTTAACTTTCAACTTTATTTAACATAACATCGGATTATTGGTATTAGGTTCAAACTTCGTTTTTTGTATTAGGGATAGTGCCCAATTGACTACCTAAAGCAATGAGCCTCCCTACCCCATACTTAACATAACACCCTGATTATGCGAAGTCTTTTCAGGTGTTTTAGTGATGTATATATGGCCTTAAACCCTTATAACATGGGGGTTTTACTTGTATTTAATAGAATAATTATTGATTGGTATATTATGTTAAATAATTATAATATTTTTTGATGTTTGGGAGTGAGATATATATGCGAGGGATAGAACCTATAACACCCTTAATTTATCCCCCTGAATTTATCCCCTGAAACGGTTTAATTATTGTCTATGGTTCTATACTTCTTTATTGGTATTTAACTATTGTGTTGTGTCTATCTCTCTCTATCTATTTGGACTTATGTTTTTATTGGTTTGTGTTGGTGTTGGGTTTAGGTTTTTATGCAAAATTTGGGGATATTTGGAGGTTTTAAACCCCTGTTTTTAAGTGGGAATAATAGATCTAAACAATAGCACCAGGATTTTAAAAACAACGGACAAAAAAAACCCCCATTTAAGGGGGTTCTAATTTAAGGGTGTATTTACCCTAGAGTGAGATATAAAGCCCGTCCACCTGCTCAAATTTGCGGTTATAACGATAGTTTTTAGATATATAAACTTGTGTTAATGTTTCCTCGCCTTTAACCTCACTCCATTTGGCGATATCTTTTACAACACTTAAAGCATCTTTTTTAGATACTGTTATATGACTACCCATAGATGGATAATAATGCTTTTTATCTTTACACCAGCGTTTAACTTCTGCATATATATTGATACAATTTACTTTACGCATTTTCACAAGGGCGGTTAATTCCTCACTAGTTAGATATACATAAGGTTCTTCTTCTGTAACTGTCTTAATTTTTTCGTTTAGTGTTTTCATTGTTTTTCCTTTTGTTGTTTAAGGTGGGGTAATTATAAGCCCAAAAGGTGCAAATTATTTGCATATTTTAATTTTATTGTATTTCAGGCATTAAAAACCCCCATTTAAGGGGGTTTAGGTTTTTGGGTTTATTGCACCACTAAAAATAATCCATTTCAATACAATAATTAAAGTAATCATCCCATTCTAGCATTATTTGTTTTTTAGTTATGCCATAATCTTTTAAAGCATCAACACAATCTACAACACTACCCACTATTTGACATTCATAATTCGCAAGTTCCCTCCATATAATTTTTTTAATACCATTAATTTTTAAATCTCTTTTAATGTGGTTTTTTATAGCACTTTGTATATCATTATCTAATTTTTTATAAGTTTTTTTAGGTGCATATAAACCTGCACCCAACGAAACATATTTAATTTTTGGTTTATGCGCTTTTATAAATTGTTCGTTACCAAATGCAAAAAACCCGCCATGCTTTTTTAATGCTATATTTATATCATCATCTAATACGGCTCTATTAAAAGTAGTGTTATGGTTATAATCGTACATTTTCCAAACCTCCAAATTATTAATTAAGAACCCAAATTATATAATATATTTGAGATCTTTACAAACATAATAAAAAACCCCCATTTCAGGGGGTTTAATAAATACTGATTTTATAAAATTATTTTACTGATTTTATCAGGTTATTTTCCATTGTAACACTTGCAAAAAATTCCCTCCCTTTTATACCTGTTATTTGTGGCCTGTTACACCCTGTTATATATCCATTACTAACATATTCGTTACCAAATAATGATGTTTCAGTATAGTTTAGGTTTTTACCAATATTTTCCTTTAATTGTTTTTTACTTGTATAGTTTAATATTATCATTTTATTATTATCCTTTAATGGTTTAAATAACTTATATTCTTAATAGAACTATCCCAACACATAACACAATCTAAACATTGACCGTTATTTTCAAATGCTTTACAAGTTGTATTATCTTTATCACTAACAACGGTTGATGTATTTTTATATTTTGGGGGTTTAGCATCTATAAAACTACCTGATAAACGAATAATTAAGTTTTTAGGTATAACACCTTTATAATTTTGTATTATATTGCTTTCTTTTGTAGGTAACCAATATTTAATATTGGGTGTTGCTTTTGCTACTTGTACAATTTTATCTAAATGCGCCTGGCTTTGTATATCCCCTGAATCATGCCACCTAAAAAGGCCACTATTAACAACGGCCTTTTGATGTTTCATTATATAAACCATAGCATTAACCCAGTTTATATTATCAATAGATTCTAGGCGTTTTTGCATTTTTGGTTCAATGTTTTTAGAAAATCTTACATAGTTACCTTTTAAGGCGTAACAATCAGCACATACAGAGTTTTTTATACATCTTAACTTACCACCTGTTATACAATTTTTTGCATTTAATGAGTAACTAATAGTATTTAATTTTTTAACTTTTGTATACCCCCCCACTATTTGGGATGCTTTTTTTAGGGTTTTAACTGGTACTGTTAAATTATTTTGTAATTTCATTTTTACAACCTCCAAAGTTTTTCCAAATGAACCTAAATTATATATTATATTTTGGATCTTATGTAACATATTAAAAAACCCCCATTTTCAGGGGGTTAATTTTTGGGGTTTTGCTAGTGTTAATTCATTTCATAATACACCCCCTTTTAACAGTTTCATAATGTCTATCATCTTTATTTTTAAAATAATCATTATCACCCTTTGAATACATATACATATATTTATCAGTATTAAATATTTTAGGGTGTTTGATATAAGCATTTTCAAAAACTGATTTTATGTTTTTGTCAATATAAATTTCACCTGATGTTTTACTATATTCGATAATATCATTATTCATTTTTTCATACCTCACTTTTTATTTAAAGAACCTTAATTATAAATCAATTTAATAGATGTTTTTTATCTTTTTTAAATTTTTTTAAGGCCTGATAACTTAAACAGTTACGATATATACCCTGAATAAGTTTACCACCAGTAGAATAATATGATACTAAGTAAGAACCATTTTTTTGTTTTTCCACCCTGAAAAAGTTACTCATAATATCCTCTATTTAAATAAATAATAATAACAGAAAAGGGTAATCAGTAATGACATACCCAATGCCGATAATAGAACGAATATCAATATTACAATCTGTAAAATCTGATCCACTATCATTATGCTACCTCCTGAATAGTTAAGCAATCCATACATACAAATTCACCCTCTATGATTTCATACTCTAATGCTTTTTTATCACATCTTCTACACTCTACCATTTGACAGTCAGGGCATAAATATCCATCATATAAATCACCTAATGCAGGTATTCGATTAACAAATAAACCACTACCAAATGATGTATCTTTAAAGCAAGATATACATTTATCGCCTATGTCTTTTTGGTTACTCATTACTCTACCTCCTCTAAGTTTTTCCAATCTCTAACTAATTCGACCTCAAATTTAGTATCACAATCCATACATTCCCACTTTTCATAAGGCCAACAATTACTTAATCCTGTTTCAACAAGTTTACCATTACACTTTGGACAGGTTTCTTCTTTAATAGTAGTCATAGTGATGCCCTCCCACGAATGATGGCTCATTAAGGTGAACATTTTTCTTTTCAAACTCCTCAGTAACATAGTAAGCGTTGCCCTCTGTATCATAAACAGGCTCACCATCTCTAATGTTTTCTTGTGCAACATCTTGCCAAGTTGTCCAATAGTAAGCATCTTGACTGTAAAGTATGCTTAACATACAATGTTGAGAACAGGCATAACCATCTCCAGTATAGTAACCCTCTCCCATTCCAACCCCACAATGCCCACATTGGTGAGGAAAAACAGTTTCACCTTTGGGAAAGTTTTTTAAATCTAAATTTTTAAGAGTCTTAAAAGGGTATTCCTCCTCCTCTTTCAAAATTTTTGCTATTGCATCTCTAGTTTTCTTTGAATATTCCATTTTTTAAACCTCCATTTATCAAATGAGTTTTTAGTATAACACAGAAATGGCAATAAAAAAAGGGCAGATACAAATCCACCCTTTTAAATATGAAAAATTATACTCTTTTTTTTCTGTCAATGTTTCATGTTTTATCCTCCTGTTTAATTTCATCAAATTGTCTATAAGGCACATTTTTAATTGTGGGATATCCGTATTTATCCTCATATCTTATGCCCATATCTTTATATGCCGTTATATCGTAATCATTCAATTCAATATCGTGCATATCTTTCCATGACTCTTTAACCTTTTTAAATGCATCTTTTAGGTTTTTAGCATCAACATTATGCAATGTTTCAAGTCTTACTCCTAGATTATATGTTGCCATATTTTTCTCCTTATATTAAATTAGTGAGCCTTTATTAAGTCGTTACTCAGGACTCGGAGGTATATTAGGTGAGGTTGATATAGTTCGCCCTCCTCTTGACCGGCTTTTTTAAACCCATATCAACACTCATAGGTGGGTTTTTATGTAGTTCGGCAAATATGTTTTTAAACTGCAACATAATGAGTTTCCCTTTGGGTGTTTTTGGTTACTCGCCTTTTCAAACACCTATCACTACATTGGGTGGCTTATGTCTTTAAGCACCTACATAGGTAATATTTACCTGTGTACACCCGAAGAACCCTAACTTCAAGTAGTGTAACCGACCATTGTACTCTTTGTTATTCATTGGGTACTGTTTGCCACCTTGTATCTCTTGGGAGATACTGTTACATTAACTACCATATTTTTAGTATATCAGAAATTATAAGTTTGGTGTGGGATTTTTCCCTAAGATATGATAAAGAGTTATAAACCCCACAAATTCCCTCTTTAAAATGCAGTCTTTAGTTATTAATCCAATGTCGAAGTTCTGCAAATCTTTACATTAGGAGTGCCAGTTGTTTTTTGAACTGACACAAGGAGAATATACCATAAATTATAAGTAATAATCATCAAGTTTTAATTCTTTTTTTATTTTTTGGTTTAGGTTGTAATGGGAAATGGTGTCAATAGTGTACATATACACCCCATCTTGGTCATATTGGTCTTTCATAAGAGGATCATTTAAACTTAATACTGGTTCACTTGGTAATATCTTTAAATCTAATATATCTTTAAGTAATTCAGTATGCGATTTGAATAGGGCAATATGAGAGTTATATAATTCCTGGAATGATACCTCTTGCTTTCGCATAATCAGGGCATTATTTTGTATTTCTTCATCCCAAATATCTTTGAGCCTGGTAACAAGGTCTTTTTTATGAACCATTTTCTTTTCTCCTAAAAGCACCCCACAATCTATATTCCCATAGACCATTAGATCTATCACCTCTTGGTCTTTTCTCTATATTATAAGCACCAAACTTTTCTTTTCTTAGGTGTCTAAGTTGGGCAGATATACTTGCGTGAGGATCATTAGTTATGTGATGTAATTCATCTAAGGTAAACCAACCCCCAAACTTAACTGCATTAAAAACTCTAAGGATTTGACCTTTTAATCTATTCTTATCGTGTTTAGATTTATAGTCTGATCCATTAAACTCTGCATTAAATTCATTCATATTTCCACTCCTCTTCTACAACAAAATCATATGCAGCAGTTACACTAGAGTCTTTGATTTGTTTGTCATACTCACCACATTCAACATTATCTTGAGCAATTTCATAGATTTTAGTGAGGTCATCACCACTACCTAATTCATCATCATCTATTTCAACTTCAGCAGTAAAGACTGATTTTTTAATGACAGTAAATTCTACACTAATTTTGGTATTCATTTTTCTTTCCTTTTATTTTTAAAGAAGTTTTATTATATATTAAAAAAATACTCAAAAAAACTAATTTTTATCTATATAATTGTGTTAAACATTCTAAAAAAGGAAAAATCATGGTAACTAAAACCAAAACCAAAACTAAACCTAATATATATAAAGCATTAATGGACTTTCGTTCTAGGGTGGACTCTGTTGAGAGAACCTCTAAGAATGAATTTCTTAATTATCATTATGCTAATATCAACAATATTATAGACACTATTAAACCAGTTCTATATGAATTAAGAATGGGTTATGTACAAACTGTCCAGTATATTGATGGTGTTGATTTATTGAATACGAGAGTTTTCCTGGTGGATCACCCTGAAGAATTTATTGAGTCTAATATCAGGTTAATAATGACTAAAGAGGACTCTCAACAATTAGGCAGTTCAATAACCTATAATCGTAGGTATGCTCTCATATCGACATTTTCTCTTGAAGTTGAAGATGATGATGGAGAGAGAGCAGTCCAAACCAAACAGAAAACTTCCACCCAAAAGAGAAATGAGCACTTTAATGAGATTAAGGCCAAAATAGATAAGGCCAAGAAAGATGGAGATTTAGATAAAAGTGCTGAAATTTGGGATTGGTTAAATGATAAAATTAGGACTGATGAGGGTGAAGTTATAGAAACCTCTATGTATATACCAATGGTGGATTATTACGAACAAGTCCATAATGGGGAGTGAACTGGTAACACTTACCAGTAGGTGTATGGTTGCTTTTACCCTGTTTCCTATATTTCAGGGGTTTTTTCCTTTCACCACCTAAATAAGTGCGTGGACTTTCTAAGTCTAGGGATCTACGATAAGATCCCACTTTTTTTAACTAATAGGAATAATTATGGTTTATGAAACAAAACCAAATACTGCAAAAGTATTTGTAGAGAATGGAATATTTAACAAGACAGGTGTTGAAAACCTACAGGCACAGAGGAAACCTATAATCAAAGTTAAGGCTAATGTAGATGGTAAAGATGTCGAAATTGCCTTATATTTTAAAATGGTTTATGACGAAGTTGCAGAAAGATATACTGACCAATACTTTGTTACCACGAATGGCAATAAGATGCTGAAAGGTAAGGTGGAAGATCCTTATGTGGCTAATACTAATGACAGTCAGCAAGAAGAATTTGAAGATGAAGTTCCATTTTGATTTCTAAAAAAGAAGTCCGAGAGTTTAAAAAAGATCCTAAAACTGGTAAAAAAGTAATGGTCTTTACTCTTGATGATGGTCAAAAACTGACTGTGGCAGAATTGTGTATAAAACTCAAATGCACTATGGCCTGTTCTAGGGCAAGATTAAATAAAACATCTGATCCTGAGAAAATATTTTCCAAAGTAAGGGTTTCAAACCAAAAGAGAGATACTGTTTTTGTGGCAAGGGAACATTTATTTAATCCTAGAACTTGGTGTGAAGATCCTTTAGTGAAATTAATGTTAAAAAAATAAATGCCAATTCATAAATTAGAAACCCACCAAGCAGATATACACTACTTTATGTTAAGTCGAGAGGTTGTCCAGGCTATTGATAACCCTGATGCTTTGGCTATATGGTGTTATCTGCAATCTAAACCTCAAAACTGGATAGTTTTAGAGGATCAAGTAAGAAGTCATTTCAATATAGGCAGATTAAAATACCTAAAAGCAATGAGGTGTCTAAGAACGGCAGGTTTATATCGTGTCGTAAGGCTAAAAGATGATAAGAGTAGGTTCTGTAGTAATGAGTTCCACATATATCCTTTTTCGTATCTACGGATTTCTGTACAATCGGAAATGCATACCGATATTAAAGAGAAAGAGATACCTAAAGAGAAAGAGAGTATATCTAGTGAGGAACGACAATTATTTGAAGATTTCAGACAACGATATGGTGGAAAGAAACGAGGACTTGATACAGAGTTAAATAATTTCTTAAAAAAAACAAAAGATTGGAAAACTGTTTTACCAATGCTTGTTAGTGTAAACTTAGATTTTGATGTTACTGATAAAAAATACATTCCTCACCTACAGACTTTCATTAATCAAAGGAAGTGGGAAATGATGACACCTGTTAAACCTAAACCACAACCCTATCAAGAATTTAACTGGAGAAAAAAATGAGTAAACCAATAACAGTTTGGCAGAAGTACAATAGGGTATGGGGTGAGCGTATGATCCGAAAGGGAGTATGTGATTATGAATGGGTTAGGGGTAGAGTTAAAACTATCAATACTAAACTAATCGATAGTGTATCATGTTATATAGATACAAGCGATTATCCTGATTTATGTAACTCTTATATAGAGGAAGCCTTTTGGAAAGGTGGAGGGGAATTAAGCGAGGAAGATTTAGAGATACTTAATGATGATTTCTCTTATGTTTATGAATGCTGTATGGAACAACTACACTAAGGAGAAAAAAATGACATACTATAAATATCCAGTAATAGAAGAAAATGACGATAGTCTAGTGGACTTGGCAAACAACATGGGTATCGAGGACTTATGTAAACTTATTAATATATTCCAAGATAGGATCTGTGTCTTTGATGCAAAGAATAAGATAGTCCATGAACTGCGTGATACGACTGAATATTTCTCTGCCGTTTTAAATGGTGCAGGAATACAACTATCAGTTAATGATGGTGAAGAAGATGAGTAAAATCAGAAAAT
>Ga0208920_1000285_pt1 | contig 13516 bp, 28 predicted proteins | sample 19_taG_FD_184094 | JGI IMG/M metagenome (GOLD analysis project Ga0208920, IMG submission 184094) | Marine viral communities from the Subarctic Pacific Ocean - 19_ETSP_OMZ_AT15317 metaG (SPAdes) (version 2) | ecosystem: Environmental > Aquatic > Marine > Oceanic | place: Pacific Ocean | collected...
AATTACCTTTTGGACGAATTTGTTTTCGACCATCTTGCGGTATAGCTTTTCGGATGGAACATAAGTTACATCCTCGACAATCTTCGCGGCAACCTCTCCAAAGTATGGAGGGTTTTTAAGATAGTATTTCGCCGCAATCTGGAGTTTCGCGGCCATATCTTCATCCCATGCGTCATTCCAGTCTTTTCGGGCGGCGATAACTTCCGGGTCAAAACGGGCTTCCATCCTCTCAAATGCCGACCACTGCTTCGCGGTGAGGCTTCCCCACTTTTTGCAGTTGCCAAGCAGACTTTCGGCGAACGAGCGAGAAGAGTCGGTCAATCCTGGGTTTGTAAGTAGTTTTTCGATTCGGGTTTGGTGGGCGGTCAAGGTGTAACTCCTATAAAAGATACATATATTATACACGTTATTTTGGGCCGTGTCAATAAAAAAGTTGTCAAGAAATTGTCAAGAGATTTACTTACCTCCGAACCAGCCCTGGGTTCGGTCGAAAGATGGGTTTAAAATTACCTTTTCATCACCGGCTACTGGGTTCCACACCCAAAACCGGCGTTTCTTCGTGCCTATCTGGTGCAGACCGTGAGGCGCTGGACCACCCAGGCCGTTGCGCCTAGATTGCCCCTTAGAAGGGAATAAACCGGCCTCTACCGCCATCGTAGCGAGGTCGTCATGGTCTATGACCAAAATCTCTTCATGGGCCTCTAAGGGACCGAATACGAGGTCTATGTCGCGCTGGGCGACGGTGTGGTTTTCTCGCTGGACTACAAAATGTTTCAAGGTGTGCTCCGTTAAATATACATATATTATACACCCTGGAGAGGGCTAGGTCAAGAGAAAAGTTGTCAAGAGAATGTCAAGGCGAATTAGTAAATTCAAAACCACGATTTATAATTTCAAAATTTGGAGTGTGATTATTGATTTCGACGATTGTTCCGTTTAGTCGGCTATTATAAGGCGCATAGATACAATGAATCAAGACCTTGTGGTAGTGACTATTAAATTCACTAGTTTTGAAGCCCACAATGATGCCCGTCACCTTGTTTGACTTGAACCGCACCATATCGCCCTTTCTAAGTCCCATTATTCAACACTCCACCGATTACCTTGAGGCGGAATGGACGTCATGGTTTTCCAGTCTCCCGGCGTGAAAGTCCAAGTATCAAGGGGCTTATAGCGATATATTCTGTGGGCATAGATAACCGAAGTCGTCCATAGGCGGCCTTCAGAGCCGACAACCAGGGCTTTGAATAATAAATGTTTATGCCTGTCGTAACAAACCAACATATCACCGATTTGTGGCATTTTCATCTTTCAACCTGTATAATTTGTAGTGGCGATTGATTTGTGACTCTGGTTCCGTAAATCGACGGTGTAAATATTCGGGGTCTTTCGGCGAATGAATCATAAAATAAGTAATTCCAAATTGGTTTTTCTCAATAATTATACTTCTTCCGCCGAGGCTGTCCTCGATGATTTGTCCTATTTCAAACTGCATTTATGGACGCCTCTGATATCTGAATTGTCTGGTGTAAATCCTTACATGAATTCAAATTTTCAGGAGTTTTGAAACAAAATGCTCTATAATAATGGCCACCGGCTCCTTTGTGAGGTAGAACGTCAGTTATGAAGAACAACCACTTCAACCCAGCATTTTCGACGCTAGATGCGGTATAGCTGACAATTTGTCCTATTTCAAACTTCATTTTCAACTCTCCACAACTTATCCATAGGGTGGGTATCTTTTGGTGAGAGCAGCCATGTGTCCAGCGTGCCCGGATTCCAGTAATTGTTGGCCTCTTTTTTTAGTTCTCCCGAATAGATACACCAAGCGTCGACGAGGCGCGTCCAATCTTCCCGATACTCGCCCTCGTAAGGTCTACATGAAACGATTATCCATATAGAGCCTGACGGGGCGTGAGTTATCAAATTTCCAGGTTTAAACTTCATAATGGTTAGAAGGGTGCATCTTCATCGAGTTGTTCCTGAATCCATTCTGGGCATTCCTCGTCCATGTTAACGGGCATAGGATCGTATGAACCTCCGAAATCATACATTTCTTCATAGAATTCCTCGGAAGAGATGGTTGTAAGGTCTTTAATCGTTGGGTCGTTTGGGTCAAGCATTTAAGCTCCTGTTTTGATTGATTGGTGATATAAATAGGTCTATTTATACATACATTATACACGTTATTTTGGGTTAGGTCAAGAGAAAAGTTGTCAAGAGAATGTCAAGAGATTTATATTGTTTTTTTTCACTATAGAAAATCTTTAATTGTTTGAGTTGATTCGTAATCTTTTTGAAATTGTGCCCGATCTTCCTCGCTATCGAAACGGCGAACGTTTACGGATCCGCACGAGCCAGTCACACCAAAATGTTTAGGCTCCGAGTCATCCCCGCCTCGCTCCTCAACGCAATCTGGACACTCATTTATATAGCCTCCGACCAGCTTTTTCTGGCGTGAGTGCAGGTTAAATTCAATTTCACAATGTTTGCAAGTTTTAAGCATGCTTTTTCCTTTATCTAAATTTTCTATTGTTATTGATTTTCCACGATTTGTGGAGTTTGAAAGTTATTATTTTGCCAATATTTAGAGGATAAACCTCGTCTTTGGTGCAGAACATCCTAACGTTCCGCTGTTCCTTTTCTACTACAATTCCTTCAAGGCTCATCGCCTCATTTATAATATAATCTCCCGCTCTTATGTCTTTCATGTTACTTTTTCCAGATAAGATAGTTGTTCAGGGAACAATAGTATGTTTGGAAAAATTGCTCCTCTCGGCTCATACATGATGCGAATATGTATGTCCGACTCGGTGATTGATAAGATAAAACCAAGCCAACCAGTCTTTTTGTGTCTAACCAAATCGCCCACCTTAAACACTCGATTCCCATTCGGCGTTAGCGCCGGATGGGTCCCATTCGGCGTTGGCTGATATAACTTTGCGAGCGTCCCACGGGTTATCCCACCAGTCGCCGATGTCGCCATCATTATCGGTGGGGTATTCCGAGCACGCGGCGATAATAAGATAATCTCCTTCGTCGATATCTTCTTTCTCGATGTCCTCATACAATGCGTTCAATTCTGAATTCATGCCGCTATACCACTTGACGCCCTCCGTATAAAAGAGCATCCCCTCCTCGTTGCGGTCGGCATAGTCTCCCATCCATACCTTGATGGTTTCTTTACTTTGGTCGGAAAGAGTCTTGTAAGCCTCATTTTTAATGCAAAGTATAACGTCTGATCTGATTCCCATGTGTAATAGTCCTGTGTTTAAGTTATGTGTATATTATACACGTTGCGAAATGGTTTGTCTAGTGAAAAGTTGTAAAGAAAATGTCAAGAGATTATTTTCCAATAAAAATTATTCGATGTTTCCTCTTCAGTATCAAGAGCTGAAAGTTGTATTTTTTCAATGAGGCCCGGTACATAGCCAGAACCTTCTGGTGCCGAGCTAAACAAAAGATAAGTTTCCATCCAATCCCCGGACACAGATAAAATCAAATGGCGGGCCATTTCTTCCTCTTCCTGTGGCGGAAACCTGCAACAATGTAAAAGGATTTGTCCCGGCTTTACCGTATTCTTCAAGACCATCTTTTCAATAGGCCAGTGAGGGTTGACGGGGTATAAACCTCTGTTTCGTGATGTAAGCTCCCGCGATGCTGAACAAAGTAAAGGTGGTAAAGCGGGAAGTTTAGAACGGTAATTTTCTCCTTTTGAACCACGATAAACGTCGCACCCTTCATCCGATAGAGTGATCCAACAGCCAAATCTTCAAGTCTAACCTGCATCATAATGCTCTTAGGTCCACGGTTCTCTTTAGATAGATTTCACCAACTGCGTAATCTGAATCACCGGAAGCGTAGCAAGCGCAGCGAATATAGACGTCGCCGGATGTATACGCGGTGTTGTTCGGGTCGTCGAGCACGAAGAAACGCGGGCTACACTCCTCTTCTTCCGGGGTACAACACGAACACCAGCCATTGATGGCGACATTATCATTTTTCTGAATTAACCAATTTCTAAACAAAAGAGACTCCCCGACTTGTTATACCTATATTATACACGTTGGGGAGCCTTATGTCAACAACTAAATTGTCAAGAAAATGTCAAGGGATTATGATTTGCGGTATTAGGCCGCTTCCTCCTCAACACCCAACAAATCGATTGAATAGGCAGCCGGGTGTTTCATAATTTCCCCCCATAGTGCGTCTGCACGCTTGGCGCGGCTCGGATTCCAATTCTGGGTCTTCCAGTGGAAATAAAAATCATTTTCGTTTCGCTTGCCGCGCCTCTTCTTATCATAATCTCCGTATGAATTATCTCTTAACCTAGCATCCAAACCCTTAATACTTGTTCTGAAGGCATTGTGGTCTGTAATCCTGTAGGAGTTTTCAACCAATCGTTTGACAACCAAAGTGAAAAGCATCGTTTCACACTGCTTTGTTTCAAGATTTTCTAAAATCTCGTAAACCCCATGTGCCATCTTGATAATGCCGATAGGATATGCTCTTGACATATCGCCAGATTGACCCTCCTTCAAGCCTTGGCGATAAAGATTATTCAAAGACCCGGCACCTACGTCGGCTGATTCGCTCGCGCAGTGAAGAAAGATTTTAGACATATTTTCATGTGGCTTGCATTGTGCTACAGATTTATCTTGATATCGACTCAAGATTTCATCGTAATTTGCCGCTTGGTCACGAATCCATCGCGACATGACACTATCCGTTGCCATTCTCAAATGCTGCTTTGTTAATGCCTCTGCGGAGTTTATCCTTATAAACTCCTCAGCTAATTGATGTCTTGTATGCCCAGATAGAATAGTAAAAATAAGCTCACAATTATTAAATTGTGTTTTTAGCTCCTCATCTAACTCTGAATATTTCTTTTTAACAATCTTATATTTTGTTCCCTCGTGATTCTGAAATTCTCCCGAAATCGCGAATTTGTCTTTCATAAAATTGCAAATGGTTTCTCGGCGGTGCTTACCATCAATACTTATTAAATCGTGGCCTTTTGCCTTTTCGTCAGCAAACCACTTCTTACCAGCCAAACTGCCTAGTTTTTCACAATAGTCCCCACAGTTTGAAACATCAGCTACCACAAATGGCGTACTTACATTATCTCCTAAACAAGAAATAATAAATTCCTCGCGTTGTTTTTTGTTCCAGCAACCATAAGGTCGCTCGAAAGAATCATCTGTGCCGATGGACGCATCTGCGCCACAGAGCCACAAGGGGGATTTGATTTCTAGTTTTTTTCTTGTCATTGTTTTCCTCTATAATTTTGAGATTTGTGATTTATTGCATTTCTTAAATTTTAACGCAAACCACAGTTTTAGTTTAGTAATACAGCAATTCAATTTTCATCCTCATGCCTTTTTGGATGTTTTGTTTTTTTGTGGCTCACCTCCCAGTCATGTTTATAATATAGCATGACCACAGCTTGTCGTCAAGAACTAAATTGTCAAGTAAATTGTTAAGTGTTTTTTGTTAAGGTTTCAGGGTGTTTATTAAGGAAAACAATAAAATCATTTAGTGCATCCTCGATTTCTTTTTTGTAAAACAAAGTGGCGCGATGGCTGGCCCTCCTCCGTTCTTCCCTTAGAAGCTGGATAATGAGCATCTGCGTATCATATTGCATAGGTTACGCCGTATGGTGTGAAGTGGTCAATGCAGTATTCGTCAGTTATATGCCCGCGAATGGCTGTCTTCGTTCGTGTCTCGGGCTGCTTCCACGTTGCTGCTCGAAAAATTGCGCCGTCCTTTCGTCGGATGAAGCCGTAGACGGTTGCCGAGTTCCCACCGAAATCATTTTGATTTTCGAGGATCAACTTATAATACACGCGGCCCTCTTGAACTGTTAAGACTGGGGGATTTAACTCTGATAAGAAAGATTTTCCGATGACCTGGGGCTTTGGCCTGTATCTGTTATAATTTAAATTAACCTTTGTTTGTATCTGTGGCACCAACTCATCGAGGATGTGCCTGATTTCAAGCTCGGAATGGCTTGTATCGATCTCTGACATTAAAAAACTCCAAAAAAGTAAACTCTATACATATAATATAACATAGATTTACTGGCTTGTCCAGTGTTTTTTTAAGTTTTTTTAATAATTTCTTCAAAAGGTATGATCAACTCTGGAAATGAAGGAACATCGTGCTCGCTCTGATTAACGACTACAACCTTTTGGTCATAAAAAGAAAATAAAGTAATTTTCCTGGCTTGAAACATATCGTAATCAATTCCAGATAATTCGTCGTATGAGTGGAGAGGATAATCTAGGTGCCCGATCTCTGTCACCTTTTCGCAACTCAAAACTAATCCATAATAAAAGTCAACGCCCTCTAGAAATGATTTCCACCTTACAACGTCGCCGGTTTTGAAGGGAGGAAGAGGGGACATCTCATTATTTTTTCCTTTTGGCCTCGTTAATTGACATCATGTTATCGTAGGCTTCTCGCTTGAGGTCAGACATTTTCTCAAGCTCGCCTCCGTTCCTCAGCGCTTTGAAAACCAAGTTCTCAACTGAAAACTCACCGCCTGTCTCCAAGCCTGATTGTCTATAATTTCTTATCTTACCCTTGAGTCTGTCGGCGTCTCCATAAACTTCTTCATACTTTTTATCTTTCTGGAGCTTCTCGATCATTTCTATTGTTTGTTGAATTGATTTGTACTTTTGTTCGATGGCATCTTCACTCACCTCGAACTCTGCTGGTTCGGGAACGATTAGCCAGTCGTTGTCCAAAATGGAGTATACACCAGTTGAATGGTGAGGTTCGTTAATGTTCTGGACATAGATTTCTACTTCATGGCCGTCTATCATTATCTCGTGATTGCGATTCCAATTTGTTTTTGCCTCGGATAAATACTTTTCCACAAGCTCTACATTTTCATCAACCGACGAATAATCTATAACAATATGTAAATCTAAATCTGATTTCTCGGTCCAGTTATAGTTTGCCATAGATCCAGTCAAGGTAATATTTAAAATGTCGGCGGGAATATCTAACTTTTTATAAAAATCTTCAGCAATTCTTAAAAGTTTAACTGCGATCTTTGGCTTAATCCTGTCGTCTTCATTCCAAATCCCCCTATTTAAATCTTCTTTAATGTCTGGCACTAAACCCTCTGCTTCTTCTAGTGGGCCAAGACCCGATTTACCCAGTGGCGGGACCGTCTTTATATATGGAGCCGTATTTGGCTGGCCACCCTTGGACGCCACGGCCAAGCCCTTCTTCCATTGTTTCCTGTATTTTCCCTGCACTACCTGTGTAGTTTTCATTTCTTTCAGGATGCTCTGGTATTCTTCCCATTCTTCCAGCATTATCTATTTATCCTAGATTTCTTAATTTTCATTGCGTGTTCTCCACCTATAATTAGTTGCCATAAATGTCTTGTTCCCCGTCTTGATAGGTTATAATCGTTTTATTGCCTGGGTGCGGCTCGATGTGAACTTTGATAAAATCTGTCATGGAATCAAAGATAGCGATACCTCCCCTCGGAGGCGGATAAAGCCAGTGGACAATGCACTGGCCGGTTCCAAGTACAACACCCTCGATAATAACTCCTTCGCCAGAAACCCCCGTTTCATCATGCTGGCGACACACGGTAAAGGATCTGATTCCTCGTGGTGCTAGCTTAGACGGGGGTTTTGGCTTGAGATCCTCTGCCTCGCTGCCTAGTTCTTCCTCGATAATTTCATCTAAATCACTCAAGATATCGCCCCCTATGCTTCGCCGATCGGCTTAAAATCTTTCATCATTTCGTCAGTGAGAGTCTCTTGCAACTCTTCCATCAAAAGTTTCATTGTATTTTGGTGCTCCGAGATATCAGACTTCTTAATTTCGTCTAGCATATCCCATAGAGAAGCGTTCTCGTCTCTTAGCTGTTCGCTCTCTTTTTCGAGTTTATCAATGTCTTGCTCCAAGAGGAGGATCTCTTGGGTCAGTATCCTCTCTCTATATTTTGGGACGTAGCCGAAAAATTTTAAAATGAAGTCGAAAGTTTTGTGTAACATGGGTATTCCTGTTTATAATAATTAGTTCCTATAAACATTATAACTCATTGAAATCACTTTGTCAAGGACTTGTTGAGGAATTATTCACATCTAGTTCCGCTGTATGATTTCTTATATAAGAATACTCTTTCACCTCATAACCAATCTCAATGTGAACTCCCTCGGCCGGGATGACATCAAAATAAACCTTATTCTCAGTCGCGTCAAAGTGCCAGTCATAATAAACTGCACCGTCTGCAAATACAACTACGGTTGCTTCGTAGGGAATATGTGTTAGCATGTAATCTTCATGAGGCTCAATCTCGTTTGTTGCCTCTTCAACGGCCGTTGCCCAGTCATCCTCACAAATGTCAATAACATTTCCTGCGAAATAATCAGTAGACTCGATGTATCTGGAGCCTATCATATTACCAGCAGGTGGCCAGTCACATACTGAATCTGCGGATTCCACATTTACAATAGAGGCCATGTAAACACTTCTTCTGAAATTTTCATACCACATATTGAAGTCGCCGGTGGACATAAATGATTGTTCTTCCTCGTCTGAAACAAAAACTACTAGAAATGCTGCGTCGTATCTCAACCAAGTTTGCGCATATGTATCATTCATAACATAATCTTTAAGGGCTTCGAACCCCATTTCGCTGCCGTCTGCTGGTAGTTGTGATAGCATATTCAGCGCATCGGCAGGAGTGTCGCCCCTGGTCAACGGAAAAGTTGTGGCTTGTGTGGCCCGGGTTCCAGCCGTGATCATCTTTAGACGCCAGTTAACGTCTGTAGGGAGGCTGTTCATCATCGCCTCTACACCGTCAAGCAGCGCGCCGTTATGTGCGTTCATCGAGCAAGATTTGTCGATAACCCACAAAATGTCTATTTCCTCGAAAGCTCCGACCTGAGTGAAAGAGTCAATCCAAATCTCTGCATCTGGCTCAACTTCAACTTCAACATATTCTATGATCGTTACTGGCTCGGCGGTGTCGCCATACCCGTGAACAACATAATCGATGTTCGTTGAGCAGGCGGTCATCAATAAGGCGGCGCATGCTGCGATAATATGTTTAAAAGCCAGCATTTGTTGTTACTCCCAACCTGTCCAGATTCTGCCTCAGATAAACAGTATCGATTAAGTTAGCGGGCGCGACGTAGACTACCGACCCAACCAGTTGTGGAGCACCAAAGCCAGGACCAACCATTATGGAAACCACAACTCCGACGAATTTTCCCTCTCTGTCAAAAACCCCAGAGCCGCTGGATCCTCCCCATGCGAAAGAGTGCATGGCGATGTCGGTTCCAAAGCCTTCGCCGCTTAACTTGCCTGGGATTGTCAATAGACTATTAGTACCAGGAAAACCAGAGTATACGACGTCACTCCCGACTTCATAAGAGGAGGTTCGCCTAAACTTCGCAGGCTTCCTGCTGTCGAGAGTCGGCACCTTGAAAATTGCGATGTCCGTTATTCTATCAATATAGACCAGGGTTCCAACCACCTTTTCCTGGGGTGTGGTAATCATGGCCTCGCTTTTTAGCGGAGTGGCGGGACCAAGGGCATATAAATGTGCCGCCGTGATTACAATATTGTGATTCTTAAACTTGAAATAAGTTCCAGTACCTCGGATGGAGGCTCCTGGATATTCAACTCTAACTTGGACTGCGGACTTTCGCGACACTCGTTCTGCGAAAGTCCTTGTCGATTGCGATTTTATTTTATAAGATAGATAACTATAGTCTACCTTTTCGGTTGCTGATACTAATATCTCCGATGATCTTGCATCGCAGCCCGGCACAGCGAGCATCATCGAAAAACACATAAAAATTATTAAACTACTCAACACCTTCCTTGTTTTATTCATTGTTTTAGTTTCCTCGTAGAATAAACATCTACATAAGTAATTATCAATGAATAAAGCAAAAGAAGAACTATTTTATTACTGAGTGACCTCCGGCAATTCTTCTATTTCTTCTTCAGAAAGAATCTCCGGCCTTTCTTTTATTAGACTTTCCGGGTCTTTCTTTTTGGTGCACGAAAGCAATAAGACTAAAACCAAAATTGATTTCATTCTAGAGCGCTCCTTATTGCATTTACATAAATTTTTGAAATATTTAAGGCTGCCAACTCTTCAGGGGCGACCCACACAAAATCGTTGTGCTCTGGCAAGTCTTCTTTGTTGAATATATCGCCCACAAAATCCGATGTTTTAAAATACTTATTCTTTCCCTTATCCAAGATCATCTCAAGGTTATTCAAGTCCAAATTGGTTTCCTCTTTGGCTTCTCTTATCGCGCCTTGTTCCCAAGTTTCCCCGACCAATAGATGTCCGCCCGGGAGATCCCACTTGTTAGGGAAGGGCTGATCTTCTTTTCTTAAAAGCAGTAAGACCTTGCCACTTTCGTTAAAAATAACCACCTTGGAAATCTTCTTGGTGTCGAGAGGTCTACGAGATATACTCACGCTTATCACTTGACTAGCTCTGGAGATGACGCAACTCGGATCACCGTACAGCCGGGGATTTCCGAGCTTCGAATAACGGGTAAGAGATGATCCTTAATAAAAGTCCTGGGACGAGTTGAATCTTTCTGAGGGTGGAACTTTATTCTTATTTTGCTAAGATAAGAACTAAGAGACTTGCGAAAGAATGAGTCAAGTGCTGTAACGACAGTGACTCCTCCGATTGAGCGGATATCCTGTAGGGTTTCTTCAACTCCAGATTCCGCTTGGATTTTCAAAAGAAGCTCAACCTGGAAAATTCTTAACTTATATTTCTCTTCCTGGAGAAGTTCTAATTTTTCTTCGATGACACGATCTATTTCTGTGAACGACATTTTATTTCCTCACAATAAATAGTTTAGGTCACTTCCAAAATACTTGAATTGCTATAATAAGAAAGGATAAAATTACACATACTAAAGTTTTTGGCTCAAACATGCTTTCATTGAAATACCAATAGGTCAAAAATGGGAAAACCAAATAAGAAAGGCCGAAACCGAGAAGGCGTGGACCCCAGGCTTCGCCCATCTCTTCGACTGCGAACTTCATTCCAAATATAAATAAGTAACTTGTTGGTATTGCAAACAACAGGGGGATGAGGAGAATGTTATCCTTACACCATGCCCAAATAAACTGTGAATAGGTGGCGTACCAAGCCACTATGTGGCCACACAAGATCAAGGTGCAAGCAACGTAGAGCTTTGGTGTCACTTATTTCCTCTGGTGATCATCAGTTTGCAGCCAGATAATTTCGTATCCCATGGCTTATCAATTTTCTTCTGCATCAAACATCACCCACTTAATATACCTGACCAAGCTCGATTTGTAATTCTCCTCGAACAACATGGCATCAATTTCAATTCCCATCTTTTGACTTAGCGCGAGTGCTTCATACCAAGCCATCACCTCTTCTTCTAGGACAGCCATCCTTTCTTCGACAGTTTTGCGGGCGATTTTTATTCTTGGTTTATTATTCTTATCGCGATATATTACATGTCCTGCTTCATGCAATAAAATTATCAATTGTAGTGCGTCAGGGCGAGTATCGTTAATAGAAATAACGCCAGGATCTTCGGGATCTTCGGGATCAAACCAGTATTCGTCCATACCCCCCTCATCAAAGTCCACACACACATTATACTCATCTATTAAAAATGCCTCAACATAACAGATTGGATCGATCATTTCTTCAAGCGCTTTTTAGGTGGGCGCCCCCTCTTTGAATATGAAGACTTCCGGCCCGGCTTGGGTCCACGACCCCAGAAATATTTACTATTCTTTTGGTCGGTGATGATAGACGCGCTGATTTTATCTTCAAGAAAAAAATAGGCATGGCTTGCCAACTTTCCATATTTAGGCTTGCGCGACCTTTTGGTCGGAGGTTGGTTTAGAAATTCAATACAGCCATCAACAATTTGCTGCTCGGTCAAACCCTCTTCTATATATTCGTTTATGGGTCTGTCTGGAATAATGTAGGCGAGGATGACCCAGTTTTTATATCCGTATCCCTCGACATTTAAATTACCGCCAGAATATCTACCCAGCTTCCGCCTGTCAGACTCAGACGGCATTACTACCGGCTCTAGCTCTCCTACCTCCTTGAAGCTACAAGTTATCTGCATCATTACCCCTTTAATAATTGTCTCTTTTCAAAGTCTAATTTTCGAAACACTTCTTCCACTGGGCCGATAACGGTGAGATCCTGACCGTAAGTTCCCTTGTTGATGGAAATCCTCGTGAAGGTCTGACGATTGTCGAGTTCGTCGGGTAAATTACCCTCCTCCAGCAGCCTGCCAGTGTCGTGATCTTCCCTCAAACACACAACGTGGCTTGGGTTAATGTAGACAGATCTCAAAGAATAGCACCTCCTTCCGGTGCCTTCACCACAATTATAAACTTCTACAAACTTAATATTCAATTTTATTCTCCTACTTCGTAAACATGGCGCGCCTGGACTGTCCAGAGGCTTCCTTTATAAAAAACTTCACAAAATTCTGGATGTGGGCTATTGACGAACATTAGCTTTTGTGGCGTCTCTAATACTACTGATTTCTTAAAGTCGGTAGTTGACCAATACCACTCGCCCTTTCGATCCTTCTTTTCATAAAAGAGCATCATAACCCTAGAGGGGATGTGCACATAATCCCCCTGCTTAAACCTTTTCATCCCTCTCCTCCCCCCGACTGTTGCGTCAAAGAAGCTAGGTGGTGCTCTTGTTCTTGAATTGCGGCCTGCTCCATTTCCGGCTTTTTTGAAATTGCTTGCACATATCCCGTCAAAATTTCCATAGATTCCCCGAGCTTCAAATCTAACTTTGCCAAGCTGATTCGGAGTTCGTCCAGCCGTTCAATCACATAGAGGGGTTCTTTCCCAATTGTTTGGTCTAGCTGCCCATGCAATGATCTAAAATTTTGCTCACATTCTTCCAGCATCCGGTATACCTCGCTTGGTACTTCTTCCAGATCAACTGAATAAGTTATATTTACTCTCAAATTTACCTCTTTCTATTATTATAACAACCGCAACTCAAAAAGTCAAGCATTATTTAAAAAAAGTATGCCAAATTGTTGCACAGGCCAATCCTATGACGCTGGTGGTTATTACCCAAACGATCTTTGATGTTTGGTTCTTCCATTGTTCAATTGCACGAAGGCGCGCGTAAAGGCCTTCATCCGGGTTGTACACAGCTTCCTTAATCTTTGAAATGTCGTCGGACATTGTTAATTGGCATGTCCTCAAAACGTTCATGGAATCAGCTAGCCTATCCAACTTTCCATCTATTTCTACAATATCTGTCATTTTAACATCTTCTTCTGACATGATCTTCTCTCCTATAAAAAGTGGCTTATTTAGTGAAATATTTTCCATAGCACTTTAAATAGGTACCTATTTCTCAATCACCGCATAATTTGTAGTTAAAAGGGTGCCGGCGACGGATGCTGCATTTTGTAAGGCGGCTCTCGTGACTTTAACTGGATCAATAACTCCGGCCTCCATTAGATCCTCGACC
>Ga0208920_1000289_pt1 | contig 13476 bp, 18 predicted proteins | sample 19_taG_FD_184094 | JGI IMG/M metagenome (GOLD analysis project Ga0208920, IMG submission 184094) | Marine viral communities from the Subarctic Pacific Ocean - 19_ETSP_OMZ_AT15317 metaG (SPAdes) (version 2) | ecosystem: Environmental > Aquatic > Marine > Oceanic | place: Pacific Ocean | collected...
GACTTAGTGGATTCAACTGTAATGGCGCTTATGCGGTTTAGACAGGGCGGGTTTATTCGTCTGCCAAGTGATGAACCGGAAGAAACGATCTACTTTAAACAACGTAGAGGCGGGTATTACTAATGGCACTAATACCAGAACTAAAAGAATACCTATCCAAGATTAGGCCCGAGGCTAAGAGCCTGCTTACTAAGGCCGCAAAGAAGATGTCTAAAGCACAACAGCGACAATTTCTAGGTGGCCTGCAGCTAGGAGATTCAGAGTGGCAAGGGTCAATTGCTCCTTACATGCCAAAAGGTGCAACGATTGACCCGTCCGTCTTTAGGTTAGTAACGTTCCCACCAGAGGCGGGTGTTCCCCCGCAAGGACTTACTTTGCAGGGTGTGTCTACCCGCGGCAATACAAGGGATTTTGAATACTCTTATAGGGCCGATGACGGTAAACTGTACACAGTTTTCCTTGAACCTGATACAGTAAATACCATAGAAGCGGTGAACGCAAATGCCCCGCTTCAGGCCCATGAGTTTAGGCATTTTGAAGGTCTTGACGGCCCAGAGGATGGGACTCTAGGAGAACGACATGGCATTACGTACAGAACAGGCTCTGAGGATAGAGAGATTACGAATAGAATACAAGATCTGATGGCATCACAAAACGGGAAGGAGCTTAAATCCAACATTCGGTCGGTGGCGGGAATGTTGTATGATATGAATAAGGGACGCTCCAGCCGCCACGTTTATAGAAACTTTTTCAACGCAACATTCACCCCTAACGAAGAACAAATCATCGAAGCTGCACAAGGATTGATGCGATCACCGCAGGTTGTAGACCTTATGGATATGACCCAGCCTCCCTTTTGGAACTCGATATTTGGGGGAGAAAAATCACACATTGATGTTAGAAAGAAAGCCGCTTTAGGGCACTATTTCAAGAGAAAGGTCTTAGGAAATACTGATGCTACTGAAATGCCTGAAGATTTCCGTAACGGCGGACGCGTAAGACTAATTTAGAGTATAAATTATGGCGATAGAAAAAGGGTTATATTCAGCCCCAGAGGGTCTGGATAAGGAACTAGAAGAAGGTTTAGAAGGTGTTGAAGGAATGGGCACTACTGAGCTAGAAATAGAAATTGTCGATCCTGAAATGGTTACGCTGTCTGATGGAAGTGTCGAGATCACATTGATCCCTGACATGAACGAGACTGACCTCATGGGGTTTGATGGTAACTTGGCAGAGGCGCTGGAAGACGGCGACTTACAAGAATTATCTAGTGACTTGTTAGGGCTTGTAGAAGCTGACATCGAAAGCCGAAAAGAGTGGGCAGATACGTTTGTTAAAGGACTAGATATTCTAGGACTTAAATACGAAGAGCGTACAGACCCGTGGGATGGTGCTTGTGGAGTGTACTCTACAGTTCTAACAGAAGCAGTTATCCGGTTCCAAGCAGAGACAATGAGTGAGACTTTTCCCGCCGCTGGACCTGTCAAGGTTAAAATCCTTGGAGATGAAACACAAGAAAAAATTGAAGCCGCTGAACGCGTAAAGGCTGACATGAACTATGAGCTTACTGAGCGTATGGTGGAGTACAGACCCGAACACGAACGGATGCTATATAGCCTAGGACTCGCAGGGTCGGCGTTTAAGAAGGTTTACTTCGATCCTAACCTAGGACGCCAGATGGCGATCTATATCCCAGCAGAAGACGTTATCGTGCCTTATGGTGCGTCTACGATTGAGCAAGCTGAACGTGTCTCGCATATCATGCGCAAGACCAAGAACGAACTAAAAAAATTACAGGCAGGGGGTTTCTACCGTGATGTAGAACTAGGAGACCCAGAGCCGTTCCATACAGACATTGAAGAGAAGAAAGCCGAAGATGATGGTTTCTCTATCTCTGATGATAGTCGCTTTGCTATTTATGAAATACACGCAGATTTAATTATTGATGGTGTTGACGAAGACGATGATGAAATAGCAAAACCTTACGTTGTTACTATTGAACGTGGTACTGGAGAAGTTCTCGCTATACGACGTAATTGGAGTGAAGACGATGAGCTAATGCTCAAGCGTCAACACTTCGTACATTACGTATACGTACCGGGATTTGGCTTTTATGGCCTTGGCCTTATTCATATCATTGGTGGGTATGCTAAGGCTGGGACTTCCTTGATACGTCAGCTAGTTGATGCTGGTACTCTGTCGAACCTCCCCGGCGGATTAAAGTCCCGAGGACTGCGTATCAAGGGGGATGACACTCCCATCGAACCGGGGGAATGGAAAGATGTTGACGTACCGTCCGGTAGTATACGCGACAACATCATGCCTCTTCCGTACAAGGAACCTAGTCAGACTCTCCTTGCTCTGTTGAACCAGATCACGACTGAAGGTCGTCGATTAGGCGCGATTAGTGACATGAACATCTCGGACATGTCAGCCAATGCTCCTGTGGGTACTACGCTAGCGCTCTTAGAGCGTACGTTGAAGCCAATGGCGGCAGTACAATCGCGGGTTCATTACACTATGAAGCAGGAGTTTAAACTCCTTAAAGCTATCATGGCAGAGTACGCACCCGAAGAGTACGGGTATCAGCCCCTACGAGGCGAAGTAAGCGCACGGCAGCTAGATTATATGATGGTGGATGTAATTCCCGTCAGCGACCCTAACAGTTCTACAATGGCTCAACGAGTCGTACAGTATCAAGCTGTGTTACAGATGACCAAGCAAGCGCCTCAGATATATGACCTACCACAACTACATCGCCAGATGATTGAAGTGTTAGGTGTGAAAAACGCAGACAAACTTGTTCCTACAAGAGAAGACTCCAAGCCCGTCGATCCAGTCAGCGAGAATATGGATGCTCTGGTTGGCAAGCCAATACGAGCGTTTATATATCAAGATCATCAAGCGCATATTGCTACGCATACATCGTTTATGCAGGACCCACCGGTTGCTCAGATGATTGGTCAGAACCCACAGGCACAACAGATTATGGCATCGCTACAAGCGCATATTGCAGAGCACCTTGGGTTCCAGTATCGCCAGCAGATCGAAGAAAAACTTGGTGTGCCACTACCACCTCCGGGGGAACAACTACCAGAACAGATTGAAGTAGATTTGTCACGTCTGATAGCAGAAGCAGGTGCTCAAGTTACGCAGGGGCATCAGCAAGAAGCCGCGCAGAAACAAGCGGAACAACAGCAACAAGACCCGATCTTCCAACAGAAGCAGGCAGAGCTACAACTCAAAGGTCAAGAAGTCCAACGTAAGGCAGCAAAAGATCAGCAAGAAGTGCAGCTCAAACAGGCGGACTTGCAGCGTAGATCGCAGAAAGATCAAGTCGATGCCTTAATGGATGCTGAAAAATTAAAATTAGATCAACAAGAATTACAACTAGACGCCCAAAAAGAGGGTGTTCGCGTGGCGGCAAATCGTCGTCAAGAAAATAACAAGCTCGATTTAGAGCTTGCGAAGATGATGGCTGACAAGTCTAAACGAGGTAAATAATGGCTAAAACCGTCTTTGACGTGCTAGTAGATAAACTCGACGAAGATATATCGTCTGCAACTCAATTTCTTTCTGGGGGGTCCGCTAAAGACTTCGCAGGTTATAAGGAAATTGTTGGCTTAATTCGGGGTCTCGAAGCCAGCAAGCAACACATTGAAGACCTCTCGCGTAACTATATGGAAGAAGATGATGACTAATACTCAGACTAGAGGATACATTAGTGGCCCGAGACCAAAACTGGCGGCAGAGGCAGCGGAAGCTGAACCTGTTAAGGCTAATATCAAACGCAAAGTTAGTGACGAGGAATGGGAAGCACAAATGCCCAAACCTTCTGGCTATCATTTGTTAATAGCTTTACCCGATGTCGAAGAATATTATCACGACAGTACCCTCCTTAAAACAACTGATCAGATGCATAAAGAGTACATCATGTCGATTATGGGTATTGTTATAGACATGGGCGCAGATGCCTATTCAGACAAAGATCGTTTCCCCGAAGGCCCTTGGTGTAAAGAGGGTGACTATGTGATGTTTCGTATGAATACAGGCACACGGTTTAGGGTTAATGGAAAAGAATTCAGATTGATGAACGACGATTCTGTGGAAGCTGTAATTCCCGATCCTCGTGGTATCATGGCTGTATAGGAGATAAATTATGCCTTTTCAAAAAGTAGAATACGAGTTTCCTGATGAGAAAACAGAAGAAATACAAGAAATTGAAGTGGAGGGTTCCAGTGCTATCGAAGTGGACATTGGAGGTGATAAAGATAAGGCCGAGGCTGAGAAAGCTGAGAATGTCGTTGAAAGTGAAGTGGGTACTGATGACGACGAATATGAGGTTGAAGTGGTTGATGATACGCCCAAGGCTGATCGCAATCGTAAACCTTCTGACCCCCCAGAAGACATTACTGATGACGAGTTGGAAGACTATTCAGAAAAAGTGCGTAAACGGATACAGCATTTTAGCAAAGGCTATCACGACGAACGCCGTGCTAAAGAAGCGGCTTTCCGTGAACGTGAAGAGTTGGAGAGACTATCTCAACAACTTGTGGAAGAGAACAAGAAACTCAAATCCAACGTAAACAAAAATCAGACAGCATTACTTGAGCAAGCTAAGCGTAACGTAATAACTGACTTAGAATCTGCTAAAAAGCGGTATAAGGATGCGTATGAAGCCGGGGACTCAGATGGTGTCCTTGCTGCACAAGAAATCCTAACAAATGCCAATATTAAGGCCGATAGGTTAAATAATTTCAAGTTACCAGCTTTACAAGAAGATGTAACTAATGTAAAAATGGTACCTGAAACCACCCTACCGCCAGTGAATGTTGATGAACGAGCACAAGCGTGGCAAGACGCTAACGGCTGGTTCAACCAAGACGTAGAGATGACAAGCTACGCGTTGGGGTTGCATAATAAACTTGTAAAGGAGGGTGTAAATCCTCAAAGTGACGACTACTACGAGAGGATTGACTCTCGTATGCGACAGTTATTTCCCGAGAATTTCGAGGGAGAGGAAGTAGGTAAGCCGAAGAAGCAATCAAATGTGGTTGCACCCGCTACGCGGAGCACTTCGCCTAAAAAAATTAGGCTAACGCAAACACAGTACCAGCTTTCTAAACGCTTGGGACTTACTCCCGAACAATACGCCAAACAGGTTGCACTAGATATGAGGAAACAATAATGGCTACGAATAAAATTGACCGTGAACTAGAAACACAAGAAAAAACGACCCGCAAAAAGGCTTGGACGCGTCCCGAGATGTTACCATCTCCAAATCCCGAGCCGGGTTACGAATTTCATTGGGTTCGTGTAAGCACGCAAGGGCAAGTTGACGCCACTAATGTATCCTCAAAAATAAGAGAAGGTTGGGAGCCTGTAAAGGCAGTAAATCACCCCGAAATTACAATGGTTACTGTAGAGAATGAACGCTTTGCAGAGAACGTGGTGATTGGTGGTTTAATGTTATGTAAAGCTCCAGTAGAGTTAGTTGAAGAACGGTCTAGTCACTATCAACAACAGACAGACGCTCAGATGCACTCTGTAGACAACAGTCTCATGAGAGAAAATGATCCTCGTATGCCTCTGTTTAATGACAGGAAGACGAAGATCACTTTCGGAAACGGAACTTAAATTAGGAGCTTAGCATGGCTTACCCAACTGTAAGTGGCCCTTCGGGGCTAGTTCCGGTTAAACTTGTAAGCGGCGTACCTTTCGTGGGCGTAACTCGTCAATATAGCATTGCGAGTGCATATAACACGAGTATCTTTAGTGGTGACGCTGTACAACTTTTAACCGGAGGCACCATATCGCGTGATACTGCTGATGCAGCAATGACGCCTATTGGTGTATTTCTTGGTTGTACTTATACTGATCCCTCACTGAACTATCAGTTATTCAGCCAATATTACCCAGCAAACACCGTTGCATCTGACATCATGGCTTACGTCGCTGATGGCACTGATGTGTTGTTTAAAGTTGCTGTACTTTCATCCGCTGCTGGCGCTACGCCAGTAATTGGCGATCTAGCGATCACCGATTTGGGTGCAAACGTAGGAATGATCAACAACGCTGGTGATACTGCTACTGGAAATTCACGATGTGGTATTTCCGACACGACCGCTACGACGAACACGTTACCTTTGCGTATTGTGGAACTCGTAGAGGAAACCAAAAACTCATCCGGTGGGTTCACTGAGGCACTCGTTAAATGGAACGCAGGGCATCAAATGAACAACCTCACTGGCGTCTAGGAGGGATAACTAATGGCTATTTCACGCGCCCAGCTCCTTAAAGAGCTACTTCCCGGTCTAAACGCACTGTTTGGGTTGGAATATGCAAAATACGGCGAAGAGCACGCCCAAATTTTTGAATCAGAATCCTCAGATCGCTCGTTTGAGGAAGAAACTAAGCTATCTGGTTTCTCAGCAGCACCTGTCAAGGACGAAGGCTCAGCCATCGAATATGACAATGCTCAAGAAGCATGGAGTGCACGTTACGTTCATGAGACGGTTGCGATGGGTTTCTCAATTACTGAGGAAGCTATTGAAGATAACTTGTATGACTCACTGTCTGCTCGTTATACAAAGGCCCTAGCTCGTGCAATGGCGTACACTAAGCAAGTTAAAGCTGCGTCTATTTTGAATAATGGATTTGCTGCTGCCACCACTTACGGTGACGGACAGACATTGCTCTCAACAGCGCATCCACTTGTTTCTGGTGGCAGCAACTCGAATCGCCCAACTGTTGCGGCAGACCTTAACGAGACTTCCCTTGAAGCCGCCGTTATTGGTATTAGCCAGTGGACAGATGAGCGAGGATTGTTGATCGCTGCTCAGCCACGGAAGCTAATCATCCCACCAGCATTGCAGTTCGTTGCAACTCGTCTGTTGGACACTGATGGTCGTGTAGGTACTGCGGATAACGATATTAACGCTCTTCGCAATAACGGTTCTATCCCTGAAGGATATGCCGTTAATCATTACCTCACAGACACCAATGGTTGGTTCTTGATGACTGATGTGCCGAACGGCCTGAAGCACTTTGTTCGTACGCCAATGTCTACATCTATGGATGCAGATTTTGACACGGGCAACTCGCGCTATAAGGCTCGTGAGCGTTATTCCTTCGGGGTTTCTGACCCGCTAGGAATTTACGGATCACCCGGTGCGTAATTAGTGTGGGGGCAATTATTGCCCCCCCATTACTTTTTGTGCTATAAGATACCAATCCCTGACAGTTATGTGGTGTAACTGACTAACCCAAGACAGGAGATTAACATGGGTACTACTACTTTTTCTGGTCCTATTCGGGCTGGTAATATTCGCAACACTAACGGCACAACAGTAGGTACTGACATAGCAAACGTCGGTTATGTTGTAATGTGTCAATCCTATTCAGCAGATTTATCTGGCGGCGCACTTGCTGCGGTTGTGACCGATATGGTTATTCCCGCTAATTCTAAAATCGTTAACATTATTGTCGATCTGGCTGTTGCAGCTAACACTTCTACTAACATTAGTGTTGGTGATACTGTTGGCGGTGCTGCTACATACATTAATGCTCTCGCTTCAGGAACAACCGTAGGCATCAAAGCTCTTGGCGCTTCTGGTGGTGGAACCCTTACTTGGGGCAACACAGGAACTTCTGATGAGCGTTTAACTGTTACTTCTTCCGCAAGCACTAACGCGGGTAGTGCAGTAATTACTGTATTGTATGCACAGGCGTTTAACACTGCAATTCAACCGTAATAGAGAGGTGGTAACATGTCTGCTAATTTAGTACGCGCATTTAACTTCTCGCAGGGTGACACTGCGGCTCTCGTTGGTCCGAACCGTACTCGTATACTAGGGATAGTGGTTAACGCCGCTGCCGCATGTACGTTTCAACTACGTAATGGCACCGCTAGTGGGGACATACTTTTGGACCTCACATTACCTGTAGGCTGGAATGAGGTTTATATACCCGCAGATGGTATATTAGCGCGTGAAGGTTGTTTTGTTGCTGCACTTACTGGTTCTGGTAACAAAATTACTCTAATACTGGAGTAGGTTCTGTGGTCTTACTATAAAAGCGGAGGCTTAGTTAAAAAGTCTGCCGCTTGGACTCGTAAGGAAGGTAAGATTGCTAAAACATTGGAGATAAGTTTATGAAATCTAAAAGATATAACAGGGGAGGCCCAATGCCAGCCCCTTTAGGTGGCCTTGAAGGTTCTGTAATAGGTGATCCCGCAAAAAAGAAAAAGAAAAAGAAGAAAAAGCGTGCTCTTATGCCTATGGGTCAAGGCAGTGGTGGCGCAATGCCTATGGGTCAAGGCAGTGGTGGCGCAATGCCTATGCAACAACACGAAGAAAGGCACGTAACTGGTGGCGCAATGCCCATGATGAAGAAGGGCGGCAAGGTTCGTGGTTGCGGTATAGCTAAGCAAGGCATTCATAAAGCCAAAATGGTAACAATGAAGGGCGCATAGTGCGTAGGCTGTCTTGGGTTCGTCCATACTACAAATCTGGTGGTGAAGTACGCAAGACAGCTAAAGGCGTGTCTGAAAAGCGTAGCAAAATCGCTGAAAAGAAATGGTTGAGGCGACCTGTGGATAAACTGTGTAGAGTATCCCCAACCAAACATAAGGGGAAAAATTAATGGAGATTTTTCAAAATGGTAGGTTTTCGTTAGGAGGACCAGTCTATCAAATTGGTGTAAAACAATCTGATGGCACGTACGATATTAAAGTCTACGATATAATGACCAAAGAACAAGCCGAAGCCAGACTCAAATCTATGGGTGTAAAACCTGCACCTGTTAAAACACCTGCTAAAGAAACCACACCGGATTATGCAAAGCTATCCAAGAAAGAACTTGAGATACTTATGCGAGGATATGGTGTTGAGCTAGATCGCCGTAGGTCTAAAACTAAGCTATTAGCGGAAGTACAAGCGTACTTTAAAGGCAAGTAAACATGGCTACATCAGGCACTACAACATTTAACATGGATTTTACGGAGATCGCTGAAGAAGCGTGGGAACGTGCAGGTCGAGAACTACGTTCTGGGTATGACCTTCGTACTGCTCGTCGGTCTATGAACTTGATGACTATTGAGTGGCAGAACCGTGGCATTAATATGTGGACAATAGAGCAAGGCTCTCTTGACCTCGCACAAGGGCAGTCAACGTACGCCTTACCCGACGATACTATTGACTTGATGGAGCATCAAATACGTACAGGTGCGGGTAGCACTTCGTTACAGTCCGATCTTACTATAAGTCGTATTAGTGTAAGCACTTACGCATCTATCCCTAACAAGTTAGCGCAAGGTAGACCAGTACAAATTTTTATCCACAGGAATAGTGGACAAACTTACCCTATAGGAATCACACTAGCAGCTACTGTAACTAGTACAGCTACTACAGTCACTTTAAGTGGAGTTTCTGATTTGCCCCCCGCAGGTTTTGTAAAGATTGAAGATGAAATAATAAACTATAGCAGTATTGATGGTAATGTTTTACAGAACTGTTTTAGAGGACAACAAGATACAACCGCAGTTGCACATACAGTGGGAGGCGCTGCTATCCCCGTGTACTGGGAACAAGTCCCTGCGGCTACTGTATGGCCTATTCCTGATGGTACGCAAAGCTATCAACTTGTATATTGGCGTATGCGCCGAATAGAAGACGCGGGTAATGGTGTGCAGACCGCAGATATGAATTTTAGGTTCTTCCCCTGTATGGTTGCAGGGTTAGCATATTATATTGCTATGAAAGACCCAGAACTTATAGAGCGTGTAGGTATGCTAAAACAGATTTATGACGAACAATTTGCGCTAGCCGCGCAGGAGGATCGTGAAAAAACTTCTGCGCGTTTTGTGCCTAAAATAGGCAGAATATAGTATGGGAGATAGGTTTGCATCTGCTAAGAAAGCCATCGCTTTATGCGATGTTTGTGGATTTCAGTACAAACTTAAAGAGTTGCGTAACCTTGTGGTTAAAGGGCGTGACACAGATATTAAAGCCTGTCCTGAGTGTTGGAACCCAGATCAACCACAGAACAAATTAGGAGAGTACCCTGTTTATGATCCGCAGGCTATTCGTGACCCTAGGATGGATACAAGTATTGGAGAAGCTGGGCCATACAGTAGTAGAGACATCCAATGGGGATGGAATCCAGTAGGTGGAGGATATGATCCGTATGGGCTTACCCCTGATTTGTTAGTTGGTACTGGCTATTTGGGGCAAGTTATCGTAAACATTACATAGGAGTAGTAGAATGAATGTTTTTGGAATGAAAAAAGTCAAGGTTATAAAGGATAAAGGTGTTCAATCTGTTAAGGGCGCACCGAAGCCGAATATGACTGGTGTTAAGACTACAGGCATTAAAATCCGTGGTACCGGCGCAGCTACAAAAGGAACTATGGCTCGTGGGCCAATGGAGTAAACTATGAACTATAGCGGGTTAAAAACAAATATTGAGAATATCACTGAAAACTCTTTCACTGATGAACAACTCGCTATGTTTACTGAACAAGCTGAACAAAAGATATATAACACGGTTCAAATTCCTGCCCTGCGTAGAAACGTAACAGGAACACTTAGTTCAGGAAACAAATACCTTGGTGCGCCTACAGATTTCCTATGGAGCTATTCACTAGCGGTTGTTGATAGTGCTGGAGACTACCATTATTTACTCAATAAAGATGTAAATTTTGTTAGGGAAGCATATCCTAGTGCTTCGTCACAAGGATTACCGAAACATTACGCATATTTTGATGATGATTCGTTTCTCTTAGGGCCTACCCCTGACGGCGCTTATACAATGGAATTGCATTATGGGTATTACCCTGAGTCGATTGTTACAGCGGGTACTACATGGTTAGGTGATGAGTTTGATTCAGCGTTACTTAATGGAGCATTGATCGAGGCAATACGTTTTATGAAGGGCGAGCCTGATCTAGTGCAGTTTTATGAACGTTTATATGTTCAATCGCTAAAACTGCTTAAAACTTTGGGCGACGGTAAACTTCGTGAAGATACATACCGTTCTGGGCAGTTTAGAATGAAAGTAGAATAGGAGATAAGAAATGGCAATTTCACAAGCAATGGTAACTTCCTTCAAGAGAGCACTTCTTGATGGAGAGATGGATTTTAGTTCCGACACGTCTCAGACGTTTAAGGTCGCACTGTTTACCTCCTCGGCAACATTAGATGCAACAACAACGGCGTATAGTACAACAAACGAAGTATCCGGTACGGGTTATATAGCGGGTGGTAACACGTTAACCGTTGTAGCTCCTACAACATCTGGTACTACTGCGCTCCTAGATTTTGCAAATACTACGTGGTCTACCTCAACAATTACGGCACGTGGGGCGATTATTTATAAATCTGGGGGCGGAGACCCTGCTGTCGCAGTTCTTGATTTTGGAGCTGACAAGGCATCAACGGCGGGTGATTTTACAATACAGTTCCCAACCGCAAACTCTAGTAGCGCTATAATTAGGATTGCATAGGGTGACTGAATGCCATCATATGTAGGATGGGGTTCTGCCGCATGGGGCCAAGGCTCTTGGGGTAAGGACCCCAATGTTAACGTCACAGTAACTGGAGTCGCCGGAACATCCGCTCTTGGTTATGTAGGATGGGGTTCTACCGCATGGGGCCAAAGCTCTTGGGGTAGGGACTTAACTGTAACAGTTAGTGGTGCGGCTACAGTTCAGCCTTCGGGGTTAGAAGCCACAAGCGGTTTAGGTTCAGTAACTGTTGTTGCTGAAGCATATGTCAACGTAACGGGTAATGTAGGAACAAGTGCACTTGGTAGCATAACTATCAGTGTGGGGGCAATTGTTTCTCCCACAGGTTTATCCGCTACAAGCGGTTTAGGTTCAGTAACTGATGTTGCTGAAGCAAATATCTACCCTACTGGGGTAAGCGCTACAAGTGCTTTAGGCACGGTCTCTGTAATAGGAGACGCAATCGTCGCAACATCTGGGCTTACAGCTACTGGTTCTATTGGAACTGCTTCCGTAAGGTTAGGTTTTGTAGAAAATGTAACAGGAGTCTACGGACAAACAGAACTAGGTAATGTAATCGTTGCGGCTAACTCAAATGTAGCGGTAACGGGTGTAAATGCAATAAGCGCGGTAGGTACAGTATTTGTTTGGGGAGACATAAATGACAATCAAAACCCCAATTGGCAAAATATTGCTGGCGCACAAGCACCAACTTGGGGTAATGTTTCAACAGGACAGATTCCTAATTGGCAAGATATAGCCGCGTGAGGATTAAAAGATGACAACACAGTATACTTCGATACTTAAATTAGCCCTTCCCGTCCAAGGGGAACTCAGTGGTACATGGGGTGATGTTGTAAATAACAACATTACTTCAATGATTGAGCAAGCAATTGTTGGACGTGCGGTCATTGACACGTGGTCAACTAATTCCCATGTGTTAACTACCGCTGATGGCACAACCTCTGAATCGCGTTGTGCGATGCTAGAGTTCACTGATACAGGATCAAATCTTAGTGGGGCAGCAACTGTCGTATGCCCTACAGCCGCTAAAATTTATATTGTTAAGAATGCTTCAGGCGAAGCTGCTACGCTTAAAACAGCTAGTGGTTCGGGAATAGCTGTTCCTAATGGCAAAACAATGCTTCTTTTTTGTGATGGTACTAACGTCCTAGAAGGCGTTACAAACGTAGCATCGCTATCAGTTGGTGGGTACACAGTTTCCCTTGCAGGAGCTTTGACTACCGCAGCGGCGTTTACAACGGCTGGAGCGAATGCACTCACGTTAACAACTACAGGTGCAACTAACGTCACTTTACCTACAACAGGCACACTAGCTACGCTTGCGGGTACAGAGACGCTTACTAACAAGACGTTAACTAGTCCAACAATTACATCTCCTGCGCTTACTGGTTCTATTGCAGCCGCTGACATTACAATTTCTGGTGATACCACGATTGGTGATACTGCGGCAGATGATCTAACTGTTAATAGTACAATCAAATCAAACCTTATATTTACTGACGATACCTACGATATAGGCGCATCGGGCGTTACACGCCCACGTAATATCTTCTTATCAGGTAATGCTACAATTTCTGGCGATACTACGATTGGTGATGCTGCGGCAGATGATCTAACTGTTAATAGTACAATCAAATCAAACCTTATATTTACTGACGATACCTACGATATAGGTGCATCGGGCGCTACACGCCCACGTAATATCTTCTTATCGGGTAATGCCGCAGTTGGTGGACGTGTGTCACACTCAACCATTACCACACTTTCGAGCGATGGCACACCGTCGGTCTCGGCAGGCAACTATTTCGTGACAGGCGACACTACGACGATTACCGACTTTGACGATGGGGTTGTGGGGCAGACGATTCACATTCTTGCGGAACACGCAAAAACGATCACGGATAACGCTGCTATCATCTTGGATGGCTCTGCTAACTTCGTGATGGCTG
>Ga0208920_1000290_pt1 | contig 13465 bp, 21 predicted proteins | sample 19_taG_FD_184094 | JGI IMG/M metagenome (GOLD analysis project Ga0208920, IMG submission 184094) | Marine viral communities from the Subarctic Pacific Ocean - 19_ETSP_OMZ_AT15317 metaG (SPAdes) (version 2) | ecosystem: Environmental > Aquatic > Marine > Oceanic | place: Pacific Ocean | collected...
CCTTAGTATATCCTAGTTTTTCAAACGCTTTTTTTCTTGGCATATACGTTAATGGTACATCAGCTAAAGATGGTGGCCTTCCCCACTCATCACACATTATAATTTGATTTAACCATTGTTTTTTAGTCATTTGATATCTTCTCTTTGTATTTCTCATTAAATTCCTCGTCAGACATGTTAAAAATACCGATTGATAGAATCCATTTTAATATATCTATTCTACCTTGACAGCAGTGTTTAGCGTCACATCCATGCATTCCCATATTGTCTTCATCCATGAAATCCCATGCGTGTTCAGTCTCTTCAATTAATTTTAGAATTATCTCATCTTTAGTTTTAAGTTTCATTGTTTTTTCCTTTATCTACAGTAATGGTTTTAATCCTCGATTATAATGTTTACAAGCTTTTATCAATGCTTCACTCATTAATTTATATTCTTCTTTTGTGACTTTTCGCTCTTGAGAAAATTCTAAGTTATAAATAAATGATTCTCTAAGTTTATTTAAATCACTATGTGTTATTCTTCGCATTATTATCTCCTTAATTGTTATTTAATTATGACAAAGAATGAGACCAGTTACCCTTTCGGAGTTGTCCGCTAAACGGCTTTTTGCGTATCTGGCTAACACTCATTCTTATTACATTACATCACCTGATATTTAATCATCGTTTCAGATGAGCAGGCACTGAGATAATAATGTAACTTGTCATGTTGGGGAAAGATTCAAGAGACTTATATAGTTTTATTAAACTATCAGGGTGTAACATTATAAAACCTGCATCATATTAATATCTTTTATAAACCCAAATACCTACGATAAAAAGGCATTATTACACTTTCTCCAAGCTTTGAACAGTTTCAAGTGATGCTCAGCACTATGCACCCCTAAATAACGGGATATAAATCATGAACTTCTCTTACCCATAATTCTTTTACTCTGCTCTTTGGCATCGTCATAAGATAAGAAAACTTTGATTGTTTATTCCTCATTGATAAATCATCAGCAATCTGCCACTTGTATTTATAAGGACAGAAGCCTGGTACTTCATCAATAGTTTTGTTTATCCATTGTTCAGAGTTAGAAGCATTCCAAGAGACCAATATTGCTACTGGCCCCAGAATACTTGTTATTATCCAAAGAGTAAATATGAAATCAATCATGTTGTTCTCCTAATCTTTCATTACATGGTATAATAAGAAAAAGCCTATTGTAACCAATGTGAAAACTATAATACTAATTATTTCAATCATGATACAATCCTGGTGCATATTCATCCATTATACATTTACCTTGACAATGTCCACATTCTTTGATTTCAGGTAACAGTTGAGTTCCGCTACAATCTTTTGTTGATGAGCAGTTATGCCCCCATGCCATTGGATGATGTTCTTTATTCCCACAAACATTGCATTCTGTTATCATATCTCCCATGAGTTCATCTATTTTATAGTCCATTGTAACTACCTCCATGACTTTCTATGTATTGAACACACTGTTCTTTTATAACAGACCATGTTAATACAATACCATTTGAATTAAGGACAAAATACACTTTCTCTTTCGGTGCGAAATGTAATGACATATTACACTCCTTTCTTTGTTAGGGGTTATTAATCTTCTTCATCAGAACTAGTTAAATAGTCTACTTTCATAATTTTTTCTTTATCACCATAGCCAACAACTGTACCATACAACCATTCGAAAGCTCTACGTTCCTTTTCAGTCATTTGACCTTGTCCATTTCGAACAGGATAACTATCTAGTAGTATCCAAATATGTTTAATTAAAAGTAATTCATAATGTTTATCTAATTCATTTGATGTGAAAATACACCTCCAGTTTGTTAGGGTTGTTAATGACCAAGTTACTACGAATTTGGTACTATAAAAAGTGTTGTGTGACCATATATTTGTTAGAGATGTGAGCTATATGGAGTCTCATGGTACTATATTGAACCATTTGCAGTGTTATCACACTTTTACACAAGTATAGGACAAGTAAGTAACAAAAAGGGCTAATGAAAGCCCTTAATGTTAACTAATCAGCTTCTCGTCTTCTTCTTCAGCGAGTAAAGAAGGCCGGTCACTATATATCTCAGCGCATCGTTGTGCTATCATAGTCAAGTTAGTGTTACAAGCACGTATCACATCGTTCTTACTGTCAATACTCTGCTTAGTCATGGACGACCAGCCTCTCTTCTGAGGCGCCTTCATAGCAGCCTTGAGACCACGGTCAGCTTCTTCATTGAACATCACTTTGTACTCTTGGTAGGTCATGATATTACCTTTCATGTTTAATATTATTTAATTATAATACTATATAAATCTAAAAAATGTAAATTAACTAAAATCGCTTTATGCGAATCCCCCCTTTGGGGGGGTCTATAGTGTGTAAGAGCGCATATCAAAATCCTGCATTTTTTTCTGAGAATAACTTGGTCTTTTGTAAAATAGTACTTGACTTTGCACTTTTGGTTCATATATAATGGGCTATCAAAAAAGGGTGGTTTATTTGTATTTCATAGGGGCACTTGTACAACAGGCAGTGTTAAAAAAGGAGTTGAATTGCAAGAAGCTTTACACTTATATTCACACATATGAAACGGAGTATATAAATGCCTAAAGGATTAATGGATTTTACTGAAAGGGAGAGTCTTGCTCCTTACATAAAAGCTGTAAGTGTTGAGGTTGCGACTACGACCTTAGACCCATGTAGAGCAGTTTATTGTGGGGTAGCGGGAAATTACGAATTATATGTTGGGGGTTCTTGGGTACATTTCAAGGCAATTCCAGTGGGAACGGTATTAAAAGTATGTGCAGAAGGAGCGAGAGACCAAAGTGATTCTTCGGCCCCAGCGGCTGGAGAAATTGTTTTCTTGTATTAGTGTGGCTTTTGGAATGACAGAGCTTTTTAATCTTTCTCTTGAAGACCAAGAAGAGATTTTAGAAAAACTTGCTTCTGATGGGACATGTCCAATAGAAATAGATGAGCAAGTATATTATATACCAAAAGCTGTTAATCAATTAATAGAGAATTTATATAGGCAAGCGTGCGATTTCCGAAAAGGGGAAAATGGAACACCGCAAAATAAAGAATAAAAAACATTACATATATGACTCTTTTGAAGAGTGGGAGAAATCAAATCCAGATACAAATCTAATTTTTGATTGGAGAAAAGGAAAAGAGGGAGATTGGGTCTATTCAGACGACAACAAAATAATACAGCTTCTCAAAGTTGTAGATAAAATCAAACATCACAATGATAGAAAAAATTATAAATATGCTGCTGGATATGTACGCACTGTTGTTGGTACATTCCTAAAAAAGAAAAATTGTAAGATGGATGCTGATTTTTCAAAGCATCCGAATCGGTATACATTCTCTGGGAAGAATCCCAAATCAGTAAAAGAGAGAACGGGGGTTACTCAAAGAGAGAAAATTTTCGCTACAAATGTAGCTGTTGGTATGGGGCCTGTAAAAGCTTATATGGATGCCTATAATAATGATGATGAATTACAATCTAGAAAAAAAGCAACAATTTTATTAAAACAGGAAAGAGTTATGCAAGAAGTAGAAAAGTCTGTATTAGATATAGCAAAGGGAATGGGATTAGACCATGAGTATGTATTAAATAAATTAAAGTGTCTTGCTGATAGTAGTTCAGATGATGGCATCGTATTACAATCAACGAAAGAACTTGCAAAAATAATTGGTACTTCTGGAGTAACTGTAAAGTCCAGAGAAATGGGTATTGTAGGAATGTTTCAAGGTTTCACACCTGAGCAGCTCGAAAAAGCAGAGCGGCCTCAACTAAAGGAAATAAAAGGAGATGATAATGAATTGTCCTAATTGTGGGTCTAATAGAAATAAGAAAAACGGAAAAAGAGAAAACGTACAGAAATATAAATGTCATAATTGCAATAGGGAATTTTCAGAAGAATACGATTCCCCAATGTCTAATATTAATACTTCTTCTGTAGTGGAGGAATTAAATTATACTTATGTAACGGATAATGTTGCAACTGGGAAAGCCCCAACATTGAAAAGTCTCTTAGATAAGTTTGATATATCAGAAAATGTATGGAAAGTAACAAATTTTAAAGTAAATCAATGGGATGTATCAGCTAAAGAAGAGGTTGATGGAAAAATAGTCTGGAATACACATACAAACTATCAAGCAAGGGCTAGTTTAGTTAGAAAAATTCCAGTCAAATGTGATTTCCCACCAATTCAAGGGGCTTCGACATCAGATATTTATCTTAATGTAAAAATCCCGAAAAGAGATTTGAAATTAGATGTAATACTTCCAGATGCTCAAGTCGGGTTTAAAAGGGATTTAAATACTGGAGTATTAACACCTCTTCATGATTTAAAGGCAATTGCTATTGCTACTGAAATAATTAAAGAATTAAAACCCAATAGGGTAATAATGTTAGGAGATATGATGGATTTACCAGATTGGTCTACTCATTATATCCGTTCCCCAGAGTTTTATTTCACAACACAGCCAAGTTTGGATTGGTTAGCTTCTTGGATTAAAGAATTAAGACCATATTGTGAAGAGATGGTATATATAGAGGGTAACCATGAAAAAAGAATGATTGATAGTATTGTGCAAAATACAATTCAGGCTTATGGTATAAAACCAGCGAATGAACCAGAAGTTCCTGCTTTAATGTCTGTTCCTTATATGTTGGGGTTGCATAAAATGGATGTAGAGTATATAGGCAATTATCCTCATGGGGAATATTATATTAATGATAATCTTGTATGTATACATGGTAATAAAGTTGGTGCAAAAAGTGGTCAAAGTATAATGAAGATGCTTGATTCTCCTAGAATTAGTGTTATCCAAGGTCATGTTCATAGATTAGAAATGGGACATAAGACTGTATGGACACATGGCAACCCTAAAATATATCAAGCAATATCCTGTGGGACTCTTGCGAGAATAGATGGGGTTGTCCCCGGTGGTGGAACAAGGTATAATTGGCAACAGGGGTTAGGAGTCGTTGAATATGATGAAGAAAGATTCCAAATAGATACTGTTGGTATTTATAATGGGGAATCTATATTTAGAGGTAAGGTATATAATGGATGAATATACTAAACCAAGAGATAAGAAGACTAGGCAGGGTTCAAGTAAAAATACTAAATATGGGAATAAAGTAAGTAAAAGATATTATAAGAAAAAATACAGAGGACAGGGAAGATGAATTATGGAGGGAAGTTTTTAGTATTCTGGAAGAATATGAAACCAGATGGAAGTGATGCTCTAATGCGTTCTTTTGATACTTCAATAGAAGCTAAGTCATATGTGCAAGGATGTGTAGATTCTGTTGTTAATTTTACCAAAGATGCAGATGAAAATAAATTATTAAAAGAATTTGAAATAAAGGATATGGGTAAAGAGATATGGGTGTAGTGACAAAAAGGGGGTTGAAGAGGAAAGATTTAATTCAAAGAATTAAGGTTCTTGAGTATGCACTTGCAAATTCGATTGAAAGACAAAGAAATTGCGAATTAGTTCTTGATTCTTATATAAAAATGAATAAAGATGAAAAGAAGTTTGAGAAGTTCTTAGATAAAAAAAGAAAAGATGCCGAACATAAACAAGAAGAACGTAAGTCTAGCTGAGGAACAATTATTACTTGCTAATAATGATTTAGTTGCTTTTGGTAAGTTGTTTCTTCCTGATGATTTCATGAGGAGTGAAACCCCACCATTCCATTATGAGATGGCTGATGCGATTGATGATACAGAAATAAAACAGTTAGGCATTATTCTTCCTAGAGGTCATGGGAAGACAGTATTGACTAAAGCTTCTATTATAAAAGATTTTGTTTTTTGTCCTAAAGATGATATGCATTTTTATGCTTGGGTATCTGCTACTCAAAAATTATCAGTAGGTAATATGGATTATATAAAGCATCACCTAGAATTTAATGATAGTATTAAGTATTTTTTTGGGAAACTTAAAGGACGTAAGTGGACAGAAGAAGATATAGAATTATCTAATGGATGTAAGTTAATATCCAAAAGTAATGTAGCAGGTATTCGTGGTGGAGCAAAGTTGCATAAAAGATATGATTTGATTATATTAGATGACTTTGAACATGAAGCAAACACAATTACCCCCGACGCTCGGGCTAAGAACGCAAATCTGGTTACCGCTGTTGTTTATCCTGCGCTTGAACCTCATACTGGTCGGTTGCGTGTTAATGGTACTCCCGTTCATTATGATTCCTTTATTAACAACCTCATTAATAATTATAAAAAAGCTGAAAAAGGTGGTGAGGAATTTTCTTGGAGGGTAATAACTTATAAAGCGATTTTACCAGACGGGACTCCACTTTGGCCATCATTTTTCTCAAAAGAGAAATTAGAGGAAAAGAAAAAGTTTTATTACGATAGTGGCCAATCCCAAAAATTCTATCAAGAATATATGATGGAAGTCCAATCTGAAGAAGATTCGGTGTGGAACAGAAGGCATGTAAAACATTGGGAAGGGTATTATGAAAACGAGGATGGGACTAATTACATTCATATCGATGGTGACAAGCTTCCTTGTAATACATTTTTGGGTTGCGACCCTGCTACAGACATTGATACTAAGACTTCTGATTTCTCGGTTATAATGGTAATTGCTATTGACCCCAATAATAAATTATATGTATTAGAATATGAAAGACATAGAAGTATTCCGACTGTAGGTTCAAGGGACAACAATGGGGAAATTATGGGAAAGACTGGTGTAGTCGATTATATTATGAGTTTGCATGAAAAATATCATTGTGTATCAAGTACAGTTGAAGATGTGGCTATGAACCGTTCAATTTTCCAGGCGTTGAATGAAAGAAGAAGGTTAGAGAATAAGTATAATATTGGAGTAATCCCAGAAAAACCTGGTGGCCAAAACAAAAGAAATAGAATATATAGTGGTTTAAGTGGTAGATTCAGTACTGGAAATGTATTTATTAAGGAAAATATGTTTGATTTGACTAACGAAATCATTACTTTTGGGCCTAAAATGTCCCATGATGATACAATTGAGACCCTATATTATGCACAATTACACGCATTTCCGCCTAATATGAAGAAAAATGAATCTAAAAAGGGCTGGTATAAGCCTAAAAAACGAGCTAAAAGCTGGGTAGTCGCATAATGCCACAAAGACAAGAAATTCCATATGGAAATGTTGAACTTAGAAATTTAGAAACGTTTAATAGGGTAATAGTTGGTGGCCCATCTTTTAATCAATTTATAAGTTCATTGAGAGCTCCAAAGGGTTCATCTGCTATTTCATATAATGATGCAATTGATACATATAGAAGTTCTATTGAACATGATTTTGCGAGATTACAGGGAATGAAAACAGGCCCAGCTAATAGGGGGGATATTAGAAATATATTTAATGATGCTTATTATAATTATTTTTTAAAAAAGAGAGACCCTATGGAAAAATATAAAGTATATAATAAGTATGATGAAGATGTTAAAAGACAAAAAAAACAAATTCCTAAAGCAAGTATAGAAGATGCTCTAATAAATAAGATGAAAAAATTATAGATAATGCCACAAAGTAAAGTCCCATATAAACAATCAAATACTCCAATGAGTATATCTAATCTGAGATTGCAATCACCTATTGGGCAAGAATCTCTTTATGGTAAAATGTTTGGATTTGGGGCGAATGTTGCAGAAACTTTATCTGGTTCAGAGCCTTCATCTGTTTGGGAGAGCTATATGTCTCAAGCATCTACAGCTGCTGATACTTTAAAAAGATACCCAGCTCCCTCTACTGGTGCATTGTTATTACACGAAGCTGCTCGTAGGAAAGGGATTGGGATAAGTGGAAGTGGAGTATCTTTCCCTACTAAATATGGAAAGTTTAAAATAGGGACTTCAAATATTGGAGGGGAAAAAGGAGTTAAATTTCAATTTGACTTAGATAAGAGCATTCTTGGTAAATTAGAAAAAAGGCTAATGAAATAATGGCAAAAAGAGGAAGAAAAAACAAAGCCCATGTAAATAAACAACTATGGGATAGGGCAAATAGTACAGATAGGTCTAAGTGGCGTAGTAAAAGTCAGAAAGGATATGATTTTTATCTTGATGAGCAACTTAGTATGGATGAAGAGAAGTCTTTAGAAGAATCTGGGATGCCTTCTTTTACAATTAATAGGATTTTACCTATTATTGAAATAATGAAATATTTTGTTACTGCTAATAGTCCAAGATGGAAAGCTGTGGGAGCGACTGGAGATGATACGGATGTAGCTCAAGTCCATTCTGATATATCTGATTACTGTTGGCATTTATCTAATGGTAATTCTATATATGGACAGGTTGTTCTTGATTCATTAGTAAAGGGAGTAGGATACTTTTTAGTTGATGTAGACCAAGATGCAGACCATGGGAAAGGGGAAGTCGTTTTTAGTAGAATAGACCCTTATGATGTTTTTGTAGACCCAGCTAGTCGTGATTTCTTATTTAGAGATGCGGCTTTTATCATGGTCAAAAAGAATCTATCTAAAACTCAATTAAAGAATTTATTCCCACAATACGCAGCCAAGATAAATAAAACAACTAGTAGTGAATATTCATCTAATTTTTCACAAAGAAATGTAGAATCTTCTAAAATTGTACAACCAGAAGATATAAGTTTTACCCTTGACTCTAAAGGTGAGGACGACCAGATTATTGCATACTATGAAAATTATAGTAAAATAAAAGTTCCATATGTAAATGCTTTTATTAGTATCCCCTTGACTGATGACCAGGAAAAACAATTACAACAATCTGTCCAAGTCCAATTACAAGAATTTCAAGCAGAATCTGAAGTACAATTACAAGAAAAAGTATTATCAATACAACAAGCTTTGCAGGCTGGGGAAATCATACCAGAGAGAGCTGAATTAGAAATTCAGAAGGCTCAGCAAATGATGGAAACTGCGATTGCAGAGAAACAGCAAGAATTAACATCAGCTGCTCAAGGAGAAATGTCTAGAGTAGAACAAGTTGTGATGCGAAAAGAAGAATTTGATAATATGATGAAAAGTGATGAATTTAAAAAGAATGTAGTAGACTTTGTAGATTTCTATGAGACGAGGGTGAAGTTAATATGTAGTGTTGGAGATGATGTATTCTTATATGAATATGAATTACCAATTTCTGAATATCCTATAGTCCCAATACCATATTTGTATACTGGTACTCCCTATGCGATGTCAGCAGTAATGCCTTTGATTGGGAAACAACAAGAAATTAATAAAGCCCATCAAATCATGATTCACAATGCAAACTTAGCTTCTAATCTTAGGTGGTTATATGAAGAAGGTTCTGTTGATGAGTCAGAATGGGAACAATATTCATCAAGCCCAGGTGCTTTATTGAAATATAGGCAAGGATTTCAACCCCCAACTCCTGTATTGCCAGCTCCTATCAACAATGCTTTTTATAGCATCACTCAAGAAGGTAAATCGGATGCGGAGTATATTTCTGGTGTTCCTTCTGCGATGATGGGTTTTACCCAGCAACAAGCTGAGACTTATAGGGGATTGCTTGCTAATGATGAGTTTGGTACTAGAAGATTAAAATCGTGGATGTCTACAATAGTAGAACCGTGTCTTGAGCATTTGGGGAAATGTTTTCAGATGATAGCTCAAAAGCATTATACAATTGATAAAGTTTTTAGAATAGTCCAGCCTGAAGCAGGTCAAGAACCAGACCAAGATAAAGAAGTAAGAGTTAATATTCCGATATTCAATGATTTCGGGCAGGCAATTGGTAAGTGGACAGATTATGAATCATCTAGATTTGATGTAAGAATAGTGGCTGGGGCCACATTACCTCTTAATAGATGGGCATTATTAGAAGAATATTTTAGATGGTTCCAAGCTGGATTGATTGACGATATTGCAATGATAGCTGAAACCGATATAAGAAATAAAAAACAATTAATAAATAGAAAAAGCTTATACTCTGAATTGCAATCACAATTAGAACAGATGACAGATGCTATAAAAGATAAAGAGGGTACAATAGAAACTCTTGAAAGACAATTAGTACAAGCTGGTATAAAGATGAAGGTTAATGAAGCAGGAGCCCAAGTGAAAAAACAAGTTCTTGATACCGAAGCACAGCAAAAACTACTTAGAGGTATGATGCAAGGAGAAGTGCAAATGGCTAAAAAAGACCTTGCAAGAGAAGTAAAAGCAGCTGTAGCTGAAGCAAAGATAGATGCAAAAAAAGACTTTGATAGTAACAAAGAAAAATAATAAATTCGGTAAACATAAAAAGGATATATTATGGAAAAAAATGTACAAGTAGGTAACGCTCCCGCAAACGGAGCCCCAGAAAGTACGGTGGGAATGAGTAGCGAAGGGTTTTTCGAGGCTCTCGATACTCAGGTTAACGGTGGTATATTAGATGCCCCTCCCTCGCAAGAACAGACAACCTCTCAGTCGTTGGAAGATGCTGGTAATCAGTTTCTTCAAGAACAACAACAAAAAGAGAGCCCTGTAGAGGGACAGGCGGATGTTGAAAATCTGCAAAAAAGGTATTCGGATTCAAGTCGTGAAGCAAAACGATTAAGTGGACGCTTAAGCGAAATTGAACCCTATTTACCTATACTCGATGCTATGAGAGAAGACCCTAATTTAGTTACTCATGTGAGAGGCTATTTTGAGGGTGGTGGTCAAGCCCCAATAGGTATGAAAGAGAGATTACAATTGGATGAAGATTTTGTGTTTGACCCAGACGAAGCTATGTCAAAACCCGATTCAGACTCCGCTAAGGTTTTAGCGGCTACGATTGACGGAGTAGTCCAAAAAAGGCTTAATGACGCTTTGAGTACGCAGAAAAATGAAAACCACAGGCTCACAAGAGAATCTGAGTTTCGTTCTAAATACAATTTGTCAGAAGAGCAATGGAAAGACTTTGTTGGTTTTGCCAAAAATAAAACTTTGCAGTTAGATGATATATATTATCTTATGAATAGGGGACAAAGGGAACAACAAATCGCACAGAGCGCTAACCAAGAGGTTACTAACCAAATGAAAAGAGTTCAACAGCGACCACAATCCTTAGCTTCCACGGGCGGCTCTCCAGAGCCACAAAAATCTCCAGAAGATTCAGTCTTTGAAGAAATACTGGGTATTGACGCAACATTAGAGAGTGTATTAGGCTGATAGCCTAGTACAAAATTAAGTCAATAACAGTAGCCCGAAAGGCTACAAGGAGAAGGACACATGGCTGATTTATTTCAGATAAGTGATGTTTCCAGTTTGACTGAAAGTGGTTCGGCTATAGCGGGTTCAGCGCTTAGCACAGGTGACCTGAGGCGAAAGTATAACTTTGGCGACAGGGTATCTGAGTTAGCAATAGCACAAGACCCGTTTTTTAGATTCTTATCAAAAGTTTCTAAAAAGCCAACTGACGACCATCAGTTCAAATTCACGGAACGACGTCCATCTTACCATAAACGATATGCATACGTAACTGCTCATGGTACATCACGCGCAGGCATGGTGTCAGACCAAGCAACAGTTACAGCATCCAATATTGACCCAGGTGATACTTATTATTTTCAGTTTATGACTGATTATAAAAGTGCTGGTAACATTGGTCAAGTTCGAGGTTCATCTAACTCAATTCAAGTTGGTGATGACGGAACTCAACCACAGTTTATCATTCCTGGTCAATTAATCAAGATACCATTTTCAAGTACAGCAGCCTCATCAGCAGCCGCTACAGCTATGACGACAGAAGATTATATAGTTGTACGTGTTGAAGAAGCTAACTCTACTTCTACTGGTTCAAGAGCGGCAAATAAAAATGCTGTTGATTGCAAATGCGTAGTAGTCAAAGACCTTGATACCGATACTTATAATGAGTTAGGTGGTTGGGGTGCTGGAGGGACTGCAGACGAAAGTCTCGCTGGTTCCAATACTTCAGATTCAGAGTTTGCAGCTTTTTCAATGATACAATTGGAAGGTGCTCGCTCTCACGTGGTTGGTAATTCGTTTGGACAGGGTAGCGGATACCCAGAAACATGGAAAGACAATCCATTCTCGACTGGATACGGACTTACTCAGATTTTCAAAACTTCGTTGGCAATGGATAACACAACTCGTGCCACTGTTACAAAGTATGAACCTAATGAGTATGCTCGTGTTTGGCGAGAAAAATTAATAGAGCATAAGTGGGATATTGAAACCGCTTTGCTTTTTGGTTCACAATACACAGATGGTAATGGGGTAACTCATACACAAGGAGCTCTTGATTATATTATCAGTTATGGTAATATATTTAGTGGTTCTGGTATGGGCGGAACTGGTACAAAATCACAAGATGATTTCTTGGATGATATGTCTCATTTCTTAGACCCTCGTTACAATAACGCAAATGCTACTTTATTTTTTGTTAGCACAGACGTATATAACTGGTTGCATAAACTAAGTGGATACATGAGTGCAAATATGTCTCAAATATCAGACAGAGCAAATTCACAAGCTCGTGCAAACTGGGATATGGGACGTGTTGGAAGTAAAGATGCATTTGGAGTTTCTGTAACTACATTTAGTACTCCTTACGGAGATATGAATGTAGCTCGTAACGTTCACTTAGACGGCTCACCAGTCAAGATGCTAGGTGTGAACATGAGATATTGTTCATACAGACCTCTTGTTGGTAACGGATTAAATCGTGACACAGCTATTTATGTTGGAGTGCAAACTCTAGAAAATAGTGGTGTTGACCGCAGAGTGGACTTAATTCAAACTGAAGCCGGTATGGAATGGCAAATGCCTGAAGCCCATGCTGTCTGGAAATAGGAGTGTAAATTATGGCTAGTCCATTATACGGTTCAATTAAGTTTGATGCGGAATTAAACAGTGCTAAGTATGTAAAGCATAAACTTGCTTATCTTAGTGGTGTTTACGATGACCTTGAATTACGAGCAGCAGCAGATACTACAGACGCTAAAACTGATACAGGATTCGCATTGAGAGATGGGGAAATTGTTGAAAGTTTATGGGATGGTGATGGAGCGGCAGCGTCCATGACATTGCCATCAGCGACAGTTGGCGTATTATGCGTCTTCAGGTTCGCAGCCCAAGCGGATGGTGGTGCATCAATTACATTCACTAATGTTAGTGGTGATTACTACGAAGCGGGGACTATATGCCCAGGCGTAGATAATCTAGGGGTGAAGTTGCAAGTGGGAGATGCCGCTTACCTTCAGCGCTGGACACAATCAGTAGCTACCAAAGGTGGTGCAATTGTAACTGTAGCAAAAACACACGACAATCTAGCAATCGCAGCTACCGCGACTAACAATCAGACCAATATTGGTGCTGAAATAGCGTGGTTTTGCGATAAAAAGGGATTCTGGAAATTTAGTTTCAAGGGTTCCGAGCTAGGTGATGGTACAATTAATGCTACTTTTGCTACATCGTAAA
>Ga0208920_1000291_pt1 | contig 13415 bp, 23 predicted proteins | sample 19_taG_FD_184094 | JGI IMG/M metagenome (GOLD analysis project Ga0208920, IMG submission 184094) | Marine viral communities from the Subarctic Pacific Ocean - 19_ETSP_OMZ_AT15317 metaG (SPAdes) (version 2) | ecosystem: Environmental > Aquatic > Marine > Oceanic | place: Pacific Ocean | collected...
ACGAGGAGACGTGGACTCCGACAAAGGGGTTGCTGCAGATGTTGCAAAGGTAGAAAGCAAGTTAAAACAGAAATTAAAAGCCATCGCCAAACAAATAGCGAAGGTAACAAAAGTCAATACTCAAAACTTATCAAAAGAGGATATATTTTTTAAGAATAATACAGCGTTGAACGCCTACAAAAAAATGCAATTTTATAAGTCAAAGGATATCTATACAGACCAGAATCTGGATTTATTCAATCAAATTGACTTGGGCGTTTATGCAAAAGACATTTATACGAACATAACTTTAGCGAGTTACACACAGAACGACCCGGTTGAAGTACATCGAGTACAACTATACAAGGCACAAGAGAAAACTAATAGATTAAAACTAGAATTGGAGGCTATGAAGAATGAAAATTATTGATAAACTTAGTACCTATGCGGCTCTTATAGGCGTAATTTCTGCCATAGGCGGAGGATTTTATGCATGGGGTGAGTTCAATACACGTCTTTCTGCAATAGAAGATGAGCCTCCTGTTAACTTAGCTCCACTTAAAAGTGGACTGAAAGAAACAAATTCAAATTTAAGTGAAGCTAAAATAGACTTAATAGATAGAATTAAAAAGGTTGATGATAAGATTAAACCTGTGGATTTAACTGTTGTATTCAAGGAAATAGCAAAACTAAGAGAAGAAGTGGCCATGCTTGATATTCCTGATGACATAGATTTAAAGCCCATATCAAAGGAGCTTAAAAGACTGAGCGAGGAATTGGTCAGGATAGTGGCAACAATACCTAAAGCTGTAAACTTAAAGCCCCTTGAAGAGGCATTACAAGTAATTGAAAAAGCATTGGCTATTGTCAAGAAAGAGAATGAAGTGCAGGACGCCATGATTGAAGAAATTAAGTTAAAATCAAGCAATCCTTTGGCTAATCAATGACAGAAGAGTTTTATCAAACTATTCCTAAAGACATTATACCAAAGTTTAAACATAAAGCTATAGGCCTTATGGATAAAGATGCAAATTTCGCAATGAATTCAGCAGCTCAACGATTTGGAATGTATAATTTTGGGACTCCAGAATGGGACAAAAGAAACGCCCATCAGCATTTGATATGGTCTGTACTTAGCCCTAATTTTACAAAAGTATATGAAGTTAGTAATGAGATGACTAGAGGGGAAGTTGATAATCAAGACATTCATAATAATAAACTAAAAAATGAAGTTGTTAACAGAGCCAATGAGTTAGATGCAAGAAAAGGTAAAAAAGGCGATACCCCTTCAGAAGGTTCTGTTGAACAAGCTGCTTTTGATATGGTTAAAGAGCAGGAAAAAAGACTAGAACAAGGGTTAATGCAAAACCCTAATTTACCTTGGGTTGATACAAAGGCATTAATGCCTGGATATACAGAAACTAAAGAAGAAGTTACAGGATTAACAAAATATATTTATGATACATTTTTTAAATAGGAGGAATAATGGCACTACCAGTAACGGAACAACTAACAAACCAACTGCAAACTGAAAGCGTGGGAGAAGTGCCGGATAGTGGAATGGAAGGAAATGTTACACGATCAGGAATGATAGGGGAGTTAATAAGTTCCCTGAAAGACGTGCATTTTAGTCAACTTGTAAATGAATTTGGAAATATAGCAGGAATGGTAAGTGCAGATAAAAAACCAATGACAACAGCCCTTATGGCAGAACGAGAACAAGTTCCTCAAACACCTTTAAAAGCGGATGACACAACCCCTCCCGTACAACCAACAGCCCCACCGCCAATTCCACCAGAGGAAATAAAAGTTCCCACACCCATGTCGGACGCTATGGCGATGACTAAGTTATCTCCGATAGTCCCAACAGGATCGGTAGTAGAACAGAATAATGGACTGATGACGCAATCAAAGGCTATTTAAAAGCCCTTCCAATTGTTCATCAAAATAATGGGAATCAGAATTGCAATGCCGGACAATAGCACAGATAATGTTGGCGTAATAATCATTTTTTAAAAATTCTTGCAAGGATACTTCACGACCATCGGATAATTTTATAAACAGGGGCAGTGAACTGTGCCTTGTGAATAACTCTCCCTTATTGTTAATTGACACTGTAGTGCTAAAAAGAATGGCTTCATTTTTTTTAGGACTTGGTGTCATTTTTTTTGTCCGCAGCTTTGACAAAATTAGGGCTTATCTTTGGGTCAAGCTTTGGCAACGCTCCTAAAATTTGTATGGATGTCGCCACTTCCTGATATGGTTTTGTAAACAGATATCGCAGTATAGTTTGCAGTTGTTTGTCTGTAATAATGAAATTATTTTCCACTTTTTTTCTCCTTTAGTTTTTTATTATAGTTTTTAACATACTCCCATGTTTCTCTTCCTCTTCGCTCTCCTTCTGATTCTTTTTTAGGTTCTCTAAATTTTATCTCCCCTGCTATAGCACTGTATGCGGACATATCAATATATGTGTCCTCACTAACAGCCCCGAGTTTAGTTCTCGCAACTTTTAATAAAGTCATTAAAATGGCTACGTCATGTGCCCTAATTTCTGTATCCAGATATGCTGACCATAACCTGGCAATATTTTTATGATTATGAACCTTATCCCCATAATCGTTTTCTCTATCTCCTGCAACTAGTGCACTGGCTTTTTTTAAAAATTCTTTTGTTTTTTCCATTCTACATCTCAAAACTTAAATTATTAGTTTATAGTCTTTATAATCATTCATATCTTTTTTTCAACTCCTTAATATTAATTGTTTGCAAGTCATATTCTCCTTTATTAACATTTCTTTTAACAACAAGACCACTAGTCCACAGATGTTGCGTTCCTTTTGCAAATGATTCCTTATGATTCAAGTAACATCCTGCATTCAATCCCATTAATTTTTTACCATTTATCATGGAACGAACGGCATAGTCAAATAAATGCGAATGCCCTGCTGTTGTTGACTGATGGTTCTTTTTTAATAACCCCGAAGCTATGTTATCACCACTTATAGGTCTTCCTAATACACCACTAGCAAAGTGATGGCAGTATAGTATACCATCAATTTCCACAGGAATTTCATAATCATGATACTCCCATCCGTATGCTTTAAAAGGAATATCTTGAACACTTAATTTTCCTTCCAACTCTGGGTTATCATTCACAAATTTTGTAATGCGGTATTCGTGATTCCCCCCTAACATAACTTTTCTGGGTTTTTTCGTGTACAGATAGTGGCTAAAGTTATCCAATGCCTCTTCCGCATGTTCTATTTCCTTGTTATATCTACGTCCTTCAAAAGCTTTTTTACCTCTGTCAAAATGGGATAGGGAATCCATATTCACCCAGTCTCCCAGGCATATTATAACATCGGGTTTTAACTCACGGGCAAATTTTCCTGCCCAAATAAATCTGTCATTAGACACTCCCATTTTAACATGGGGATCTGGTATAATTAAATGTGTACTCATCAGTGTAACTTCCTTTTCTTGTTAAGCATTACGTCTTTAATGTCAATTAACTTGTTTGTGGGTGGGTTTGTCATGGCATCCACGCCTTCATCAAATACAATATCAGGGTGATCCAACGCCATTTTAACCATTCCATGTGCGATTGTCAAGGCAATATGATAGCTTTGCGTTAAAGGGGGGTTGTCTTTTTCCAATACCAAACAAGCAAACCCTCCTTCTGCAGGGTGAACTGCAATCGTTATAAAGTTTAATTTATCTACTCCATCTTCCATTTTTACTCCTAATAAAATTTAAAAAACATACAGCGTCAAGTACAACAAGAGGATCTCGTTGGTTCATTTTTATGAATACAACCGGCTCCTCTTTATTTTTTGAATTGTACACTGACTGGTCATAATCCTTGTATAATTTTTTAAATGTTTCCTGGTTCTTGCATTCAATGGAAAAGGGAATAAGTTTTCTTGCCTTATTGGACAGCTTAATGTCCACCCCTCTCTCCCCCATGATGGCACATACAATGTCATTGTCTGTCAATTTGGGAAACAGTTTCAGCAGCTCATCACGAACCCAGTTTTGCAATCGTCTGCCTTTAGCCTTTTTGCTTTTAGTTCTCATCTTCCACTCTAGGGTTTGTTACTTTAGTATACCAAACAAATTTAGGATCAAGGGCTTTAGACTGTTGCTGTGGCAGGTACTGTATTTCATCACCCCAACATGCATTCTTGTAGGAACAAAATCCACAAGTTGATTTCAGCACCCTATTTCCTGTTTTCTTTCTGTAAAAATACTCTTCCGTATCCGTGAAGCATCTTTTAAATGGTGCGTTAGTCTTTAATGCCTCGATGTTATCCTTTGCTTTTTGAATGGCATTTTTATTATGTTCGTTATCAGCTATGGGAGTCTCAGTGATGCACCATTCTCCCGTTGACTTGTTAATGGCAATCCATCCGCCAAAATCACATTCTTCCGCATTGGAATATAAGTATCCCTGGGTAACATACCCAAAATCATCATGCTTTAAAAGTGCGTCAAACCCTCCTTTATCCCCAAATTTATAGTCAAAAGACATTGGTGATGCACTTTTAATGTCCCATATACGACCATCAATTTTTACATCATATGACCCATCAATTTCATCTCCATTGAATTTGTACTTTACTCTTTTTTGCTCTTCATCAATTCTAACATCAGATGCTTTTAAGATGGCAATGGCTGCAGCTTCAATCATATCCCCAAAAAGATTTCTCATTTTTACATTGTATGGAAGAGGCTCTCGTTCCTTTCCCATTTTTTCCATTTGCAGTTGGCACAAGGGTCTGCCAATGCTCGACATTCTTATTTTAAATTTATTATCTCGTTTATCCGTAAACTGTCTTCTAAAAGCTGCTTTGCACGCCTCTCCAAATTCCTGAATGATAGTGCTAGAAACCTGTACAGAGGCCGTATTGGCCTCTGTAAGGAACATCTGAACTCTGTTTAATATAGAGTTAGACATTAGGATGCAAGGATGGTAGCAGGGTCGTCTTCAAGATCATTAATTACTTTTTCAGTAATTTTATCTGTCTCTTTCTTATCGTTTGCTTTGTGGTAGGCATCGGACACTCGTTTATTTTCATCGGTAATGAGGTCAGTAAACAAATCCATAGTTTCCAGATCCTTTTTCGTGAACTTAACTGTCTTGTTGTCAATTACAATTTTTGAAACATACCACACGGTGTCTCCACTTTTTCTGCGATTGGACGTTAAGTTAAGAAAATGATTCTGCATAAGATTGCCACGGCTTTTCAGGCTTTTTAGGGACTCACCAACAGGTTTGAAATTTGTTCCTGTTACTCGCCATAAAATAGGCACATCCTCTATGGACGTGGGTTGACCATCAGCCGTTGTACAGTCCATTGACAATAAGCCATACACCAAACGATAGCACTTGGTGTCACGCTGATTATCCAGTTCAGCTTTTGACAACTGATTCTTGTCTTTTCCGATAACCTTTCCGCATCGAACGCCACCTTTAGAATCAATGGGATCATCTTTCCACGATTTAAAGATAACTGATGTGCATGAATAGTTATTGTTTTCAGCGTCATATTGCATATACTGATAGGCGTTTATAAAGGGCCTGAAATTAACAGGCTTATCCTTTAAGCTGTATACTTTTTTTTCAGATTCAGGATCGTAGATTGTATAAACTCCTGGACGCAAAGCGTTTCCGTCATCATCCTCGGCTAATTTATTTATGGACAATCTTGGTAAAATGCCTGAACCCATTTGTGAGTCATCGTCCTGACCCGTCATTTTCATGATCTCTTCTTTACTGAGAGATTCAAAAGCTTGTAATTCATTCGTCATATCTAACCCTCCATAGGTTTTATTTAAATTATATAATACCGGATTTACAGTATTTGTCAAGCGTAAAGTTTCGTATCCAACCAATTAGAGCCTACCTTTAACTCAACATCCAGAGGAACATTGAAATTGATTCCGTACGTGTCTTTCATCTTGCTAATAACCCCTAAACACCCATTGTTCAGGCATTGTGCGACAATCTTCTCCTCTTCAGGAAAAACATCAGCAATAATGGAATCATGCACGGTGTTAATAAGTAGGCTCTTGGTTTTGTTCTGCTCTAGCAAATCATTAATTAAAATACACGCTAGAGGAACAATATCGGCAGTGGCAAATCCCTGAACCGGATAATTTTTTATCTTTGTCGAGAAACTTGAACCGCCCCATGGCATGCGTTCTGCTTTTGGAAAAGCGTACTCTCTACCTGTCGGTATCGTTACGACCTTGTGCCGTATGGCTTCATTCTGCAGCTCGTCATGCCAAACTCGTATATCAGGGTACTTTTTTAAGAACGCTGAATAGTATTTCTTTTCATTTTCCGTTCCGGACATGCCACCATACAAGGGCTTGAATGTATGGGCTTTTGCGTCCTGTCTGGAACATCCTATTGTATCTGCTGTAAACTGATGCACATCAACACCATTTGAAATATCTTTCATACCTTGTTTATCTTGTGCTAGAAATACAGCCGTTCTAAATTCCAATTGGGCAAAGTCAACTTCCATAATTTTACCATTCTCAAACCGGGAGACAATGACTTTTCGTATGGGAAACGTTCGTGCCCGTGGTTGATTTTGAAAGTTAGGATTCTGACTGGACAATCTTCCTGTTGATGTCACGCATTGCATAAAACTTGGATACAGAAAATCATTTTCTGTCTTGTGTTTTTTAATCCCCTCAACAAATGTTTTTAGGTAAGTGCCCAATGCCGTGTAGCGATTTATCTTTTCAACAAACAATCGCAGCTCCTCATTTCCTTTTCGGGCTATGATGGGCAGTGTAATTTTATCCGTCTTAAATCCACCATCAGCTATGTCACGAACAGCATAGGTCTTTGCGTTAAATCCTGCACGTTCTTGTGTTGAATGATAAATAAAACCCTGTCCTTCACAGTCCTCACATTTTGTTAAATTCTTGTAAGGAGTTCCATCCACTTTTATTTTTTGTACTTTTCCTTTTCCCCCACAAGAATCACATTGTTCCGCTTTTGTTTTATATAAAGGTTCCAAATATTTTGTATAAATCTGTGTCATTTGATGACGGCTATAACGAGGTCGCCTTTTTTGTCTTTTTGTTCTGGGATCAGTGCCTAAATTAAAAATATATGCCCATTCTTTTTTGTTCTTTACTCTCACTCCATAAATAAGCCATGATAATTGCTCATGACTGGATGGATTTATATTAGTATCCCCCATTTTTTCATAAATAGCCTCATCAATCTCCACTCGTAGCTTGTTAAACTCCTCTTCAAAACTCTTTTCAACCTGGTTTAACGCATCCATGTCAATGCGAATGCCGTTGTTTTCCATTTTTGCCAATACAACCAAAAATTCACACATCATTTTAACTGTTTTTAACAGTCCCTTGTTGTTTATTTTCTTGAATTGAAGCATTTGGGCATCAAAAAGAGAACGAGTTGCCTTTATATCAAACCTGCCGTACTCATCCAGCTCAAACATAGGAACATTCTCAAACGACACGTCATTTTCCAGATACTTTTCCATCAGATCTGATTTTTGCACCACTCCTCTCTTTTCACAGGAATGTTTCAGTCCTATGGGAGCTTTCAGTCCACGATTCATTATGTATTCACCAATCATGGTGTCATAAACCTTGCCGTCATACTTAAATCCTGATTCCCATAGCCATATCAAGTCAAATTTTATGTTATGACCAACAAGCAAGGTTGTTTTATCTAACATATTCTGTACTTTTTTTCTATTGGGCACACCCTTGAATTCCCGGTGCTTGAAGAAAAAATACTCATCATTCAATCCCATGCATATGAGAAAATTATCTGGATTCTTGGAAGACGGATCTTTTTTTCCGTCTTTCATTCTAAAACTTGTTTCTACATCAAATGCTGTTATCATACTCCGCACATCCCTTCATCACAAATATCATTAAACAAATCTAGTTGGTCATCTTTAGGATCAAGGTTAGCCTCATCTATTGGAACTCTATCTTTGTGTAGATATACTAAATCAGTATTTCTTTTTGTTCCACGTCTAACTTTTTTATCTAATTCTACTACATCATTCCATTCTTCCTTGTTTTTTCTAATTTCTCTCCATTCGCCATTACTGTGAAAAGGGCAAAAAGTACAAGCAGAACGAGGGGGTCTTGGATAATTATTTTTTTCCATCCATTTCAAACAGTCTTCTCTTCTAATTTGTGCCTCAACTAATGGATAAACATTTTTGATATATTTTAGTCTATTAACTCTAGTTCTAACAATTTCATCCAAAGATATACCCATTATCATCTCTACTTCAGTGTCTTTTTTTACCCTTTGTCTTTTTTTATATCCTAAAAGTTCTCTGACTTTTTTATTAATTGGAAGTATTTTGTAATCGGCAGTACACTGTCTCATTAATAAACCTTTCTTTTTAGTGTCTGCGTTCATAGTGTACAATGGTATTGACATAAATTTGTATTTACCATCGACTGCATCAATTACATCTTGTCTTAAATTACCTTTTGCTACTATGTGTAACGGATAAGATAACTTAGATTTAAGCCAATCCAAATGCTCGTATACTTTCTTTGGTTCACTTTGTGTATCTGCAAATATAGCACAATCTACCATAGGAATTTCCCCATGTTCTATCATCAAGGCTAATGTTGTGCTTTGTACACCTGCACCTAAGGATAAAACTCGTAATTTTTTAATTAGTTTAGATTCCTCAATTTTTTTATCAAAATATTTTACAGCTTTCGTGTTATCTTTAAATACTTTGGCTTCTTCAACTTGTAAAAGTTTATTTTTACCATTTTCTTTTATTACTATTGTTATCATACGTCATACCTCGATAGTTCTGGTGTCATAACACAAGGTATCTTCCCATGCCACCCTGTTATTTTGTTCTTGCTGATGGCAAGTGTCCTTATGTTCTCGTCCGTATCCAACATATTCCTGAATCCAATGCCGATAATTAGATCAGCCTCCGCAGCTTTACCCGTCTTGCTGTTCTCCATCATGTCAAATGTAATGTCACTTTTTCCTGATGCATCAGCGGATGCCTGGGAGATGGCAAAGATGCAACACTTTCTTCTCTTGGCAATTTCTCGTGTTCCTGTATAAATTGCCCGTAATCTTTCATCCGGTCTTGTAAACGTGCCTGGTATATGTACCTTGTCAAGCTGATCTATGATGACAATGTCGGGCTTTTCCTTTGCCACGAAAGAGTCAACTTTTTCCAAACTCCAATCCACAGTATCCAAAATTTTTATGTTTTCACTTATCTCCGCCCATTTTTCCTTTGCGGTGTCAGTGTTTTCCTGTATTTGATCAAATGTCATGCCTGTATGGGCGTTAATTAGTCGCATTTGAATCCTAATTGCAGGCTCCTCATTGATCAAGGCACATACCTTGGCACCTTGAGGGGCAAATCCGTCAATTCCTGAGACTAAATTGATCCAAAAAGCTGTTTTACCACTTTCCGGACGTGCGAATATGACAACAAGATTGCCTTCCCCTATCCCGTTCACCTTTTCTCTCAAGGATGACAAGTTAAACTTAAATTTTGTATTGTCTTTTAATGAATCAATAAGGACATCAATATTATTTGGCGTGTATTCATATTCTTCCTTGTCCGTTTCATTGGAAGAATCAATAAGCGATTGGATGGAGGACAATGGTTGTTCCCTTCCATTAAATATTTCAGTAGCCGCAACGGCAATTCTTTGAGCCAAGTTTCTTTTATGCATTGATTTTAAAATGTTGTTGGCTATTTTTTTATCAGGAATTTCCTTGTCCTTTATTTCCTCTATCAAACTATTGAAATTCTCTTTAGCTGCCCTTGTGGATGCAGGGTTGTACACTTCCAGATGTAGGGATGCTATCTGATCCAATGTTAAATCCTTTTCCGAATCATCATGTGCCCGTGTAATTGTTTCATAAAGATTTCCCGTGCCGTTGGTAAACATTTCCTTATTCACTCGACCTTTATTTTCCTCATAAAAATCTTTTCTTAACAGTAAATTAATCAGTTCTTTTTCAATATTCATGTCGCCCTTAATTGTTTTAATATTTCTTTCATTCGTTTTGTCTTATATAAATCTTTCCAATGTTTAATATAGTATTTTGCAGCTTTCTTGTCAAGTATGCATGGTGCAGTATCAAGAGGCCAAGTTTTTAAATACGCCAGATACCCACGACACATTTGAAAAGAAGGTTCTGTTCTTTTTACTTTTAATTTTTTATACTCCCCCGTGTGGCTGTATACACAATGATAGTACTTTTTTTTCTCCATAACAAACCAAGGATATGTACCACAGTCAATCAATTTCCACATTAGCTATCAAACTCCTCATCCAACAGGTATTTTTCATCATGGAATTCTTCAGGAGTTGATGGTTGCTTTTTCATATCCCTGCTTTTCACAGTGCCTAAAGTTTGTATGTAACAGTTAGGCCCGCTTTTCCATAAGCTGCTGTTCAGGCAACTTTTGCAGATTCTATTGCCATTCCACGTGCTAATAAACTCCGCGGCACACGTCATGCACTTTCTTTTCTTTTTCTCTGATTGAAATTTAAGTTTCATAAATCTCTCCGGTTTGTAGTAATGCGGAATTTCATTTTTTTCTTTTAGCATTTTTATTTTCCCTTACTGACTCCAACCAAACATGTTCAAAGTTGCCTAACCCTGCCTTTATATTTGCCTTTGTCTTTGCCTTTCCTTTTAAATAGTTATACAGGAAACCTGCCATCAAGTCAAGGAACTGCCTGGTAAACATTTTTTTACTCATCACATTTCTCCTTGTCATCTACCTTACTACAATAAAACTCTTTAGCTTTATTTTGTTTTTCTAATATTTTCTTTTTCTTTTCCGGGTTGGGGTCATCATCTAAAATAATATCAATAGTTTTAGCCGTCTCCTTTGCAACCATAAAGGTACAACCCATGCAAGTGTTAAGGAGTATCAGTATCAGCAACAGAATGACAAAAAACTTATACATCTTTTATTTGCTTCCAATTATTCATTATGGTTTTAGTCGTATCCTTTTTAATTCTTTCGGCTTTTTTTTCCAGTTCACCTGTTTTCCACAGATTAAGTAAATCAGCGTCATCTTTTGCCTTAACGAGATACGTGCAGGACACTTCGTGGTCTAATACTACTTTATATTTTCTCATAATACCCCCTGTTGTGGCAACGAATGCAAAAATAAATGGGATCACCCCTTCCATCATAATGAGGAATCAAATTAGCCTCCAAGTATTCTCTCCCGCATTTTTTACAACTGCGTTTGTCAAATGTTTTAAACAACGGCAAATTTCCCCACAACGGAGGGGGTTTGTACTTTATTTTTTTTACATTTATCATCATTTCTTTCTACTTTTTCTAACTCTCAATCCCAAACGTATGCGTCTGCGATTGCGTCTTTTCTTTGAGCCGACCTTACGCCTTCCCTTATGTTGTTTTCTTTTTAATGCAGCTTTGCTCATTCACCACCTAATTTAAAATATATATCTTCAACTTGTTTATAATCTTTATCTGATACAACTTCTTGAGGATAGCAAGCCAATTCCTGTAATAAATCATCAAATAAATCTAATGTATCTTCATCTAACTTTTTCTTTTCTTTTAATTTTATATAGGTCATTTCTTTTTCCTTTCCTTATATTTGTCAGTGCAATTTGTCTTACCATATCTTGAACCTCTTTGTCAAATGAAAGAAGTTCAAGCAGGTATTTTTTTATCCATCGTTTAATCATCTTGCATTGCCTTTATTATACTCATTCCAATCACGTATGTCAACTGGGGAACTACTGCGTTTCCGAGGGCTTTAATTCTGTGTATCCTGTCGGGAACCCCATGAGCCACTCTACCCACGTTGGGTTCAACTGTCCAGTTTCCCGATATGTCGCCCCAGTCGAGTGCTGAACCGCATCCGGCAGGGAATTCGTTTCGGGATTCCTCTCCGCTTTCTTCATCACTTCGGGAAGACGAGGCAGAAGATAGTCCCGTGCCGCAGGTGTCGGCCACATTTTTTGATTCCGCAACTTCACTTCCGCAGGCAACATTATCTGATGCCCCTTCTCCTTGATGTCCCTTGCGTATCTCCCGTTGTCGTTCACGTCCTGTTTCCACATCCCTGCTGATGGAGTCGGCCACATTTTCTGTTCCGCCAGACCCACTGCGTGAGGAAGCTGCAACTGTTTCTTGTTCCTTACTCGTGTTTCCGCATTCTTCGGGTGATGCTTGTGATCCTGATGCTGTGGAGTTGGCCAAAAAGCTACTTTCTCTTCCAGTTTCCCACTGTATTTCCCTCTCTTTCGAATGGTCTCCACGTCCTCCACCATTGCTGATGATGCCCGTGGTGTCGGCCACAGCCTCGGCTCCCTCACCTGATCCTCCAAGCGAACCTGAATGGGTTGACCACTGGGTCTTTTCATATGCCCCTCGTCCAACGCTTTCTGTATTCCCGGAAGGTTGCTGCCACCACTCGCTGCGTCCGGAGTTCGCCATAAATGAACCTCCTGACACAATGGGGGTTTCTGTCCGCCTGACTTGTTTTTCTTTCTCTTCGCCTGAATGTTGTGGGAATCGAAGGTTGTCGGTGTCGACCATAGCGATGATGAAGACTCGGTAACGCCTGTGTGGGGCGTTGACGCTGCAAGCTGGTAATACAACAGGTTGTACTTTGTAACCTTCGCCTTCCAAGTCAGAGACACATTGTCCGAGTGCCATCTGAACGTTAATAATCCCTGGCACGTTTTCTCCAATAACGATGGATGGTCTTGCCTCTTTAATAATTCTAAACATTTCGGGCCAGAGATGTCTTTCATCTTCTTTGCCTTTTCTTTTTCCGGCAACTGAAAAAGGTTGGCAAGGAAATCCTCCGACAAGAACGTCTGTTTCGATTTCTTTTCCATTAATATCCCTCACATCTGGTATGATTGGCACGTTGGGCCAATGCTTTTTTAATATCTTTTGGCAAAACGGATCTATTTCTGAAAACAGGGTTGTCTTGTAATACCCCGTAGCTTCCAGTCCCAGATCTATTCCACCGATTCCTGAAAATAGTGATGTAACTTTTAACATACATTACCTATACCTATCTTCATAGGAGGAACTATGAAACTCTTGTATAGCGTTATTGAGTATTTCCTCACCTTTATGCAACCCCTCCAAATACGCTTCATAATATTCAAAATCAGATACGACAAAAGTATCTTTCCACTTAAAAAAACTTTCATTTATTGCTTTTTCTAACCTTGACTTTACGTCAATGCGAGTAGCATTCTTGTCAACATTTACTGTTATTTTAAATTCCATTAAACATTTCCTTTATTTTGTTTTCGTCATAATACTTAAGATCATCCTCAAGTATCTTAACTTCAGTATCTATATAATACGATAATTTATTGGCTATGTCAAATGACTTGGTCGTTGCGTCCC
>Ga0208920_1000293_pt1 | contig 13364 bp, 23 predicted proteins | sample 19_taG_FD_184094 | JGI IMG/M metagenome (GOLD analysis project Ga0208920, IMG submission 184094) | Marine viral communities from the Subarctic Pacific Ocean - 19_ETSP_OMZ_AT15317 metaG (SPAdes) (version 2) | ecosystem: Environmental > Aquatic > Marine > Oceanic | place: Pacific Ocean | collected...
CAATTAATACCAAATCTCATTCTTAATACTCTTTCTTCTCTAGGTGATAATCTCATTAAACTTTGAGTAATTGCTTTTTGTAATTCTGGTGATGTAAAACGACTTTTTGGTTCTTCATAAATTAATTCATTACTATCAATACTATCAATATTAATTGTCTTTTTATTGAGAGCATCATTTTTAATATATTTTGGTGTTTTATACTTTCTAAAAACAAAATACCCATTTGTGTTCCAAAGAGGTATATATTGCAATCTTGAATTATTATCAGGATATGATTTTCTCTTAAAAACTCGGTCAAAAGTTTTTCTTTTAATTTTATATTTTACTTTTAAGGTTTTCATTATGCTGATTTATATTGATTGTATTGTGTTCTCCAATAGGAATAAATATCTTTTCCCTTGGAATTATCTTCGTGTAATTCTTTTATTTGTTTTTGTGTGAAATCTTTAGCAAACCAAGTATAGTTTTTATTGAAATCTTTTAATAACATAAATTCACATTTCTGTCCATAATTTTCATAATAATCTTCTTCTTCTGGAATTAAGCCTGGAGATCCTTGATAACTGTCTGGATAGACATCTTTATATGTTTTGAAATAATCAGAATCATCAACTACATAAACTTCTGAATGTGAAAATTGAGATTGGTCATAATTTATTTTAATTTTTTCAATATTATTAATATAAACATCATCTGCATTTTTCAATAAAGATGGAATTGCTTTTTGCATTTCTGATAATTGAGAATATGGAACATTTCTGTAAATAGTCCAAGTATTTGAAAATTGACCTTGGTCCTCTGTATCCCAATAGTGTCTTGAATATACGATATGAAAACTCATAATTTATGCTGCTTCTTTTTGTTCTAATTTTCTGATTAAACTGTCAAAATCAATATTGAATTTTCTGTAATCAGGTATATAAGATAACATCTCTAAAAATGAGATTTTTTCATCTGTAGTTTTCAGATTTTGATATTCTTTGTAAATCTTCAATAATTTCATAATATAATACCATTATGACACGATTTTACGCAAATTACAAGCATTATTCCAATAAAAAAACTGTTGTTTTTCAATGATTTAAAAATAAAATGGAAAAATGGGGGTTTTTGGGGGTTTTGTAAGTAGTTGATTTATAGAGATAAATCAGGCGTGAAAATATTAGATATAATGTTCTTCTTTTGTTCTTTTACCCGATTCGCAATTAATTCGGTTTTCTTCTCATATAGTTTTTTTCTGGATGATAAGTTTTGAACTTAAAGAGATTTAAAAATTTTGAAAATATGCTTTTTGCGAAAGCCATGTCCCACGCCTGTTAAATTGTGAAGTTTGAGATATCAAATCAAATTTCAGATTAAAAGTACGCCATTCTAAATGTGTACCTATCCATATTTAGACAAATTTAATTCCTGACATAATTTCACAAATTTTTCCGCGTCCAATACGACCAAAGTCTTTGAATTATTCCTCTTCATCACTACAATGGGTTCATAATTTTTAGAATTTTCACTTGCTTGCTTGTATGCTTCCCATACATTTAACTTTTCTACATTTTTACACTCAATACTATACGGGAATTTCTCTCTTGCCGCTCTTGCCATGATGAGGTCTTCCCCACCTGCACCCATTGAGCGACTTTCTATATCTTCAGGATGTATCTGTAGTTGTTCTATTAAAAGGTCTCTAAACTGTTGTTGTAGTTTGCGACCTTTAGCCTTCGCTGATTGTGGTTTCATTATTCATTCCAATCCTCATCATATTCAATATTTTCTTCTTCTATATGTTCGTGTTCTTCTCCACAAAATGGACAATATTGCTCAATATATTCATCAGGTAAATCGTGCTTAACTATATAAGTTGCAGCACAGTTATCGCAAACTGTTTTTAAATTGGGGTTACTCACAACTATAGTTTGAACCCCTTGAAACTATCTTTTTTGACATCTTGTTTTATACCTCCTACCACATAACTTTCTATTTCTGTTTCTTGTGGTGCATTTTGTAATGAACGACTATTTAACCAATGGCTCGTCCATGGTAATGGATTGTTTGTTGAAGGTTGGTCGTATTGTGGTTTCAATCCAATCGCTCTCATTCTCTTATTACTCATAAACTCAATATAATCACTTAATAATTTATCATTCAAACCAATCATTGAACCATCCTTGAACAAATATTTTGCCCAATCTTTTTCTTGTTGGACAGCAACATTGTACATATCATAAACTTCCTGTTCAGAATCTTTTATGACTTGTACCATCTCCTTGTCATTTTCCTTCAATCTGTAGTTATTTATAATGTTCTGCGACATCGCCAAGTGTAAATTTTCATCCCTTGCGATTAAGGAAACAATCTTTGCACTTCCTTCCATCAGTTTCAGTTCACCAAATGCAAATGTACAGGCAAATGAAACATAGAAACGAATGCCTTCCAGTATATTGATGTTCACCAAAGTCAAATACAAAAGTTTCTTCAATTCTTTTCTATCACCCTCTTGTAATAATGTATACCTGTTAGCATAATCTATGAACTTGTCATATGATTCCGTCACCGTTTTTGCTCGTTCCATTATTTCTTTTGTTGTAATGATTGTATCTAACACTTCTGTTGGATTAGGATAAACATTTTTCATTATGTAAGTATAAGAGCGACTATGTATTGTTTCATTAGCATCCCACATAACTATCAAGCACTCCAGTTCAGGCAAACTGCAATAAGGTAAAAGTGCCAGACACGGTCCACGACCTTGAACACTATCTAACAATGTCTGATATTTCAGATTTGATGTGAATATGTGCTCGTGTTCTGGACTTAATGTCAGAAAATCATTCCTATCCTTCTGTAGAGAAACTTCTTCTGGACGCCAAAAGAAACCCAATTGTTGTTGAGTTAACTTCTCAAAAATTGGATATTTTTGTTGGTCATATCGTTGTGTGTTTGGTTCATCACCAAAAAACATTGGTTGCTTTAACCAATTTACTTTCTTTATATTAAATACTTTAGTCATTTTATTTCCTTATATTTGTCATCTGTTTCCTTATAATAGTATAACATATTGCAATACTCACATCTAACAGGATTCTTTCCATTAAATGTATAATAAACAATTGGATGCTTTTCACTATAATGCAATTCTGGATCACCTTCACAATAAAAAGTCTTTACATTTTTAACAGAAACTTTACTTTTCTTTTGATATTCTTCTTCTGTTAATCTATGCCAACCAATACACTTGCCTGTTGGTGACCTACCGCAACTACAATCACGCTTTTTATGATACAATTTATTCTCCTTTTTTAATCTTTCATCTCTTTGTCAAATTTTCTGGCATAACTTCTACACAATAAAATTCTATATTTTCTTCTTTAAGTGCTCTTGCAGTTTTACAATCATATCCAGTAACTGCTGACACTCCTATATCCGTAGTATTTTTTTCGCCATTAAGGGTTAATGATCCATCTAATGCTGATTTGAATATTGTTATGGATTTAAAAGTTATGGGGTCAGCACAACTTGTTAAAAGTATGCTAAATAATACAAGCTTCGCAATCTTCCTCATCATTTAATACCTCACTTGAAACTGATAATTGCTGTTCTGTTTCTTTCACTTGAGCATTACCATTTGTTTTATGCTCTTCTTCAACTCCATCATGCCACCCAATTGGATGGACTGGTTCTTCCACATCTTGTTTAGCGTCATATGTATTCTGGTAGTAAGATGTTTTCCAACCCAATTTATAGGTTGTCAGTAAATCATTTGCCATAATAGATAATGGAACTTCACCGTCTGTATAGTTTTCAGGATTATAACTCCAATTGCCACTTATTGCTTGGTCAAAATACTTTTGCATAATGGATATAAGATTAATATAACCTTCATTACTTTTCATATCCCAAAGTAATGTATAGAAATTTTTAAGTCTATTATAATCAGGTACTATTTGTTTAAGAGGTCCTTTTTTCGACTTTTTAATTGAAAGATAATCCCGAGGTGGTTCAACACCGTTTGTAGCATTGGAAACAATAGAACTACTTTCGGACGGCATCTGTGCCGACAGCGTGCTGTGTCGGAGACCGTTCTTTTTGATATTCTTCCGTAAATTATTCCAATCATAAGATAGTTTCCTTTTAATTATTTCATCTAAATCTTTCTTATATGTATCTATTGGGAGTATTCCATCAGCATATTTTGTTTTATCAAAGTATTCACATGGACCTTTTTCTTGTGCTAATGTATTACTTGCTTTCAACAGATAATACTGGAATGCTTCTGTTATTTCATCAACAACCTTTAATGCTTGTTTATCACTATATTTAACTTTATGTTTTGCTAAATAATGTGCAAGACCTATGTAACCTATGCCCAAACTTCTTCTTGCTTGAGTAGATACTTTTGCTGCTTCAACAGGATATTCTTGATAATCTATGATTTCATCTAATGCTCTTACTGATAAATCACATAGTTCCTCTAAATCGTCCTTGTCCTTAATCAATCCTAAATTGACGGCGGAGAGAATACATAGAGCAATCTCTCCGTTTTTATCGTCAATGTGCTGTATTGGTTTTGTTGGTAATGTAATTTCCTGACATAAGTTAGACATATAGACCTTGTCTTTGAAAGAACTATGGGTATTGCAATGGTCAATATTCATAATATAAATTCTGCCTGTCTCCGCTCTTTCTTTTAACAAGTCCATAAACAAGTCTTGCATTTTAACTTTCTTCTTTGGAATTTTTCTATCATTTTCATACTTGATATATAAATCATCAAATTCAGGGAGACCAAATGCCTCATACAGCCCTGGTACATTGTTAGGAGAGAACAATGTAATTTCTTCATCTTTTATAAATCGTTCATAAAAGATTTTGGATAGTTGAATAGAGTAATCTAATTTTCTTACCCTATTATCTTCTGTGCCTTTGTTGTTTTTTAAAACTAATATATCTTCTATTTCTTGGTGCCAAATAGGAAAATGAACTGTTGCTGAACCTCCCCTTACTCCATTCTGTGTGCAACATCTAACAGTTGCTTCAAACTTTTTAAGAAAAGGAATGACACCAGTATGTTGAACTTCACCTCCACGAATACGACTATTGATACCACGAATACGACCAGCATTTATACCAATGCCTGCTCTTTGAGCAACATAGCGTCCGATTGCCATATCAGAAGAAAAAATGGAAGGAAGGGTGTCATCACTATCAACAAGAACACAAGAAGCGAACTGGCGAATAGGAGTACGAACACCTGCCATAACAGGAGTAGGAATATTAATTCTAAATAAACTAATGGCATTATAATATTTTTTAACATAAGTTAACCTTGTTTCTTTAGAATAATCTGCAAAGATAGTAGCAGCAATCATCATATACATAAACTGTGGTGTTTCAAAAATCTCACCTGTGCTTCTATCTTGTACCAAATACTTATCTAACACTTGTCTTAAACCTGCATAGGTAAAATTATAATCTCTTTCGTGGTCAATCCACATACCCATTCTATCAATTTCTGATTCGTCATACTTATCTAAAATAGATTCATCATAAACTTTCTTTTTAATGCAGTTCTTAATGTGTTGGATAAATGTTGGGTGTTCCCAAAGTCTGTGAAATAACTTTTTACGGAGGGAAAATAAGAGAAGTCTGGCAGCAACAAACTGATAGTTAGGATTTTCTAAAGTTATCAGGTCATTAGCAGACTTAATCAGTATTTGTTGTATATCTTCTGTAGTAATGCCATCAAAGAATTGCAAACCACTATTCATTTCAACATACGAAGCACTAACGCCTGTAATGTTTTCAGTTGCATAACCAACCATTGAATGAATTTTATCTATGTTTAATGCTTCTTTGCCTCGTCCATTTCGTTTTCGTACAAATAAATTATCTTGTGAGACCATAGAAGTTAAACCCTTTTCCAATTGTTGATGTGTTGAAGTGCTGTCAATCCGCAATATGTATTACTATGTATAAGAGTCTGTATCTCGGTGGGAGTTTTTCCTGCAATTACCATATCGTTAATATCTTTATATTTCAACGACTCAGGAAACACGACCAAATTAAATTTTTTATCAACAGCACTTATCATCCTGTTCACTATTTGTTCGTTGCGAGGTTCGTTGTCAAAAATCATTGTACATTGTTCGTGTTGTATATTTACAACAGCATCTGCACCTGCAAAGGCAATTGCATTATCTAAAAATAAACTGTCAATAGGTCCTTCAGTTATCATTACAGGTTTGTTCAAATTAATTCTATCAAGACCATATATTTTCTCTTTTGTTTCATCAAACTTAATTGTAATATACTTTGGTCGTTCTTTACCAAAGGCACGGCCTTGATATGCGAAAAACTTTCCTGCTCTATCAAAGAAGGGTATAACAACTCTTGGATGGTCGTATTTTAAATCAGAAAACTTATTGGGAATTATATCATTCGTCCATCTATAAAAATTATGACAAAAATATAATTTATCCCAATGTACTTTTGGTATCAATCTATCATACACAAACTTTTTTGCTGGATGTGTTATAACTAATTCACTAAACCTTTTTAGTTGACTTAATGTTTTATCGTAATGAGTGGTCGATGCTAGGGTTCTCGTTGGAGTAAAATCAAATTCAGGCTCATCTTTTGTCCTACCACTTTTATACTTTTCCAACACATATTCTTTATGCATATTGGGATCAAGAAACTTGATAAGATTGCCCAATGATTGTCCAATGCCACAGTTATGGCATTTATAAAACAAATCATTTTTCTTTTGATAAACAAATCCTCTTGCCTTTGTAGATGACTTTTGAGAATCACCACAATGCGGACACCTAAAGTTCCAAAGGTAATCTGATTTTTGTTTGAATTTTGGGAGTCTATTGGATAAAAGATTAATAAATTTTGTATCAATATATGATGACATAGTTTAGATTATAACAAAAAACAATGGAAAAGTCAAGCAATTATTACTTAAATAAATCTAATATACTATCTCGGGCATCGGTAAAAATTAAACCAACTACAATCGCACCTCCAATAATTATCCATCTCCATTTTTCCAATATACCAACTCGGTTGGACAATTCACCCCTAATAGCTCGCATTTCCATAAGTAATCTTTTTTCAGATGATATTGTATGCTCTCTTAATTCTCTGGAGTTAGTTGTAATCCTGGAATGTAATTCTTTTAAATCTTCATCCCATTCTTTTCTTCTGGATTCAAGTAAAACAAAAATATCATCATCTACTTGTTCTGCTCTTGCAATTTTACTTTCGTGGACTGCCAACATAGATTTAATATTGACTGCCAATTCTGTCAGTTTTTCAATAGCAGTATCCAATCGAACATGGATGGCCTCCGATTGAGTAATATCTTTCTTTAAAAGTTTGATTTCAGCAGTTAATTTGTCTATCTCTGGCATACTTATATTTATTCTTCTTTTGGTTCATAATACTCCTTATAAGATAATATAATTTGCCTTTGTTCTGCTAATTTATTTCGTATGTCAGCAAAGTTTAATGCCAACTTTTCATAACCAGTATCGGTCAATGCGAATAAAGCATAGTCACCGTTTTTATCATTCTTTATTTTTTCAAACACTTCAGCAGCGTTTTCTTTCGTAATAATAATCCAATCAACATCTTGTAAGCTTAATGGAGAAGGATCCTCTATTGCTAAAGGTTCTCTTTTCTTTTCAATTTTATAACTAGTAATTTCTTTTACAGCACCAGCACAACTACTCAGCAGTAGTATCGCTAGGCCAAAAACTAGGACATTCCCTATTTGGCGAACCATTTAATTCCTCCTCCGTTAGTGGACTACCAGATGCTATCTCCATACATCTAACAGCACTATCACTTGCTTTGTTTATTATTTTCTCAACAAGACCTGGTTTCTTTTCTGCTAAATTACCAATGTCGTGTTTCCCAAGTCTATCTGATAAATTATCCTTATCTGCTTGCAACCTTTTATTTGATTCTTCAATGACTTCTAATGTGACTCTAATCGCTCTTAAATCTGCTGTCTGTTGTTCAATAACTTTGTTGTTATCTTCAACAGCAGTTTCTAGTTTGATTTGATTGACTTTAAGAATAGCATTATCCTTTTGCAGTTTCTTCACATATAAATATCCACCACCTGCACCTACCATCATTATTAGCATTAAAATTATTTTAATCTTCAACATTTTAATCTTCAACATTAGCGTTTTCTTCTATTAATTGTTCCTTGCATAATTTATAATATTCTCCCATAGAATGATCCGCAAATGCATCCCAAGTTTTATCTCTCATCAATGTTCTATATGTACCTCTGAACCATTGTAATAACATATACATACGACTAAAACCGTGTCTAACTTGACCATCAACATCAAAATACTTTAATTCATCGCTCTTATGAGTATACCCAAACCATTCAGGTGGTACTCTAGTAACTATATCATTGTTATTTCGTAAACGATAACAAGTAAAATTCATATTCTCAATTAATTGTTTATTCCCAACTCGTGGTGAACCAAATGTATAACAAGCGGAATGCATATCTGCTATTCTATCTGCATACAAAGTTGCTAAAGCAGCACCAAGACTATGACCTGTAACCAATAATTGTTTCCCTTTGGCGTGATAATTATAATGACTTATTAAATCTTTCCATATATCTTCTAGGGCATTCCTAAAACCTGTATGAATTTTACCATAAATTCCCATACCTGCTTTATTAGGTACATATTCTTTTTTTGATTTGTGAATTTCAATATCTGCTTTGATATCTTCCCAAGATGTAGGTTCAGTTCCTCTAAAAACTACAATGTAATTTTTAGGGCAATGAAGGACAAAACATTGAGTTCCTCCTTTGTCAAAAAACTCAATGTTGTCCCAATGTTTTTTAAAGTGTTTATTAAATTCCTTTTCACCTGCATAAGAATAATAACTTAATCTAGCCATAAATGTAGCAGTTTTCCAAGAAAACTCATTGTTCAATTCACGAGTCATAATTTTCTAACCTTTTTTAAATAAAGTCACTACACCCCATATTAAACCTGCAATCGCAGCAACTTTAACTAGTGGTCCTGCAAACAGTATCAATAGACTTAATGCAATTAAAGCACCACCATCTAGTGATGTTCTTTCTTTTGCTCTATCTTTTACCCATTCGATACTTTCCATTTCTTTCCTCCTATTTTTTCTTTTTCTTTTTCGCTTTCATCCATTTTTCTCTCACTTTTACAAGTTCATCTTTTCTTTTCAACCGCATGGATGCAGTTGGTTTTAAGAAACTCATAGATGGAACTGTTAATCCCATATCATATTCTTTTATAAATGCTTCGTAACTTTTAGTCATTTCTATTTTTTGCTAATTCTTTTAGTTGATTTTTTCTTGTAGTGAGTTCATCTTCCGTTTCAACTGGATCAGGAAGTATTCTATCAAGTGTTTCTTTGATTGAGAATCTTCTCATCAATCTCTTTTGTAATTCTTTTCTTTTCTTAACTAATACTGTGGAACTATCATCACCAGTTCCTGCAACAGCAGTACCAGTAGCATTTGCAGGTGATTCTTCTTTTAATTTTTTAATTTCTGCATCCGTGTAACCAAACTTATCTCTTAAAACTTTTTCTGCTTCTGCTGAAGTTGGTCCACTCAATAAATCTTTACTAGGGTTTTTAACTGTATCTATTGCAATCTTTTCTTGTTCCTTATCATAATGACTTTGACTTTTTATTCCTTCTTTAACTTCTTCTTTAACTAAATCTTTGGGATCAACTGCAATTGCAAGACTACCTTTTAAAATTCCAGTTACTAAATGATTATAAGGACCTTTACCTGTTGCAATACGAGCAATAGTACCTATCTTATCTTTATATCTTGGATTATCTCCAACATATTTTACTTTATCACCTGCTTTAAAATCTTCACTTGCAAACTCTTTATCACCTTGTCTGCGTTTTTTCTTTGACCATTTTTTAATTGTTTTTAAATGTGTTGTTCTGGCATTGTCTGATGATGTATAACCTCTTTTACCTGCAGGTCTTTTTCTACTTGATGGTCCATATTCATGGTCTTTTGGAACATCTATTTCTCTTATCTGTTTAAATGTTTTTGTCATATATTACATCCTCTGTAGTCATATATAAATTCTTGTATTTAAAAACATCATATCCCATTATAGAATCCAATTGAAGTTCATTTGACAGTTCAATCGTATCATCTTTTTTAATCAGTACATCTCCTTCAAGGTCATAGATATCATTTCTCAATTTATATGATCCTTCAACTAATGGTTCTCCATATTGTTCGTTCATTTCAAATTCAAATCCATTTTCTTTTAAGTATTTGTACAATTCTTTTTCAACATCAGGACCAAGTTCATATTCTTCTTTCAAAAAAGCAATAGCAGCAGCCGCATATGTTCCAAAACGACCACCCAAACCAACTTTCTGCAGCATTCTTTTAAGATTAAATACAAATCTAATCAACAAAGTATATGCTTTTCGTTGAGTTTGATTGACAATTTGCCTAGACTTAATTAAAACTTTACCCTTTTCATCAATGATACCAAGTTCATATGCCTTGGTTTTCTTCCATGGGGTAACCAATAGTTTTAAAACTCTATAGGCAACCAATGCGTCTATTACTCTACCCATTAAATCTCTCTTAACTCCTTTAATACTTTTACATCGGTGGCAATATCTTTCATATCATTTTCAGGCATATAGTTTAAATATACCAAAAATGTTTTTAGTGTTGACCAATGTTTCTTTTCTATCTTAAAAAACAATAATGTAGTTGAAGCATCCACTCCAAATACATTGGCTAACACTATGATATGATTTAAAATCAATCTGACCTTTAATATATCAGATGTATCATACTTTCTAAATAACCTTTTCAGGTATTTAAATCGTTTCATATCATCCAAAAACTCTTTTCTATCAACACACGATGGATTATCATAGTGCTTCATAGCAAACATCATAATATTATCCGGTGTCAATTTGTGAAAATCACTCATAATATAACCACCAATCTAAAATTGTATTATACCAAACTTGCAAAAACCTTATAAGTATTGTTCGCTTGTTTTTCCCAATTAAATTCGAGTTTTAAACCACCCTCCTTTTTATGGGAGATTCCGTCGCCATCTTCAATGTCGCCTTCTCCTGCATTTGTATTGTCTGTAGTTTTTCCATACCGTCCACCAAATTGAGTAACTTCTGCAACAGCCGAACCTTTATCTCCATCAATGGATGGTACTTGAAAGTCTAATCCAACAGTACCTAATCTTAATCGTAGTTGTCCTATTGCCGCTTCAGGTTGTAAGTATTCCTTATCTGCAAGGGACCCAACATAACCATTAAGTTGTTGTAATGATTTTGGATCTTGGACATTAAACAAACCTTTATTGTCATCTTCAGCAGGATCAAGAGTTTGAACACTATGTTCATTATATTGAATAAAACTTTTCATTATTCATCCTCCTTCTTCTTTTTCTTTTTAGGTGCTTCTTCTTTGGCAACATCTTCTTCTTCTGCAGGATTAACTTCTAGTATTTCCTGTATCAGTTCAGATTTTTTGTCCTCTGTTTTTTCAACATAAGGCACCCCACCAGCACCATATCTAATTTTATCAGCCATTCATATCTCCTTTATGATGTTGCGATATTCAACGCTTCTTGCTTGGCAGCAGGCATCCCTTTTTCTTTATCCGCTTTACTGGATCCAGAATTAGTTTTGCCTGTTGCTGCAGTTTCAGCAGGCTGTTCTTCTTGTAAAAACAAGTTGACCTGTTGAAGTGCTCCTGCCAAAGCATTTCTGTTATTTCTTAAAGTTACGAGTTCTTTTTCACTATCTTCAATTCGCTTTGAAACAGTATTGAAATCTTCCGCAAGTTGTGTTTTGCGTTTATTTAATTGTTCTATTGATATAGTCATTTTATTTCCTTTCAATTAACTATTATAATTATGCTATTGTTGGTCCTGCACCAGGTGTTCCTGGTCCCCAAGCACCAATTACTGCCCATCCTGTAGCAATCCACATTAGAATTGCAGTATCGCCAGCGTCAGCAAATGCAAGCGTAGTTCCATTAGCCATAGTTGCTGGTGTCAAAGTAGCAGTACCGCCATCTGTGATGAAAACGATAATTTTAATTTGCCCAACAGCACCATCTGCTAAAGTTAGTGCAATTGCACCACTTGAAGCGACAGTAGTAACAGGTGTAGTAATGTTCACAGCACCAGCAGCAGTTAATGCTTGTGGTGTTGAATCAAATGCTAACCATGTTGGGAAGTTATTGAAAAGAGAAGCAACGCTTATCTTTTTATTGACAGGTGTGCCAGACGGATCGTCTACCACGTGTAATAAATCTTCAGCAGCAATACCAGTACCTAAATCGGTAAGTGCTGTAATTTTCTTATCAGCCATTTTTAGTCTCCATTTATTTTAACCCCTATGTATTCGGGGAATGTTACTCCATGCATATACATGGATCAAATGTAGAGGGAGATTATCCCCCTCTACGAATTATTTATAATCTTATTTATACTCTACCTTATGCAGTTGCAGTAATTGTTCCAGTAGCTGTTGCTTGAGCAGAACTAATAGCTACACTAGCATCAGAAGCCGTACCAGTTGCATCTTTTACACTTGTTGCACCTGCTTTTACTAAACTTTGTGCGCTAATTGAAAATACATCAAGAGCAGCAACAGGTGAACCACCTGCGATTGCAAGTGAGAATATTAATTCATTTGTTCCTGTTCCACTAGCATATCTCAATGTATGCGAGGCTGCTGAACCACCATCTGGTGTTCTCGTTAAGGTCATTTTCAATCCTGAACCTGCTTCTACAACATCAACTGCTTCGTTCCAACGAACTCTCGCTTGGAAAGTTCCGCCGGCACTTGCGTCCCAAGCTGTAGTAACAAATTCTACTCCTGTAATATCAGCAGCACCAATAGAAGTTGATAAACCTCCAATCGCCACCAACACTTCTGGATCAGCAGAGGCATTATCGTTGCCTTGGTCAGCATTATTTGGTTCTCTTACCCAACCTTTAGTTGTAGCATAAACTTGTTTCTTTTCGGCAGTAGTCAAATGTTTAGGTTTTGACTCGTCTGCGTCCGTTGCTCCCCATAATCCCATTTTATTTCTCCTTTTTAAAAAGTTTATTATGTTTGTTATATAACATACTACTATTTATCAAAAACCTAATCTCTTAAGCGAGGAAATAGTAGATGAAGTACTAGTATGTAGTATACCTATACCCCCTTTGTTTGACCATTCCCTAATATTTTTAGGGTAATCATCAATTAAAACTGCAGGTTCTCTTGCCCACAGCCATCCTTTCATAGCAAAACCCCTCTTTTGAGAC